>WNGK01029978.1_pt1 | contig 10565 bp, 17 predicted proteins | sample 5400601 | NCBI WGS metagenome assembly WNGK01 (sample SAMN13153376, study PRJNA577476) | soil metagenome | isolation source: 60 cm soil or saprolite under Garry oak tree replicate 1 | place: USA:California | collected 2016-06-15
AGCGTTCACGTCCAAGTCTCTCCGCCCACCTTCAACATCCTCCATCACCTGATGCGCAAGCTCGCGCACGTCACCGAATACTGCATCTTCACGATGCTGCTCTACGGTTCCGCCCAGGACGAACGCCCTTTTGACTGGCGTCCCCGGCGCGCGCTCGGGTGCGTGCTCGTGGCAGGGGCTTATTCGCTGACCGACGAGTTGCACCAGATCTTCGTGCCCGGACGGGGACCTTCCCTCATCGACTGCGGGATCGACACGACCGGTGCGACGCTTGGAACGCTGGTGTTTTACGGACGGAAACTATTCGCCAGGTGAGAACGAGTGCGAACGGCAGGGTTAAGGGTTAAAAGGCTAAAGGTCTAAAGAAAAGGTTGAAAGGAAGGACTTGGCCGTTTTCTTTCAACCTTCAACCTTTACCCTTTCGCCTTCTCTTCCTTCTGTTCCTTACCCTCTGGAGGAGGGGCTTGCTCGGCCTCGCGAGCCTGCTCGTCTTCGACGGCCTTACGGCGGGCCTCCACTTTCTTCGCGCGCGCCTCGGCCTTCTTCTGCAGGACCTCCGTGCCCACCAGTTCGAGCACCGCCGTGTCGGCTCCGTCGCCCTTGCGCCAGCCGGTGCGGACCACCCGGGTGTAGCCGCCCTGGCGTGAGGTGTAGCGTTTCGCAACGTCCTCAAAGAGCTTCTTGACGGCGGCAGCGGTCATGCAGTAGGCCGCGGCCAGACGGCGGGCGTGGAGATCGCCGCGTTTTCCCAGGGTGATCATCTCCTCGGCGATGCCGCGGGCGGCCTTGGCCTTCGCCACGGTGGTCTCAATGCGCTCTTCCAGGATGAGCGAGGTCACCAGATTCCGCAAAAGCGCGCGCCGGTGCTCGGTCTTCCTGCTCAATTTCCTGCCGTAGTTGCGATGACGCATGGCGAGCTTCCGTCCTCAGACTTGTTGTTGCGGCGAACCCTCGGGAGTAGGCGGCACGGGGTTCCCCTTCTCATCGAACCTCATCCCGAGGCTGAGCCCCATGGCGCCCAGGATCTCCTTGATTTCGTTCAAGGACTTTCTGCCGAAGTTCTTCGTCTTCAGCATCTCTCCCTCGGTCTTCTGAACCAGCTCGCGGATGGTCGTGATGTTGGCGTTCTTAAGGCAGTTGTAGGAGCGGACGGAGAGCTCCAATTCCTCCACGGACCGGTCCAGGGAGTCGTTGCGCAGCACCGTACCCTTCTCCGGCGCGACCTCTTCGGCCTCGGGCGTCTCCTCAAAGTTGATGAAAATGGTCATGTGGTCTTTGAGCAGCTTGGCCGCCAAGCCGACCGCGTCCTGAGGGGAAATGGCGCCGTTCGTCCAGACATCCAAAGTCAGCTTATCGTAGTCCGTCATCTGACCCAGACGAGCGGCCTCCACCGTGTAATTCACTTTTCGGATGGGCGAGTGCACCGAATCCACAGGGATGTAGCCGATCGGCAAGTCCTCGTCGAAGTTCTTCTCGGCGGACACGTAGCCGCGGCCAGTCTTGACGCGCATCTCGACGCGCAGGCTGCCGCCTTCGCTGACGGTGGCGATGTAAACGTCCTTGTCGAGGATGTCGAGGGCGGGGTCTTCCTGGATCATCCGAGAGGTGACTTCGCCGGGTTGATCGACGTTGAGGTAAAGGGCCTTGGGGCCTTCCACGTTCATCTTCAGGGGAATCTGCTTGAGGTTCAGGATGATGTCCGTGGCGTCCTCAACCACTCCCGGGATCGAAGAGAACTCGTGCAGCACGCCCTCGATCTTCACGGCCGTGATGGCCACGCCCTCAATCGAGGAGAGCAGCACACGGCGGAGGGCGTTGCCGATGGTCGTACCAAAGCCCCGCTCGAAGGGCTGGGCGTGGAACTGCCCGTACCGATCGGTCAGCGTCTCCAGATTGCAAGCCAGGCGTTTCGGTTTCTGAAAGCCTTTCCAAAGCATTGCTCGCTTACCTCCTGCAAAAGACAGTGGCTAGTGACAAGTGACAAGTGACGAGTGACCAGCGACCGGCCCCGGCAGACGAACTACTTGGAATACAGTTCCACGATCATCTGCTCCTTGATGTCGAAGTTCACGTCCTCGCGTTTGGGCAGAGAAACCACGCGGCCGGTCATGGTTTCTCGCTTAAACTCCAGCCAGTGCGGGACCCGCCCGCCCAGCAAGTCGAGCGCGCGAAGGATGGTCTGCATCTGACGGCTGCGCTCACGCACAGCGATTTCCTGCCCGGGCGAGACCTGGAAGGCGGGGATATTAACTTTGCGCCCCGCCACTAGAATGTGTCCGTGCCGCACCAACTGGCGCGCCGCGGCGCGGGAAGTCGCCAGGCCCAAACGGTAGACGGCGTTGTCCAACCGCCTCTCGAGCATCGAGAGCAGGGTCGCGCCCGTAACGCCCTTCATGGCCGCAGCCTTTTCGTAATAGGCGCGGAACTGGTCCTCGAGAATGCCGTAGAAACGGCGCGCCTTCTGCTTCTCCCGAAGCTGCAGGCCGTAACCGACCAGCTTGGGCCGGCGTGACTTGCCGTGCTGGCCCGGAGCAAAGTTGCGGCGCTCGATGGCGCACTTGTCCGTCAGGCAGCGTTGGCCCTTCAAAAAGAGCTTCACTCCCTCACGGCGACAGAGCCGGCAAACCGCATCACAGTATCTTGCCAAACTTCCTCCCTTTTCAGCTCGTCAGTATTTCAGTCGGTCAGTTAATCAGTATTCCAGTTCGTCAACTGCTCGACATTCCAGTCTCTCAGCCCGTCGGAACTGACAAACTGACAAACTGAAGAACTAGACTCGCCGGCGCTTCGGCGGCCGGCACCCGTTATGCGGGATCGGCGTCACGTCCTTGATGTTGCGCACCTCGAGCCCCGCCGTCGCCAGCGCCCGGATGGCCGATTCCCGGCCCGCGCCGGGGCCTTTGACGCGCACTTCGACGCTTCGCATTCCGTGGTCGCGCGCCAGGCTGGCCGCACGGTGGGCCGCCTGCTGGGCCGCAAAGGGCGTCCCCTTTCGTGAGCCTTTGAATCCCTGCGCCCCGGAACTGGACCAGCAAACCAGTTTCCCGTCCGGGTCGGTTATGCTGATCAAGGTGTTGTTGAACGACGCCTGAATGTGAACCACTCCGCCGGGTACGATGCGCTTTTCCTTTTTCTTGAAGACCTTCTTTTTTGTAGGCTTGGCGGCTGCCGGTTTAGCCATAAAACCCCTTTGTCCGTTCTTCAGTTGGTCAGTCGCTCAGTTGCCAGCCCTGGTCAGTGTTCCTTGCTCTTGCTAACGGCTGATGGCTGAGAGCTACGTTTTGGACGTGGCCCGCTTCTTATTGGCAATGGCGCCCTTGCGCGGTCCTTTGCGGGTGCGGGCATTAGTATGAGTGCGCTGGCCTCGCACCGGGAGATTGCGCCGGTGCCGAAGGCCACGGTACGACCCGATCTCGATCAAGCGCCGGACGTTCAGGGTCACCTCCTTGCGGAGGTCTCCTTCGACGCCACCGTCTTCTTCGATGACCTGGCGGATCCTGGTCGCTTCTTCGTCGGTCAGGTCCTGAACTTTCTTGTCCGGACTTACTCCAGCGCGATGCAGGATGGCCAGCGACCGCGCCCGTCCGATACCGTAAATATAAGTCAATCCGATCTCGGCGCGCTTGGTGCGCGGTAGATCAATGCCTGCAATGCGAGCCATCAGGAACCTCCGTCTGAGAAGTCGAAAGTCGAGAGTTGAAGGTCGAAAGTAAACAACCCAGGCTCAAGCTGTGAACTCTCGACTGTTGCCTGAAAGCTTTTGACTTTCGACTCTAATCATCCCTGGCGCTGCTTGTGCTTCGGGTTCTCGCAGATCACCCTCACGACGCCTCGGCGCCGCACGATCTTGCACTTGGCGCAAATTTTGCGGACCGACGAACGCACCTTCATGGCGACTCCAGTCAACAGTCGAAAGTTAAAAGTTCGAGTCCGAAAGTCTCTTGCTTTCGCCTTTCGACTGTCAACTTTCAACTTGTTACTTATACCGGTAAACAATCCGGCCGCGAGTCAGGTCATAGGGAGACAGTTCCACCTGCACTTTGTCCCCGGGAAGAATTTTGATGAAATTCTTCCTCATCTTCCCCGAGATGTGCGCCAGGACCTTGTGCTTGTTCTCCAGCTCAACCCGAAACATCGCATTCGGCAGCGGTTCGATCACCGTAGCGATAACTTCGATTGCTTCTTCTTTGCTCATAGATTCAAAAGCCGGAACTGAAAACCTTTCTTCCCTTTAGCAACCGCCCCTGACCGTCGGTCGCGCTTGGCGGCGGTCGAAGCCTGCCCTGTAAGGGACTGGCGAGGGCGCCCCCCTGGCGGAGCCAGGACAGACTCCGAGCGCCGCTCGCAGCTAACCTTCGAGTCGCGTGAGGACGTCGGGGCCATTCCTGGTGACGGCAACCATGTGCTCGAAGTGCGCGGAATAACCGCCGTCCAGCGTCACGGCGGTCCAGTTGTCGCCCAGAACGCGGAGCTCATTGCTGCCGGAAGTAACCATCGGCTCGATGGCGAGCACCATGCCCTCTTTCAGGACCGGGCCGTGCCCGGCCCGCCCGTAATTCGGAACCTGAGGTTCTTCGTGGAGCTCGCGGCCGATTCCGTGACCCACGAACTCACGCACAACATTGAAACCGTTCTTCTCGACGTACTGCTGCACCGTCGCCGAAACATCTCCCAGGTGATGCTTCAGCTTTACTTTTTCGATGGCAAGCCCCAGCGACTCCTCGGTAACACGCAGCAGCTTCCTGAGCGGCTCCGATATCTCTCCCACCGGGGCGGTCAAGGCTGAGTCGCCGTAGTACCCGTCCAGGATCACTCCCATATCCAGGCTCAGAACGTCGCCTTCCTCAAGACGGCGCCCGGAAGGGATGCCGTGGATGATCTCATCGTTCACCGAAGTACACAGGCAGCACGGGTAGCCCCGATACCCTTTGAAGGCCGGCCGCGCGCCCAACTGAGCCAGTCTCTTTTCGACGTACCGTTCCAGATCGAGGGTCGTGAGCCCCGGCCGGACTCGGCCCCGAACTTCTTCGAGAATGGCTCTCGCCATTCGGCCGCTGCGCCGCAACTTCTCAATTTCCGCCGGGGACTTGCAAATGATCATGGCCCTTCAAGAATCGGCAGATCGCGTCGGTAATGGCTTCGGGTTCTACGTTGCCGTCAACCTCGTGAAAAAAATCCCGCTGGCGGTAATAGTCGATCAGCGGCCTGGTCTGGCTTTCGTAAGCCGCCTGCCGCTGCCGGATGGTCTCTTCGTTATCATCCGACCGGTGGATCAGCACGCCACCGTCCAGGTCGCAGATTCCCTCCTTCTTTGGAGGCTTGAAGTAAACGTTGTAGATCTCCCCACACACCGAGCATGTTGAGCACGAGCGGGCACCAGCGACCGTCGGCTTCGAGAAGGTGGTCGAGAAACTTGGCCTGGCGTAGCGTGCGCGGGAAACCGTCCAGGATGAACCCGTCTCGGCAATCCGGTGCCTGCACTCGCGCTTCCACGATGCTACAGACGATCTCGTCCGGCACCAACTGGCCCTGATCGATCACGCTCTGGGCCCTCAGTCCCTCCGGAGTGCGTTTCTTCACGGCGTCGCGGAGCATGTCCCCGGTCGAGATATGCGGGACTCCGAGCTCGTGCGACACTTCCCGAGCTTGCGTCCCTTTGCCCGCTCCCGGTTCCCCCAACAAGATCACGGCCCGTGGCCTCATCTCGACCCGCTCCGGCATCAGGAGGCGGCCCTGCGTCCCCGAATACGCCCTTTCTTCAAGAAGCCTTCGTAATGCCTCATGATCAACTGCGCTTCCACTTGCTGCACCGTATCCATGGCGACGCCGACCACGATCAGGAGCGAGGTGCCGCCGAAATAGAAGTTCACGCCCAGGCCGTGAAGCAGCCAGTAGGGCATATGAGCGTCAAACCAGCCCGCGCCGAGCACGCCCGGCAGGTGGTTGAGCCGCAGCCCCGCCAACATGATCTCCGGGATCAGGGCGATGATGGCCAGGTAGAGGCCGCCGACCCAGGTAATCTTGGTCAGAACCTCATCCAGGTGATCGGCGGTCCGCTTGCCCGGCCGGATGCCGGGGATGAATCCCCCCTGCTTGCGCACGTTGTCGGCAACCTCGTCCGGGTTGTACACAATCGAAAGGTAGAAGTGCGCGAAGAAGAAGATCAGAACAACGTACGTCACGGTGTACAAAGGCTCGCCCCAGGCAAAGAGACTCACAAAGTATTTGATGGCCTTCGCAAACGCACCGCTGCTGACAAACAGTCCGATCGTCTGCGGAAAAGTGAGCAGCGACACGGCGAAAATAATCGGCATCACGCCCCCGCTGTTGACTTTGAGCGGAAGGTGAGTTGAAACCCCGCCCATCACGCGCCGTCCTACGATGCGTTTGGCGTATTGAATCGGGATGCGCCTCTCGCCCCGCTCGACCAGCACGATAAAGGCGACGATGGCCAGCATGAAAGCCAGCAAGAGCACCAGGGTGGGAACGCCCCACTGATGGGTGACGAAAACGTTGCTGTAAAGCTCGCCCATGGCCCGCGGCAGTCCCACCACGATGCCGGCGAAGATCAGCAGTGACATGCCGTTACCGATGCCTCGCGCCGTGATCTGCTCGCCCAGCCACATGATAAAGACGGCGCCGGCGGTCAGCGTCAGCACGGTGTTCAGGACGAAGGCCGGACCCGGGTTGGCCACGATGTTCGGCTGCCTCTGCAAAGCCACGGCGATGCCGAAAGACTGGAAAGCGCTCAGTCCGACGGTCAGCCAGCGCGTGTATTCCGTGATCTTGCGGCGGCCGAGATCGCCTTCCTTCTGGAGCTTTTCGAGAGTGGGAGAAACCACGCCGAGCAACTGGAGGATGATCGAGGCCGTAATATACGGCATGATCCCCAGAGCAAATATCGTGAAGCGCTTCAAGCTTCCGCCGGAAAACATGGACAGCAGTCCGAGCAGCCCCGCGCCCATCTGGCCGAAGAACTGCTCGAAGGCATCGGCGTTGATCCCAGGCGTGGGAATGAACGCTCCCAACCGGTAGACGGCCAGCATCAGCAGCGTAAACAGGATGCGCTTCCGCAGATCCGGAATATCGGTAATGCTTTTGATCGAATCGAGCATGCTAAACGAACCTACTCGAAATCACTTCGGCCTTGCCGCCCGCTTTCTGTATCTTCGCGAGGGCGGATTTCGAGAACAAATGCGCGGCAATATGCAGCGGCGCCTTCAGCTCTCCGTCTCCCAAAATCTTGAGCCCGTAGCCGAGCCGCTTGACGAGACCGCGCTCGAGCAGAAGGGCCGGCGTGACCGCCTCTTCCGGCTTGAACCCTTCAAGGTCGCTCAAGTTAACTACAGCATACTGCTTCCTGAAGATGTTTGTAAAACCTCGCTTGGGAAGACGCCGATGCAGGGGCATCTGGCCGCCTTCGAAGCCGGGCCGCTGGCGGGAACCGGCTCGCGAACGCTGCCCCTTGGAGCCGCGCGTCGCGGTTTTTCCGTGTCCCGAACCCCTGCCGCACCCGATCCGCTTGCGGCGCTTGTGAGCTCCTCGCGGCGGACGAAGTGTTCCGATGTGCGTCGCCATCTTCTACCCCTTCTTCTTCTCCCTTTTCTTCGCCGCGCTTCGCGGTTTCGCGCCGAGGCTGGCCGACTTCCCCTTAGGGGCTCCTGTAACCTCGCTCTTCGCCGCCGCGCCGCGCTTCGTCGCTTGCTTCCCAGCCTTCGCGGGCGCAGGGGAAACCTCCTGCGTCGATTCTTCCGCCGCCTGAGCTGCTTTTGCCTCCTGCGCTGACGCCTCAGTAGCCTGCGCGTCCTCCTCCGGCTGCGATTGCGGCGCGGTGACCGGCGCCACTTCCGTCACTTCCGGAGGACTGATCCTATACTCCGGCACGTCGGCCCAGGCGGGCTTACGGGTTTCACCCACAATCTCAACCAGATGCGCGACCTTGGCTACGAGGCCGCGCGTATGCGGGTTATCGAGCCGCTCCACCACTTGGTTCAGCCGCCGCAGCCCGAGGCTTCGCACCATCTCCTCCTGGCGGTAGTCGAAGCCAATCCCGCTGCGCACCCACTTAATTAAGATGGTCCCCTGCCCTTTCACGCTTCGCACTATCCTCCCTCTTTAGATTTCGTCCCTGGCCTTACCCCGGTTTGCAGCCACTTCGTCCGCGCTGCGCAGTTTGAGCAGGGCGTCCACCGTCGCTTTGACGACATTATGCGGATTGGTAGTCCCCAGGGACTTCGTGAGCACATTCTGAATTCCCGCAGCCTCTATCACCGCACGGACAGCCCCCCCCGCAATCACACCGGTGCCTTCCGCCTCCGGCTTGAGTAGCACTTTGCCGGCGCCGTAGCGGCCCAGCACGGCATGAGGTATCGAGGTGCTGGTGATGTTCACCTTCACCAGGTTCTTCTTGGCCGCCTCGATGCCCTTGCGGATTGCCATGGGCACTTCTCGGGCTTTCCCGGCGCCATACCCGACGTGTGCGGCTAGCCACCAAACCTCCCAGGGATAGTTCAGAACTCGAGGCCGCCCTCGCGCGCCGCATCAGCCAGAGCTTTCACCCGGCCGTGGTAGGCGTAACCGCCACGGTCGAACACGGCGTGAGAGATACCCAACTCCTTGGCCCGCCTGGCCAGCACCTGCCCCACGGTTTTGGCTGCGGCGACGTTGGCCCCGCTTTTCAGGTTCTGCCGCACTTCTTTATCGCGAGAAGAGACCGCGACGAGCGTATGGCCGCGGCTGTCGTCCACGAGCTGCGCGTAGATATGGCTCGTGGACCGAAAAACGTTCAGGCGCGGCGCCTGAGTGCGACCGCGAGCCCGCTGGCGGATTCGCTCATGAATTCGGCGGCGCGTCAGGTCTTTGGAGAGCAGTTTCAGCATGTTCAGTTCTGGTCAGTCAGTAGTCAGTAGTCAGTAGTCAGTAGTCCGTTGCCACTTGCGATGGTTCACAGCCCGTGGTGGCAACACCCAGCAGCACCTCCACGAACGACAACAACTGACAACGGACAACTGACTACTGACTACTGACCGCTGCCCGTCGATTCACTGCTTGGCAGCGCCCGCGCCGGCAGCGGCCTTGCCAACTTTCTTCTTCAGGCGCTCGCCCGTGTACCGAATCCCTTTGTTCTTGTAAGGGTCCGGAGGGCGGAAAGCGCGGATTTCGGCCGCCGCCTGGCCGACCTGCCGCTTATCGGAGCCGCTGACCACCAGGTGGGTCTGCTTTTCTACGCTGATCGCCAGCCCTTCCGGAATCGGATACTCTACGGCGTGCGAATAACCCAGGGTCAACAGCAGCGTCGTCTTGGCTTTGACTTCGGCCCGATAGCCGATGCCGACGATGTCCAGATGCTTTTCAAACCCCTGGCTCACTCCCCGAACCGCATTGGCCACGATGCTGCGCGCCAAGCCGTGCAGAGCCGACTGCTCTGGCTTCTCACGCCGCGCCACCAGCCGTCCATCCTGCCGCTCCAGTCGGATACCTGCCGGAAGCGGGACCCGTAACGTGCCTTTCGGCCCCTTCACGACCACCGCCGACGGCTGGACCTCAACCGTCACGCCGGAGGGCAGATCAATCGGTTTGTTGCCAATTCGCGACATAGAGCCTGTCCCGAGCGAAGCGAAGGACCTCAACTCAGGTAACGCTGCAGAGTATCTCGCCCCCGACGCCTCCCTTGCGGGCGCTCTTTCCGCTCATCACACCGCGCGGCGTGGTGAGGATATTGACTCCGAGGTCTCCCAAGACCTTGGGGATTTTGCCGGCTCCGACGTAAACGCGCCGGCCGGGCCTTGAGACCCGCTCCAGGGTAGAAATCACGCTCTCGCCGTCCGGCGTGTAACGCAGGACGATTCTCAAGGTCTTCTTCTTCCCTTCCTCGGAGACCTTGAAGTTGCCGATGTAGCCTTCTTCTTTCAGGATGCGGGCAATCTCCACCTTCAATTTCGAAGAAGGCATTTCCACACGCGCGTGCCGGGCTCGAAGGGCGTTTCGAATCCGAGTGAGCATGTCTGAGACGGGATCGTTAGGCATATTTTCAAATTTTCAATTTTCAATATCTTCGATTTTCAATTCGTTTTTCAATCTTGAATTTTCAGTTTTCAATTTTCAATTTTTAATTTGAAAATATTTGGGAATTTGAAATTTTCCCGGTCCGCCCTCATCGCTCCTCTGGCCATCAATTCTTCCAGCCACGAACCGACAACCGACGGCCGCGAGCCGTTCCCTCCTACCAGCTTGATTTAGTGACGCCTGGAATATCTCCTCTGAGGGCGAGTTGCCGGAAACAGAGCCGGCACATGTCGAACTTGCGAAGGTAGCCGCGCGGCCGGCCGCAGATGCGGCAGCGGTTCCGGTGACGGATTTTGAACTTGGGCTTCCTGACCAGTTTGGCCATCTGCGACATGCGCGCCACGGATTACTCTCCTGTCTTGGCCTCTTTCTTCGGCTCGGCTTTCTCGGCTTTCCCTTCGGGCGGAGCGCCGGCCTGGCGCCGGGCGCCTTCGGGCCGGAACGGCAACCCGAGATGACGGAGCAGCGCCAGCGCCTCAGCGTCGCTCCGCGCGTCGGTC
>WNGK01045859.1_pt1 | contig 10564 bp, 14 predicted proteins | sample 5400601 | NCBI WGS metagenome assembly WNGK01 (sample SAMN13153376, study PRJNA577476) | soil metagenome | isolation source: 60 cm soil or saprolite under Garry oak tree replicate 1 | place: USA:California | collected 2016-06-15
ACCCAGATCGTCGATACGCACGGGCTTTCCCCGCCAGCGTAGATACTCGGGGCTGCTGACGACCACGAGCGGGAAGGGCGGCGTCAGCCGGACCGCAACCATGTCCGCGGCGATGAACTGGTGCGCCTTGCCTGACTGTGAAGTTCTGCTTCATAGCCCATCAATATTATCGCGAATAGTCGTCCGCGGGGAGCGGCCGTACATCCGACTCGCGCTGATTCTGAAAGGAGCTTTCGTCATGAACGACCAATCTTACGCCCAAACTCAAACTTCCGCCCCAACGGCCACCGGTGTCTTTGCGCTGCTGAAAGCAAAGCCTGGCGTAACGCGCGAGCGAGTCATGGCCATCATGCCCGCCGAGATACGTGCGACGGTCCAACTCTATCTCGATGGGAAGATCCGCGAATGGTACTCGCGAGAAGACGGCAGGGGAGGGGTTTTCCTTCTGAACACTCGAGACGTCGCGGAGGCGAAATCGATCATGGAGACTTTGCCGCTCGCTAAAGAGGACATGCTGGATCACGAGTACATTCCTGTCGGCCCGCTGATGCCGTTGCGTCTGCTGATGGGGAACCAGTCAGCCAAGCCGTAACTCGGCAGCCCCCGAACACAGCGCTGGCATGACAAGACGACATTGAAGCCGCCAAGAGCTTTGCGGAGCTGCGCGCATCGGGGCCACCGCCTTCGCCAAATCTTGGCGTGGCAATGGGAACGGACTTCGCGCAGCTTTCTGCAGATTTGTCACGACGTCTGATGGAGGGCTGGCGCGGCAGCCTAACCAAGGTGTTCGAGGTCGTGTCAACAAATACGCGATAAGGAGATCATTACATGTTGCCCGAAACCCTCTTCCGAATGCATCTCGTTTTCGGGTACGTCGCCTGGCTGCTGTGTTTCGGTGCGTACATCTGGCCAATTCTCAAGTCGATGGACCGGGTCGAAGCGCACCGTGCGATCGCCACCCTGCACAGCTTTCGCTTCTTCGGGCTAGTCTTCATGCTGCCGGGCGTCGTCGGCAATCTGCCTGCCGGTTTCGCCACATTCGCCGCCTACGGCGACTTCGCGACTGGCCTGCTAGCCATTCTGGCGCTTCTCACCGTCAGGATACGTCCGCTCTTTTGGCTCTTCGTCGTCGCCTTCAATCTCATGGGCGTGGTCGACCTGATCGTCGACTATTACCACGCCATCCAGCTCGACCTTCCCGCGATTGCGGGGCAGTTGGGTGCCACCTATGCAATCCCGATCATCTACGTGCCCTTGCTGATGATCACGCACGTCGTCGCATTCTATTTGCTGCTGCGTCCTCAGGGTCGGCAAGCGACGGCGTAGGACGATGCTGCAAATACATCTGAATCAGGAGGCCTGATATGTCCAATCTCGTAGTTGCCGCAGTTGCCGATACGACGGTCGATACGCGCCCGATCCCGTCTGCCGACGCATGGTTCGCTGGTGGTGAGCGCGTCGGCTACGACCCCGGAGCCCGCGCCACCATTGCTGCGCAAGACGCGCCGCTTAAGGTTTTCGTGAGGCGTGACGGGGATATTGCTCATGCCGTTACCTTCCTGCCAGGATTTCCTGATGGCTCGTTCGGGTGGGCGAAGGTTCGGCCACATTTGCCGCACGCGGCCGAGATGCCGAAGCTCTTCTTCGACTATGTCGGCATGGCCGATAGCGACAAGCCCAAGGGCTATGCCTATTCCACCGCCGAACGCATCGATCTCGTCGAAGCGATCTGGCGCGATCTTTCCGTCCAGTCCACGACGCTCGTCGCCTTCGACTTCTCCTCGCTTGTCGTTCTGGAGCACTTGCAACGCCGGCTTGAGCGCGCTGAGCGGGGCGAACCCGCGGGCGGGCCGGACATACGCGGCGTTTTCATCTTCAATGGCGGGCTCTTTACGGACGGGCACTCCCACCCGTGGTACACCACGCCGATATTGCGCCGCCTCCCCAACTGGGCCCGCCGCCTGGGCCTCCCCTTCGCGCTGTTCAAGAGGATGCCAGGAGTAAGGAAGATGTGGTCCAAAGGCTATCATGTAACGGACGCCGAGCTTCGCGAGCTTCACAATGCCATGGACCGCCACGATGGCCTGTTCTACCTCGCCGCAGCAGCAGGCTTCGTGGCTGATCACAAGGCGCAAGGCGATCGGCTCGACTTCGGCCGCCTCTTCAAGGCTTACGGCGGCGAGTTCCCGTTCCTGGTGGGCGGCAGCGACGAAGATCCCTTTGAGCACCGACAGGTCGACCTTGCGCAGGAACGACTAGGCAAGCTTGGCCTTCAGATCGAGCGGTTGCCCGGCGGTCACCTCACCACGAATGAGCAGCCTGAAGCCCTGGCGGCGTTGATCGCGAAGTTCGAGCGAGGACTTGCAAAAAATGCAGCCAGCCTGCGGGAGCGCCTGACAGCACAGTGAAGCTGACCATCAGCCATACGATCGAGCGTGCCGATTCGAAGTTCGTCGAGGCCGTGTTCGATGGTTGGGCCGGATCGAGCAAGGCTGATTGCCGAATTGGTGGCGCGCCGCGGATGAACTTCGCCTGCCGCCGAGCTCGGTGACTCTTTTCCGTAGTCTGGAACGTCCTTGGTTCAGCAGACGCGAGGGCGGGAGCAGGTCGGAGAACCTCACCGGCCCTCTCGATCAAGCGCGAAACCCAAGGAGGGACGGCGATGATACTTCTCACAGGCGCGACCGGCCTGGCAGGATCCTTCATAGCGAACGAATTCGTGCGCGCGCGCGAACCCGTGCGGATTCTGGTGAGAGATAGGGCCAAGGCCGCAGCGCTCGGCAAGGCTCCGACGGTTGAAATCACCGAGGCAGACATGTCTGGCCGGGACAGCTTGACCGCTGCCCTCGACGGCGTCGAGCGCGTGCTCATGATCTCGGGTTCCCGCATGGACATGGTCGAAACGCAATGCACGTTCATAGACGCGTGCAGGGCAGCGGGCGTTCGCCATGTGATCAAGTTTTCCGGTCTGGACGCTCGGTGGGACACGACGTTCCCGTTTGGTCTTATGCACAAGCAGATCGAGCAACATCTCGAAAAATCCGGCATCGCATGGACGCATCTGCGTCCAACCGGCTTCATGCAGGAATATCTGCGCGAAGCGCCGAGCATCATTCGCGAGAATGCACTCTACTTGGCGCTCGGCGACGTGAGGCTCAATCCGGTCGACTTGCTCGATGTGGGCAAGGTCGGCTTTCTACTCCTGCGCGACGGTGGACACGAGGGTGCGCGGCTGCCGTTGACCGGGCCGGAAGCGCTGACCGTGGCGGAGGTCGCAGACCGCATTTCGCGCGCAATCGGAAAGTCGGTGCGGTACGTCGCCGTATCTCCGATCCAGCGCCGGCAGGCGCTAATCGCGCACGGTATCCCGCCGGAGATGGCCGATGCGTTGGACAGGCAAGTTGAGGAACGCCTGAAGGGCGGGCTCGAGTCGCACGTCGATCTTTCAACCCACCAGTTGTTCAACATCAAGCCGACAACATTTCTCGAGTTCGCGCAGAGGAATGCGGAGGCGTTCGTGAAAGCCGGGACTTGAGACATGGAAGATCGTCGCTCGCGCGTAGCGACATGGTAGACACGTGACTCTTTTCGGCCGGCTCGAACGTCTTTGGTTCAGTGGACACGAACACGGGAGCTGACCGATGAGCCTCAAGGACAAAACCATCGTGGTAACAGGCGGCAGCCGAGGCTTGGGCCTTGGGCTCGTCGAGGCCCTGGTCGAGCAGGGCGCCAAGGTAACAGTCGTGGCGCGCGACCAGGCCGTGCTCGCAGCCGTGAAGCAGAGGCTCGGCGTTGCCGTGATCTCGGCCGACGTCAGCGAAGAGGGGGCCGCCCAGCGCATCCTCGCAGACGTCCGTCCCGAAATCCTGGTGCTGAATGCTGGCGCCACGCCGCACATGGAACCCCTCGATCAGGTGATCTGGGCGGACTTCACCGCCACCTGGGAGACCGACGTCAAGGCCGGGCTCTATTGGTTGCAAGCGGCGCTCAACCTGCCGCTCAAGCCGGGAAGCCGCGTTCTAGTGGGATCTAGCGGCGCGGCCGTTAACGGCTCGCCGCTCTCGGGCGGCTACGCCGGCGCCAAGCACATGCTACGGTTCATGGCGAGGTACGCGAACGGGATCGCCAAGCACAAAGGGCTGGGTATCCGTTTCCAGTCAATCTTACCCATGCAAATCATCGGCGGGACCGGTGTCGGCGACGAGGCCGCCGGCGCCTATGCGCGGTCGATGGGCCTGTCGCCGTGGACGAGCTCAAGGATGGCCCGCCGTTGCGCGCCTGGCTATTCCGAATCGCCCACAACCGCGCGCTGGACCTTCAGCGCAGCCGCGCGATTCGCGCGGCTGAACCTATCGAGGTGGCGCACGAGGTTGCCGACCCGGAGAGTCCAGATCCTGTGGAGGTAATGATGAGACGGGAGGCAGTCGAGACCGCAGTGTCGCGGTTCGCGGAGCTTCCGACGATGCAGCGCAGCGTCGTGATCCTCAAGGATGTGCTCGACCAGTCCCTAGAGGAGATTGCCGCCATGCTCGATCTCACGGTCAACGCGGTGAAGGCCCACCTCGCGCGGGGACGGGCCCGGCTCAAGGCCATCAACGCCCAAGCGCCGGCTCAATCCGCGCCGCGCCCGCCATCGCCTGCAGTAGCCCGCTACGTCGCCCTGTTCAATCAGCACGACTGGGATGGATTGCGCGCGATGCTGGCCGACGACGTAAGGCTGGTCCAGTCCACGTACCCACTGCGCGCGGGCGCCGCCAACGTGGGTATGTTCTTCGGCATCTATTCGGGCAGTGCTCCGTTGCGGCTCGCTGCCGCGTGGCTCGACGGCCGCGAGGTCATTGCGGTCTTCGAGGATCTCCAGGCGGCGAAGCCCAGCTATCTGATGTGGCTGGAATGGCGGGACGGCCTGATAAGCTTCATCCGCGACTACAAATATGTCCGCTACGTCATCAACGACGCTGAGCTGGTCCTGTCGCCAGACGCCGCGCCTCCAGGCGAGGGGACAGCCTACGGATGACGGTATTTTGCCGGCGACGCAGATCGAGACTGATCGGATTAGAACGTCAAGAATCGACCGATCGATGCCGATAGTCGCTGAAACCGAGGAAATCGCGGATCGTCGGAATTCCTTTTTGGAATCAAGAGCGCAAATTTCTGACGGATTGGCGGACGGAGTTTGAGCGTGCACGGAAAAATGTGCCCCGCTAAATCAATGCGTTACTATGCCTCAGAATAATCGAGTGGGAGTGATGTCGCGGGCCGCATCACCGCCGATTCGTACTTGCGCCGTCGCTTATGATAGAATCCGTCCATGACCCGCGCCGACATCATTTCCGCCCTGCGCAGCCAGGCGTCCGACATCCGGGCGCTCGGCGCGACATCGCTTTATCTCTTTGGCTCGGCAGCACGCGGCGAGGCGAGGGACGACAGCGACATTGATCTCTTCGTCGACTACGATGCCGACAAATTCAGCTTCGTCGAACTGGTCCGATTGCGCGAGCGGATTTCGCATACCCTCGGCCGTCCAGCCGATCTTACCACGCGCGAGGGCCTGCACCCGATGTTGCGCTCCGCGATCGAGGCTGAGGCGATCAAGGTATTCTAAGTGATCAAGCGGTCCGAGCTCGTTCGTCTGCGCGACATGCTGGAAAATATCGATGCCGCCGTCGAGATGATGGCGGATATCGACGTGGCCGCGTACCGCCGCGACTACAAACTGCGCCGGGCGGTGGAGAGGTGCGTCGAAATTGTCTCGGAAGCGAGCAAATTCATTTCGGATGACTTGAAAGCCGAATTCTCCGACCAGCCGTGGCCGGAAATTGCGGCGATCGGCAATCTTCTTCGTCACCACTATGAGCGGGTCGATGACCTGATCATGTAGAAGCTCGCAACACGCTCGTTGCCCGAGCTGCGACGGGTCGTCGTCTCCATGATCGCGAAGTCCGATCGATCCGCGAGCGTGTCGATGGAATCGGGCCCCCGTTCCGCGATCATCGCGAGCAGCGCACGGTTTTTCTCCGACAGCACCTTGGCGAAGCTCTCCACCGAGGTGAACCACACGTCGGGATCGTCCGCCGCGCGACGCCGGCGTCCTGCCACGATGTCGCGCGTGTAGCGCATGATGTCTTCACGCGGTGCAATGGCGACCCTTAACACCTTCGTTTTCATCCGATATCTGCCTTCTTCACGATTGTCTCAACCTCGCGCCAGAAAGCGTCAGTGAACGTGTCCGCATATGGCCTTCATCGAGGAATACCGCCACTCAATATGTTATTCGCATTGTCAACCATGCCCAGGCAATCCAATGGCGAAAATCCCCATGAAATCAAAGCTTTCGTACTGCTCATCTTGATCCGCATGGTCCATGGAATGAGGCTAACTGTTTGAGAGCCAAGCAGATCTTGGCATTTTTGGCCTTTCAACGGTTGACGTGAGAAAGCTCGTCGTAAGCTAAGCCGGTCCGCTTCGGTTGGAGGGCGATTTGGAGGGCGATGTGGCCAGCGCAAGGAAGGTCTTCGACGCGGTTCTTTCGGGCTCCGGCACAATCAACTTCCGAGACTTCGAGCGTTTGTTGACGGCACTGGGATTTCGGCTTGACCGTACCAGCGGAAGCCATCGTATTTACCTTCACCCGAGGGTGCCTCGGCCATTGAGCATTCAACCCTTCGGAAAGGATGCAAAGCCTTACCAAGTGCGCCAACTTCGGGATATGATACGGGAATTCGAATTGAGGCTCGACAACTGACCGTGCACCGCTACGCCATCATCGTGTTCTGGTCCGAGGAGGACGGCGCTTGGGTCGCCGACGTTCCGGACCTGAAATCGTGTTCCGCCTTCGGCAATACGCCTGAGGAGGCGGTGGCCGAGGTGCGCGTTGCGATGGACGGTTGGCTGGCCGCCGCGCGCGATGCCGGGCTGCCGATCCCTCAGCCGCGCTATCACCCACACCCCGAAGCGGCAGAATAGAGTTCTTGGGGCCGAGTCTTCACGCCGGGTCCGGTCGCCGTCCCTACTTGACCACCCGCAGCCTGTCCTGCCCCGCGCGGTCTGGCCGCGGCAAGCCGGGCTGCACCTCCGCGAGCATCCGGCCCGGGAGATCGGCCTCGGCCATCGGACGGCCGAAGTAGAAGCCCTGCACCTCGTCGCAGCCGGTGCCGCGCACGAACTCGGCCTGGCGGTCGTCCTCGACCCCTTCGACCGTCACCCGCATGTGGAGCGAATGGCCAAGGGTGACGATCGTGCTGATGATGGTGCGGACGTTTTCGTCCGCGCCGTCCAAATTCAGCATGAAGCTGCAGTCGATCTTGATCTTGTCGAATGGGAAGCGCCACAGATAGCTCAGGCTGGAATAGCCGGTGCCGAAGTCGTCCATGACCACGGCCACGCCGAGCGCCTTGAGCCTGGCGAGCTCGGCCAGCACGGCGTCGGTGTCGCGCAGAAGGAGTGTCTCGGTGATTTCGAGCTCGAGCCGGTTCGGGTCCAACGACGATTCTGCGAGCGCGGCGCTGACGACGTCGCACACGCCTCCGGCATAGAATTGGGCCGGAGACAGGTTGACCGCGACCGAGAGGTGGCTCGGCCACAGCGCGGCGGCGCGGCAGGCCTTGTGGATCGCGAATCGCCCGCTCGAGCTTGAGCCTGGCCTGAAGCTCGGTGTCCATTTCCGGCGCGAAGAACCGGAAGCAATTGCGGCCGTCGGCCTTGCTCTTGCCGAGAGCGAGATCGGCGCTCTTCAAGATGCGTTCCGGCTCGACGCCGTCCTTCGGGGCAAGCGCGATGCCGATGCTGGCGGTCGCGGCGACCTCGTGGCCATTGACGACGAACGGCTTTGCCATCGTGTCGAGCAGCCGCTTCGCCAGGCCCTCGGCCTCCGAACGGTCGACGATGTCGGGTTGAACGATCGCGAATTCGTCGCCGCCGAGCCGGCTGACGATATCCTCGGCGCGCGTCGATGATCGCAGCCGTTCGGCCGCCAACTTGATCAGCGCATCCCCGCCATGGTGTCCGAGCGTATCATTGACCTCCTTGAAATGGTCGAGGTCGATGGAGTGGACGGCGAGCTGCCCGCCGGCCGGGGCCAATTTGGTCAGCGCCTCGGCAAGTTTTTCGGACAGGTATTCCCGGTTCGCGAGCCGGGTCATGGCATCGTGCCGGGCGAGGAACTCGATCTCGGCTTCCGCGCGCTGCTTTTCCATGGTGCGGCGATACCAGGCGGCGGCGGGAACGGTGAAGGCGAACGCCGTCAACAGGCACAGCGATATTGCCGCGACCAGGAACGAATTGAAGAACCGGTCCCGCACTTCGGTCTGATCGACATAGGCCGCAACGACGGCGATCGTCCGTCGGTCGACGAGGACGGGGACATAGGCTTCGGCGAAGAACGATGGCCGCTCGATCGCGTCGCCGTGCTTGACCGCCACGACCGGCTCGCCCGAGGTCACGGCGGCGGCAGCGGCGGGATTGAATTCGGACAGGTCGACCAATGCCGTTCCCTGCCGGTCGGAAATGAGCTGCGAGTAGCCCCCGCGGTTGAAAATCTCGTAGCGGAACACGAGGCCGACGCTCTGCGCCCAGCGGAAGAACGCCATGCTGGCGGACGAAGGCTGCTCGCCCGCCGCGATCTGTTCCAGATCCTTCACATTCTCGGCCACGTACCGCGCCCAGTTTCGAGCAGTCGCCGTGGCGTCCCGATACAGGAGATGATCGGTCGTGAGCTTGACCGTCCCCAGCGTCCCGCCGATCAGCGCGAGAAGCACCAGGAGGACGACGCCGAGGCTGCGGTGAATCGTCATTTGGGTCCTAGTCGGCCGGGCGCAGTTTTGCGACCTCGGACCGGGCGGCCTTCAACATCTCTCGATCGCGCGGAGTCTTGCTGACGACTTCGTCGGTCACCGCTTTGAATGCTGCGCCGGCTCTGTCCAAGTCGGACCGCGACGGAAAGACGACCTTGCGCCTGGAGTCGGATTTCATCTGCTCCATCGCTTGGTTCTCGATGACTTCACGCGCTTCGATGTAACGAGCGGCCGCCCATTCGCCGCTGTATTTGCGAATGATGTTCTGGGCTTGCACCGGCAGGCTGTCGAACTTCCTGCGGTTCATCAGCAGCGCGAGCGGCGCCGCGCTGGTCTGCAGGAGATAGTGGTGGCCCGCCACCCGTCCGATGCCGAACTCGAACAGCATCGACGGGGGTATTGCGGCGCCGTCGAGATTTCCACTGCTGATCGCATCGGAGATCATGTTGATCGGCATTACGGCGGGCGCCATTCCGAGCTTTTCGAGCGCCGCGGCGGCGGTCGAATTATTGGCGCGGATTTTTCTGCCCTTGAGGCTATCGAGCGATGGTACCGGGGGGCGGGAGTGAATGGTTTCCGGATCGGAGGCGAAAGCCCCGATCACGAAGAAATCCTCGTAGCCCTTCAGGAGGTCCTTGGCGATGAGCTGGGTAAAGGTGAGCGTGGCCTCGCGCATGTCGTGGAACAGGCCGGGCAATTCGATGATCTTGTTGTCGTGAAACAGATCCGGGGTAATGCCCGGGCTGACGAAGGCGATGTCGGCCACACCATCGAGGACCAGCCTCGGCTGCTCGGTTTGCAATTTGCCGAGGACGCCGCTGAAATAGACTTCGACCGCGATGAGCCCCTTTCCCTCCGCGTTCACGGCCTCGACGAACGGCTTGACCGCGACCTGATAGACGTTGGTGCGGTCCGACGTGTAGAACGCCAGCTTGAGCTTGATCGGCTCGGCGGCCGAGACGACAGGGATGAGGATGAACGCGGCCCCCGCGACGACCGCGCAGCGCATCGAGTGCGTGAACATGCCTAATGGCTCCTTTGGTACGGTCCTGCCGGCAATCGAGCCAGTTGTGCCGGGGGACATCCGGCAATGGTAATGGCGAGGTATTGATTATTCTTGTTGCTGGTCGGTAAATATCGGTAAACACGGGATGAATGCGAAAGATACGTTTTTGTGCGAATTTTAGCAGTTCCGAGCGGGCGCCAAGTCCTTCCGGCCGCGGTGCCGCAGCATCGACGAGCCGCGCGACGCGTGTGCCCGTCGCGCATTGCCAATGCGAAGCAAGCCGTGCTTATGTCGCGCCCGTGAGGGGGCTCCAGGACAGCCTGATGAAAGCCGTGTAGCGCGAGCATCGCGACCGAATGCTTTTCAACACGCCCGAATTCATCTTCCTGTTCCTCCCGGCCGCGGTTGTCCTGCATTTCGCGCTGGCGCGCTGGAGCGTCGATGCGGCGGTCATCGGCACGACCTTCTCCTCCCTCGTCTTCTACGCGTGGTGGAATCCGCCTTTCGTGATTTTGCCGGCGGCCTCGATCGCGCTCAATTTTTGGCTCGCCGCCCGGATGGTCGCGGCGGAGCCGCCCGCCGCGCGAGCGCTGCTCATTGCCGGGATCGCGGGCAATCTGCTCGTGCTCGGCTATTTCAAATACGCGGATTTCCCGCTCTCGATCGTCGACGGCCACAAGGCCGTGCCGCCCAAGGTGCCGCTCGCGCTCTCGTTCACGACCTTCGTGCAGCTCGCCTTCCTGGTCGAGACCTATCGGCGGCGGAC
>WNGK01033518.1_pt1 | contig 10563 bp, 10 predicted proteins | sample 5400601 | NCBI WGS metagenome assembly WNGK01 (sample SAMN13153376, study PRJNA577476) | soil metagenome | isolation source: 60 cm soil or saprolite under Garry oak tree replicate 1 | place: USA:California | collected 2016-06-15
GGTTGAACTTGGCCATGCCGAGGAGCACGCCGTCGACCAGCGGCAAGGCGCCGCCCGAGAGCGAGGTGCCCGCCCCGCGCGGCACCACCTTGATGCCTTCCCGATGGCAAAGGCTCAGCACCCGGCTCACCTGCTCGGTGGTCCCCGGCAGCACCACCACCATGGGAAGCGCCCGATAGGCGGTGAGGCCGTCGGACTCGTAGGGCCGCATCTCGCGCTCGGTCGCGATCACCCCTTCGCCTGGCACGATGGCGGCGAGCGCCGCCACGATGCGGTCGCGGCGTTCGAGCACCGCCTGGTCGGGCTCCGGCATCGTCACCGCCATGGGTCCTTGTTCCTCCGGCTGGCAGCGGCGGGTCTTTATAGCCGCAAATGCAGCGTGGAATCGCGGCCCGCGGGCAAAATATGGCGCGATTTGACGCGCCGTGGCGGCCCCAGGACAAGGAATTTCGCCCGGGGGCTGTTGACAGTGCAAGCGGCAGACGCCATTCGAACGAGGCGGAACTCCACCGGAAGGTGGTCAGCGAGGGGGCGCAAGAACCGGGCCGTTGGAGGGCGTCGGTAATCAAAGAGGAGAAGAGGATGAGGACGTGGATTTTGAGTGCCGTGCTTGTTGTCGCATCCACGGGGGCGACCTGGGCCCAGGACGCCGCCGGGGGTCAGGCAGCGTTCCAGAAGTACTGCCTGCCCTGCCACGATGCCGGGGACGGCGCGCGGATCAAGCTCGGGCCTCCTCTCAACGGGCTCGACGGCCGTCCCGCCGGCTCGTTTGAAGGCTTCAACTATTCCGACGCCAACAAAAACTCGGGAATCACCTGGAACGAAGCTTCCTTCAAGGAATACATCGCCAATCCGATGCAGCGGGTTCCGGGCACCCGGATGGCATTCGTGGGCCTCAAGGATACCAAGGAGGTCAACGATCTCTGGGCCTACCTCAAGGGGTTCGATAAAGACGGCAAGAAGAAGTAAGCTTGCCGGCGCTCGTCATCGCGAGCCTCTCCCGCGGCGGTCCTGAACTCGGCCGGCACGGTCGGCGTTGGTCCGTGCCGGGCGAGGAGTTCGATCCATGGTTAAGGACGTCGTCGTCAATCTGACCGGCGGACACCCGCAGGATTTCGCCGCCGATTATGCGGTCTCGATCGCCGCGGCCTTCGGCGCGCACATTGCGGGCGTCGGCTTCATCTACGAGCCGGTGATCCCGGGCAGCGTGCTCGGCGGCGTCCCGACCGACCTGATCGAGGTCCAGCGCGAGGAAAACTCCAAGGCTGCCAAGGCGGCGATCGCCCGCTTCGAGACCGCCGCCAAGGCCGCCGGGGTGTCGGCTGAAACCCGCATGCTCGATGCCAGCGTCGCGGGCGCCGCCGACCTGTTCGGACGGATCGCAAGGCGCTTCGACATCGCGGTCGTCGGGCAGGCACAGCGCGAGCAAGGGGCCTCGGAAGAGCTGTTGATCGAGGGCGCCCTGTTCGGTTCGGGGCGCCCGGTCATCGTCGTGCCCTATATCCAGAAGACGCTCGACCGCATCCTGGCGTGCTGGGACGGCAGCCGCCCGGCGGCGCGCGCCATCGCCGACGCGCTCCCGTTCCTTGCCCGCGCGAAAGCGGTCGAGATCGTGGTGGTCAGCGGCGAGCGCGACAAGAGCGGCGAGATCACCGGCACCAACATGCGCCGCCATCTCGCCCGTCATGGCATCGAGATCGAGATCGAACGCATCACCACCGGAGGCGGCCTCGACGTGCCGAGCGCGATCCTGTCGCATGCCGCCGACAGTGGCGCCGGGTTCATGATCATGGGCGGCTACGGCCATTCGCGCCTGCGCGAGTTCATCCTCGGGGGCGTGACCCGGACCATTTTGAGCTCGATGCCGGTGCCGGTGCTGATGTCGCATTGAGCGACGAACACTTTTCGGCCGTCGCGGACGTCTTTTCGACCATCGAGGAAATAACAGATCGCGTCGAATCACGACGCCGCCCCACAGGAGCGGCGAATTTCATCCAATAACGCATGTTGCGGCCGCTGTTAAATCCGGTAGCGCGCGACCGCCGAAGCGTCCCAGACCAATCCGTTGCCCGGCCGGTCCGGGATCACGGCACAGCCATCGACGATCCGCAGGGGCTCAACGACCAAACGGTGGACCCAATCCACGTATTCGAGGAAATGGCAGGTCGGCGTCGCTGCCAACAGATGCGCGCTGACCTCCGGAAACAGGTGTGAGGACATCTCGATTCGATGCTCGGCGGCAAGTGCGGCGGCGCGCCGCCAGCCGGTGACGCCGCCGATCCGCTCGACGTCGGGCATCACGCAGTCCGCGGCTCCGGCCGCGAGCGCAGCCTCCATCGAGGTTGTCAGCGAGAAGTTCTCGCCGATCTGGATCGGCGTTTTCAGCGCGCGTGCGAGCGACGCGCAGCCCGCATAGTCGTCGTGACGGATCTGAGCACCTGGTTGTAGTCGACCATCAGCGCGATATGTTCGCCAAGGCGCCGGCGAACCGCGCGGACCGCCGCAAGATCCTCCTGCATTGTTGGATAGCCGAGCCGCAGCTTCACGGCACGGAAGCCACCGGCCAATAGCCTCTCCGCCTCGTCGGCGACCTCGCCCGCCGTCATCAGCCCGAGCCCGCAACTGTTATAGGCGCGGATCGGTCTCGGCGTGCCGCCAATGAAGGTCACGAGCGGCACGCCGGCCGCGACCGCAAGCGCGTCCCAGGCCGCGACGTCAAGACCCGCCATCGCCATGCGCACGATGCCCTGTACGCCGATCAGCATGAACTGCTTGGCGAGCTTGGCCCACAGCTCGGCGGGCAACACGCGGTCGCCCTTCACCATCAATGCGATCTCGTCCAGCATCTTGGCGATCGCAGGAGCGGCGGCACGCAGATAGCAAAACAGATAGGCGCGGCCGGTGATCTCCTCCTCGGTATCGAGATCGATCAGAAGGAGCGGCGCCGTGGTGATCCGCGCCTGGCTGGTACCGAGTGCATAGCTCATGGGCACGTCCACGCCGACCGAGCGCAATGCGCGGATGCTCAGCTGCGGCAGGTTGGGCCAGGACTCGGGGATCATCGCGGCGAGCCTATCCCCGGTGAGGGGGGAGTGGGACCGGAATCCGACATTCTCCATGCGGACTCATGCACTGCAAATATCCAACGCGCGAGGATTGTAAACACACCGCACAAAAAACTGTCCCCTGCCGAGCATCGTGTTCGTTCGCATGCACGAGCCCACTCACACCACGCGTTCTCTGCGAATGCGGGCGTCACTTCGGTGTTTGCTTGAAATATTTCAAATCAGGCGGCGGCTGATCCTTCCGGGTGGGCATCAATTCCCCATCCCAACTCAGGTAATAGTTCTCCCTGCCGATGACGATCTGGCTGTTACCCTCGTTGCAATTTATTTCGTCCCAACCCGGCCGCGGATTTAAGTTGCGCCGAAAGGTCTTGTTGACGCTCCACGGCCGGGTCAAGGCGTGGTCGAACACCGTTATCTGGTCGTGAAGAAGGTTCGGGCTGCGCTTGTCGAGATAGAACCGCTCTTTGAAGGTAGACTGATTGTCGAAGTGCAGAGGTAGGCCGGTGTGGTCGTAAGCGCGCGGCCCTTTGAAGGGGCCGCGCGTCTCGACTTCCAGCACGTCGTAGCGGCCGTCGCCGTCCTCGTCGATCCATCTACCGATCGAATAGCCAATATAGGAGGGATCGACCTCGCCATCTTTCGGCCGGTCGCGCCCGTCGGTGTAGATGCGACGATTTTCGATTGTGCCGGCACCACCCAGAATATAGGTAGCTTCCGACGTGATGACGAATTCCAGCCGCGGCGACGCCATCGTGCGCGGCATGCCGCCGGGGAGACACCGAGCGGTTGGATAATTGCCAAGTCCGCCATTGGCCTGATCGGCCATGCTATCTTCCAGGACTTTCTGGTACTCCGGCGTCAACGGGGCTTGCTGCCCCGGCCCGGACGGTTTGGTCGGATCGAATTTGATGATTTGGCTGTTGGGTCCGAGCGGCGGGTTTATCGCGTTCCATTCGCCTTTCCAGTTGGGATATCTCGCCTCGTCGTGCGCGCTGATACTGCCCACCGTCGCCGTCAGCGCGGCGGCAAGTGCGAGCATCCCAACCGCGCTTCGATACAACATGATCAGGCTCCCACCAGATCGTGATTACTAGCATTCACGATCGACAATGCGCTCATCTGGAGCCAGCAGGATACACCGCTTGCGGCGGATAAGGAACGTACACGTAATGTCGCCACCAAATTGCGGAGAACTGCCGAGGTCGACTCAGGGGTCAGACTGAGAAGAACTCATAGCGAGCACATCCCGAACCCGCATCGCCGAACGCGTTCCTCACTGGTCATCGACCGACCACGCCGGTGCTCGGCCATACAGGGGCCCGGCATTGCATGCCACACCGCGCGCAGCCCCAAAACGCATCGTCAGCGGTGCTCAATCAAAGCCGATCGGCCAAACCAGCAGCCACAATCGCTTCATCCCTACGCCTCGCCACCTTTCGCCCACCCACATCGTCGCGATCAAATCCCCATAGCGCGCGCTAGTCGCCATTCCCAACCTCCCACGGGTTCCTTCCCTGGAGGCTTTCGAACGACGGCCCCGGTGCCACCCGCTTCATCACGATGGGCCGTCATCCGAAACCCTTCACAATTTCGGACATTCCGGCTCAGCGCAGACCATTCCTATGCGCTCTGGACTGCGGTAGGCTGGCCACAACTAAAGCCGTGACCGGGGATCACCTTGTGATGGCGCGATTTCATGGCTGGACCCGGCAGGTGCTATCGTTCGCAAGTTCAAATAGCTAGGGGCAGGAGAATGAAAACATTAGCCACCGGGTTGCTCGTGCTGTTGAGCGTGCTCGTTGCGGAGAGTTCGATCGCGCAGCAAGGCATCAACGCTCCGCCTGACACAATCTTCTACAACGGCAAGATCATTACGGTCGATTCAGGCTTTACGATTCAGCAGGCGTTGCCGTCAGCAGCGACCTATATGTCGCCGTGGGGACTAACGCTGCAATCCGAGCGCTCGCAGGCGAGAATACTCGTTTGGTAGATCTTCGGGGCTCCGCGGTCATCCCCGGCCTGTCGGATAACCACGATCATCTCTACAACAGCGAAAAAGTGATGCGCGGTATCGACCTGGTCGGGGCCACCTCGACCGCGGAGGTGCTCAGGCGACTTCGGGACGGGCTCGCCAAAGCCAAGGCGGGTGAAACCGTTTTCGGAAGCGTCGGGTGGAGGGCACCGCTTACCAAGAATGATCTCGACCAAATCTCAACCGATGTCCCCATCGTGACGCTGCGCGGTCGCCGGGGGGCGGCCGTGATGAACAGCGCCGCGCTGAAGAAGGCGGGGATTTCCAAGGAAATGCAATCCTACATGGGCCGGGAGATCCCGAAGGACAGCAGCGGGGAACTGACCGGGGAACTCCCTGATTTTGCCGCCGGACTCTACGCAATCGATAAGGTGGTGCCTCTCCCCACGTCGGACGAAGAAGACCAGATGATCGCGGCGGGGCAGAAGCAGCGAAACGCGCTGGGCATCACCAGCACCCGCGACCTGTCGAATTGGCCGCCCGGTATGCGCGCCTTCGTGCGGATGTGGCGGCAAGGACGACTGACCGTACGGGTCAGCATGGGCCTGGAGCTTCCTGATGCCAGCGATCCGGCGGGTTTGGTGCGGGCTTGGTGCGCGAGCAGGGCGTGACGCCCGGGTTCGGCGATCACTGGCTGCGCATCGATTCGGCCGGCGAGCAGCCAAACCCCCCTGGAGGCAACGCCACGCCGCAAGAATACAAGGCGCTTATGCTGGAGCTCAACCGCTTGGGTTGGCGGCATGCGCCGCACGTCGCGACCAACGAAGCCCTCGAAGCGGTTCTGCAGGCCTACGAAGCAGCCGACCGCGAGAGCCCGATCCGCGACAAGCGATGGGTGGTCGAGCACATTCCCAATGTGACGCCGCCGCTGATGGAAAGGCTTGCCAAGCTCGGCGTGATCGTGTCCACCAACATGGCGGGATACGCCGGGAATTACGACGCCGCGGTGCGGGCGCTGGGCCAGGAACAGACTGAACGTCAAACGCCGGTGAGGGAAATGCTCGATCACCATCTGGTGGTCGTTATCGGCAGCGATTATGCGGGACCGAATCCGGAGACGGCGACGTCCAACAACCCGTTCGTCCCGCTGTATTACTACGTGTCGCGCAAGACCCGCGATGGACGCGTGCTCGGACCTCACGAGAAAATCAGCCGCGAGGAGGCGCTGCGCATCGCCACCTACAATAATGCGTTCGCGACTTGGGAAGAGAAGGTGAAGGGTTCCATCGAACCCGGAAAGCTGGCGGATTTCCTGGTCCTTTCCGGGGATTTCATGACCATCCCGGAGGACGAGATCCTCAAGCTCCATCCGATGGCGACCTACGTGGGAGGACGCAAGGTGTACGCGGCGCCGGAGGAAAATGGCGCCTTCTAAACAAACAACGAGCAGTTCGCGAAAGGCAGCAATGGCTGCTGCGGGTCAAAGGCGGTAAGGTTTTATGTGAACACAACGCGTCAGCAGTACCTCAGAAAGCGTCCGTGATTGCTGACGTTCGAGACCGGCAGCCTCGGGCCATTTGCAGACTCGTGCATTGCGGCAGCAGCCTCTCTTTTCTCTCGGCTCTCCGGGGCGTAAGCCATGGCGGTGGGGCATTGCGTCCCTGCGTATCTGGACTACGCTGATCGTGCATTACGTCGACTCAAAGGGGAGACCGCTCATGAAATACCTGCTCGCACTCGCCGCGATACTCTCGACTGCCGCCCTGGTAACCTTGGGAACTGCCGCCGGTTTTCCGCCGCGCGTCCACTACATAGACCACGACAAGGTTGCGGCCGCCTTCGTCAAGGGCGGGCGCATCATCGAGGATGAAGGTTTGATCGTCATCGCCAACCGCGGCGTGCAGCGCGGCGCCGAGATGCACGACAACACCAACCACGTGTTCATCATCGTGGATGGCGAAGCGGAGTTCGTCACCGGTGGCAAGATGGTCGACCCGAAGGTAACCGCCCCGGGCCAGACGCGCGGGACCGGTATCGAGGGCGGGGTCAGTCATCATCTGACCAAGGGCGACGTGATCACGATCCCCGCAAAGACCCCGCACCAGTGGAAGGACACCTCGAAGACCGGCTCGGTCGGCTACTACGCGGTGAACTTCGACAGCAATTGACGCCGATGGCGGATGTCGTTTTCCGCCGCTGATCGTCGCGCTGAGGCTGACAGTCCGTAATACATCGCTTAGACTGTGAGCCGCCGGGTAGGCAAAAGCCCGCGGGTTTCCGTTCCCGCTGGCAGCCGCCGCGGCCTGCGCCCTTTTAACAAACGAGCTTGCTCGGGAGGATGCCATGTCCATTCGTATCGTGCCTGCCATCCTGGCGGCGGCTGTGTCCGTCGCCTTCGGTTTTTCGCCGGCCAACGCCCAACAGCCGCAGCCCCCGCAATCGCTGCGTCTCTATGTTCTCGACTGCGGCATCATCACCCCACCCAACGTCGATAATTACGGCTTGAAGCCGAACGAAATGGCCAACACAAAGATGGTCACACCCTGCTTCCTCATTGTTCATCCGCGCGGAAGCCTGATGTGGGATACCGGCGAAATTCCCGACAGCGCCTTCAAGGATGGCGTCTCGCCGCAGAAGCTGAATAACTTCACGGTCGATCGCCCGCTGCTCCCGCAACTCGCCGCGATCGGCTACACCCCGGCCAACATCACTTATCTGGCGCTCTCGCACTACCATGGCGATCACGTCGCCAACGCCAGCCTGTTCGCCCGTTCCACGTGGATCGTGCAGAAAGGTGACCGGGAGCCGATCCTCGCTCCGCGAGCGGCCGGAAGCCGCGTGCCGGACCCGAAATTCTTCGAAGGCCTCGCCAACAGCAAAACGGTTCTGTTGAACGGCGAGGATCATGACGTGTTTGGTGATGGCACCGTGGTCATCAAATCAACGCCGGGTCATACGCCAGGGCACCAGGCTCTGTTTCTCAAGCTCGCCAAAACCGGGAATGTCCTGTTGTCGGGCGATCTCTATCACTATCCGGAAGAGATCACGTACAAGAAAATCCCAGCCTTCGACACGGATAAGGAGCAGACCGCCAAGAGCCGCGAGATGATCGAAGAATTCGTGAAACAGAACCACGCGCAATTGTGGATTCAGCACGATTACACCGCCGGGATTAAGCGAAAGATCGCTCCCGAATTTTACGACTGAGCGGAACGTGCTGGAGTGGGGCCGAACTAACGGACTCATTGCGAAGTGTCATTCCCCGCTTTCGCGGGGAATGACAGGGGAGTGAATTCGAAATTCGCGCTGTAATCCATTGAAGCCGAGACGGTGCCTCCTGTGATACATTCCGCATCAGCCCTTGCCGAATTGAGGAGCAACGATGATGTCGCGTGACAGCATTTGCGGACGTGTCCCGTTTCGATGGATTTGCCCACTTTGCACGATCATGGCGTTCGCGCTTCTGTCCATGTTTCCGATCGGCGCAGCCGCGCAGGGTGCAGGTGATCCCCCCGTACTGCTCCGGGACTGCATGAACTGACGTTGGCACGTGCGGGCGAACCCGGGATCGGCTACGCGATCTCCATTCCGCCCACCTATTCTCCATCGACGCCCGCCCCGCTCATACTTGCGTTGCACTTCGGGATCGGAAACCGTGACTCGACCGGCGTCGGTGCCGACCTGGTGAAGGGCCTCATCGGTCCAGCGCTCGTGGGACTCGGCGCCGTCATCGTCGCGCCGGATTCTGTTCGCGGCAATTGGAGCACCTCCGAAAACGAGAAGGCCGTGAACGCATTGCTCGACATGGTCATGGCCCACTACGCAATCGACAAGAAAAGGGTTGCAGTCACGGGCTACAGCATGGGAGGCACCGGCTCCTGGCATTTGGCAGAGAAATTCCCGGAACGCTTCAGCGCGGCGATTCCAATCGCCAGCAGGCCGCCGGCATCGGCTGCCGGGTGGCGGCTTCCGGTTCTGGCGATTCATTCGCGCGACGATCAGGTCGTACCTTTTGATCCGGCAGCCGCGCGAATTGCGGAGCTTCAGAAAGTCGGTGTGAACGCAAAGCTGATCGCGCTGACCGGCATCGCGCATTACGAAGCCGCCCGCTTCGGAGATCCGCTGCGGCAGGCGGTCCCGTGGTTACGGGAAGTTTGGAAGTAGGCGTGTAGCTTTGTGCGAGAGCCTCCGTCGCAAACTCAGCGAAACAAGGAGGGAAGCATGAATCTGCACGGGCGACATTTCCTCTTGGTTGTGACGGATCGCGACCGCTCGTAGGGCGCAATAGGCCGTAGCGCATGCTGGAGAATTGTATTTTCTGGCCAAGGGACTAAACCGCTCGCGCGGTAGTGACACAATTGAAATCACAGGTAGGGCGAAACCTCAAATCCCCATTTAGCAACGTTCGTGCCATCACCTCAAAGTTGTGCAGGCGTTCGAGGCCGACATAGCTCAAAGCCTGCAGCACGGCACACGTCCCCCCATCGCGGTTTCCTCCCTTGGAGGCTTTCGGACGCCGGCCCACGGAGTGCGTGGTCCTGTCCGTGATGGGGCCGGCATCCGAAACCCTTCACAACACCGGACCAAACAGCTGGCGGCAGCGCCGGTGAACCCGTTCCCAATGAGCCGATCCATGCTGTGATTCGGCGCGCGGTTTGACCCCCAATCGGCGTCTAAAACTGACCCCTCCAAACAGGGTGCAAACATGGGACGTGATTGATCGGGCGAACATGGGGAGATGTCGATCGCCTACCGCAAAGAAGTGCGCATCCCGCGCAGCAATCTATCCGTGAGTTGCGTCGTTGGCGGCGACAAGGGGTGGGTTTCGAGACCTCGAATGCCGTCGGAGGAGAGGTCTGTTCCGGGTCAACGGACTAAACCGCTCGCGCGGTAGGGGCGCTGCGGCAAGCGGCACGGTCAACAGCATAGCGGGACGGGGCGTCCTGTCTTGAGATCGAGGGGTTTCGACAACCTCACTCAAGACAGGAGCATCCCCGTGACCGAGCAAGCTATCAGCCCGTTGCGTCGGCGAATGATCGAACCGCTGCGGCGCCGCCTCGTGTGCCAACTCGCCGCTCAATCCAATCGAGAAATTCGATCCAAGCGGCAAATTCGTCATCAGCTTCGGCGCCAACCTCTTCAACAACCCACACGGCCTCGGCATCGATCGTGACGGCAACGTCTACGCGTCCGACTTTGTCACCAACAACGGCAGAGGCGCGGCTGTGTACAAGTTCAGCCCGACCGGCCAGCTATTGATGACGCTCGGCCGGCCAGGAATGCCGGGCAACGGCCACGATTATCTCAATGGGCCCACCGACATCGCGATCGCAGCCAACGGAGACATCTACGTCACCGACGGCCATGGCGGCACCACCAACGACCGGATCATGAAGTTCTCCAAGGACGGCCGGTTCATCGCCACCTGGGGCAAGCACGGCAAGGCGCAGGGCGAGTTCGACACGCTGCACGGCATCGCGCTCGACTCGGCCGGCCGCGTCTACGTCGCCGACCGGTCCAACG
>WNGK01016004.1_pt1 | contig 10562 bp, 20 predicted proteins | sample 5400601 | NCBI WGS metagenome assembly WNGK01 (sample SAMN13153376, study PRJNA577476) | soil metagenome | isolation source: 60 cm soil or saprolite under Garry oak tree replicate 1 | place: USA:California | collected 2016-06-15
CGAGGATGAAGATGTTGATGTCCCTGGCGAGCAGCGATACCGCCGCCACGATGGTCACCGCCTCGATGGCGGCCTTCTTGCGCGCGGCCCGGCCGTTCGGGTCCCCGGACGGCGAGGCGTGCAGGGTGACGGTGCTGCCGACGTTGGCGGTGTAGACCCCGTAGACGAGCGCGGCGGTGGCGATCCCGGCCACCATGGAGCCCTCGGGCTTCAGGATCGACTTGTTCAGGAATGCGGGCATTGCCTTCTCCTTTCAGCCCTTACTTCGTGGTGAACGAGACGGTGGCGTGCGGCCCGCCGGCCCGGGCGGGCTCGCACCATACGTTGGCGTGGTACCTGGTCTTGCTCTTCAGCCCGCCGAAGTTGGCGGAATGCTGGCCGGGCGGGACCGTGAACGGGCCGTTGACGTGATGCCCGGCCGAGTCGTAGCACTCGCAGCCGTAGCCGGCCAGCGGACCCTGCCCGGAGGGGATCGCGGGAGCAGTCCAGGCCACCTGCGCGCTGTTCGTGAACAGCTTGCTCACGTGCAGGCTCTTCGGGACCACGGTGATGGGATGGCTGCCGCCCGTCCCGCCCGTCCCGCCGGTCCCGGACCCGCTGCCCGAATCCCCGGAGCCCCCGGTGCCCGTGGTGCCGCCCGTGCGGCCCGCAACCCCGGACAGCTTCAGCGAGGGCGGGTAGCCGTTGCTCCCGGACTGCGGGGGCTGCCCGAAGAACGCGATCGCGGACTGGACGATCTGGGCCTGCGCGGAGGTGAGCGGCTGCCCGGCGATGTAGGTGCCCAGCGCGGCGGCCACGACGCCGGCGTCCGCGCCCGTGGTGGCCACCAGGTAGGACTCGGCGGCCTGCGCCCAGTTCCCGTTCGTGGTGAAGCTCGGAGCCGGGCCGTACCCGACCTGGTCGGCGTAGATGGGCTGGCCCTGGGCGTCGTACCCGATCAGGCCCGAGGTATCGCCGTAGGGCGTGCCCGCGCCCGCCAGCGTGCCGGACTGGATCCCGGCCGCTTCCTCGCCGTAGGTCAGGCCGGTGGCCGGGTCGATCGCGTTCGGGTCCTGGCTGGTGCCGGCCGCGGCTGCCGGGGCGTTCTTGCTGTGCCGGTAGTACGCCACGCCCAGGATGCCCGCGAGCACGGCGACGCCGGCGAGCACCCAGCTCTTCTTGACCGGCCCGGCTCCGGGCAGGTTGACCGTGTCAGCCATGGCTCACCATTCCGCGAACACGTCCTCGCCGGCGTCCGGGTAGCCCTGGCCCATCGTCGGGTCCGGGGGCGCCGCGTAGGGGCTGGCAGGCCCCTCGACCATCGCGGGCTGGTAGGTGTCCGCGGAGTAGTCGGTCTGGTCGCCGGATTCGCCGTAGGGATTGTCCGGCCCGGTGAAGGTCTGGCCGGCCGTCATGTTGGTGGCCTGCCCCTTGGGGATGAACGGGCGCTCGGAGGCGTCCAGCCACTGGTAGTTGAACGGCACGGCGTCGACCTGCTGCCGGTAGCCCATGAAGTGGGCCTCGCCGTACCCCCAGGCGTTGGACGTGCCGCCGCCCTGGACGTTGTCGGACTGCTGGGAGTGCTGCCGGGCGGCCATCCCGCCGATCGAGGCGTCTCCGCCCTGGTACCGCAGCTGGCCGGGGATGCTGCCGGTGAGCAGGGTCTCGCCCTGGCTGGTGAAGTACTCGTCCCGGCGGGTCACCGCGGGCGGGTACATGCCCGCCTGTCCCGGCCGGGACGCGCCGTAGTCGACCTCGTGGACCACCCGGCGGGCCTCCTGCTCGGTCCACTGGTCATCCAGCTCGGTGCCCGGCTCGGGCCGCGTACGGCCCGCCTGGGTCCAGCTGCGCGGGTAGGGGCCGGCGTGGGAGGCGATGCCGGGGTCGGGGGCGGTGCCCGTCTCCTCGTACCCGGCGTGCCGGCCGCGCCCGGAGTACCCGGTGAGGCGGGTGGCGGGGTAGGGGGTCTGGTCGGGCTGCTCGGTGACCGAGCCCTCGCCGAGCCCGGTGTAATCCTCGTCGTCGGTCAGGGTGAAATCGGCCGTGTAGACGTCCAGGTTGGCCTCGCGGCGCAGCACCGCGTTCCAGCCGGGGGCCGCGTACGCCGGGCCTGCCACGTCGCCCCACTGGCCGTGCCCGCCCTGGCCGTAGGGATTCTGCGCGGGGGCGTAGCCGGGCAGGCCCTGGCGGGACGCCAGCGCGCCGGCGCCGGTCCGGCCGGCCGCGGTCTGCCCGTACAGGTCGGTGATCCCCGTAATGGGCACGGGGTCACCCCTTGATGGCGGTGTTCAGCGTGCCCGTGGTGAACCCGGTTGCCGCCTTGAGCACCGGGACCGTCTGCCGGTCGGGCAGCAGCACCGCGGTGGCCAGGCCGATGGTCACCGCGCCCGCGATCAGGATCTTCAGGACTTCCATCAGACCTTCCCTACCTTGTAACCGAGCATGTTCGCGGCGTTGACCAGCGGGGGCTGGGCGTTGCCGAGCTTGGCGAACAGCACCGTGACCAGGGCGATCCACGCCACCCCGGTGGCGAACTGCTCGCTCAGGTGCGCCAGCCCGGCCAGGGCGAGCGCGGCGCCCGCGGTGGCCGGGATGATCCGCCAGTTGAAATGCGCCGTGATCTTGCCGCCGCTGGCCAGGGGCGCGAACACCGCCTCGTTGGCCAGGGTGATGGCCCCGGCGGCGAGGATGACGCCCGTGCTCCCGGCCACGGTGCGGCCTCAGACCGACGGCAGCTTGCTCAGGACCGGCAGGGAGCGGACCTTGTCGGCGAGTACGACGCCGAGCAGGAAGACCCCCAGGTAGAGCAGGTGCTCCTTCTTCATTGCCGTTGTCCTTTCTCAGCGGGCCCGGAGCCTGCCGGGGTCGTTGCCCGGCGGGATCACGTAATTGATGAGGGCGTAGAGGGTGTCCGCCGCGGCCGAGCCGCCCAGGGTGCCCTTCCACTTCAGCACCGTGCCGGTCTTGGTGTTCAGGTAGCCGTTGCGCAGCTCGCCGCCGACGAACGGGCCGAAGTCATCGCAGAACCAGACCGGGAAGACCCCGTTCTCCCGGTTCACCGCGGTGTCGGCGACGTTGTTGGCCGCCGCCTGGGCCTGGCCGGGGGTCTGGACGAGCCCGTAGGCCCTGGCCATCTTGGCGATCCAGGTGGTCTTGTACCGCTGGAACAGCTGGACCTTGCCGTAGGTGAGGGTCACCGGGTCGGGCCAGTCCGCGTCGCCGTTGGCCCGCGAGCTCGCGCCCCGGGTCAGCTTGTAGATCAGGTTGCGGATCGAGTAGCCGATGCCGTTGTCCAGGTTGTAGGAGGTCGTGGCGGCGGCGCCGCCGATGCCGCCGGAGTTCTCCGACACCCAGTACTGCAGGGTGCCGACCGCGGGCGGGGTCTGGGACAGCGGCCTGCCGTGCTCGTCGGACGCCGCGGGCTCGGTGTAGCCGTCCTCGGTGACCCGGACCCGCAGGTTCCCGAAGGTAGACGGGACCTGGCCGTAGGTACTGGCCTGGGTGTCCATGAACAGCTCGGCCTTCCAGGCCGAGGAGCTGGACTTGTTCTCCACCGCGCCGAGCGCGTCCCGCGCCACCAGCTCCAGCGGCACGTAGAGGACGAAGGTGAAGCTGCCTGCCGTGCCGCCGGTGCCGGTGGTCAGCGAGTACTCGACCGAGGCGCGGGGATCGGCCAGGTCACCGAAGTAGCCGCCGAACTTGTTGGTGCAGAACCAGTCGTAGCCGCCCATCGGGCCGAAGACCTCGCGGTTGCCGACGTCCTTCAGGGTGAACTTGTTGATCACGCTGAACGGGTTGTCACCGGTGAAGGTCACCGAGTTGGTGACGTTGCCGCTCACCGTCATGTCGAACTGGTACCAGAGCCCGCGGAGCCAGCCGGTCGGCTCGAAGGAGTGGTTGTCGAACTGCACCACGCCCGCGGTCTGGGTCTTGGTCACGTCGTAGTCGGGGTTCTCGACCTCGAGAACCCCGACCGGGAAGGGCTGGCGCCGCACCGGGGCGGCGGCCTGCCCTTGCCTGGTACCCGGCTTAGCCGGGGCCTGTGCGGGCATTCAACGTCTCCTTCTGGGGAGTGCCCCCTGAACGGGGGCTCACGGCTGGAGGAGAACCGCCCTGCGCGGGCTGCCTGGAGAGCCGGAAGCTCGGCCGCGCGCACGGGCGGCTCTCCAGACATTCGCAGTATAACCCTTAGCGGGGCTAACTAATGCTCCCGCCGCGCCTTTTCCTAGACCGCCAGCCCGGGATCATAGGCGTCGATTACCGCCCAGTGCGGGCCGGTCCGGCGCAGGTAGAGCCAGGAGAACGGCTCCAGCCTCAGCACTTCCCGCTCGATCGAGGCGGGGGAGATTCCGCAAGCGATTTCGCCATAGCGTGCGCGATTTCTCTCATCGCCATCGCGCGCCAGGAACATGTGCTCGGCGGAATTGAACAGGAAACCAGGCATAGAAACCCCCTGAGTGCCCGACGGCTTCTGCGTCGCATACCAGAGCCCATGACGTGCCCCCGAATCGCGGGTAATTATCGCGGTGAGCAGCTTGCGCAGCTCCAGTTCCGCCATCAGTCCGTAGATCTCGTCCGCGAACGTGATGGACGGGGTGTGCAGCCGGTTCCAGACCAGCGCCTTGCGGAACTCCTCAGCCAGGTGCTTGTTGTCGGCCTCCACGTCGGACAGGGTCTGCTTCGGCCACAGCGTGTAGCCTCTCGGCTTTTCACCCCAGGGAGACATTTCCTTCAGCAGCGGCTTCGGCGGCCAGGTGGGGGTCTCGCGGAATCCGAGCCTGTTGCTGAACGTGGCCACCGTCCGGTCGGCGTGCTTCATGCACAGCACCGTGGCGGGCAGCTCGGGGGAGGCCACGCCGTCGAGCAGCGCGAACGCGCTCGTGGTCTTCCCGGCGATTTGCGTGGCGCCGAAGAACGCGACGTGGTGGCCGGGCTTGTAATCGAACCGGCTGGATTTGAATTCGTCCAGGGCGTAATGCTCGGGCATCACGCCGCCTGCGGGGTCTCCTGCTGCGCGGCGGCCTCGGCCTTCTTCGCCAGGTCCGCCATGTACGCCTGGAAGCTCTCGCGGTTGTTCGCGGCGAGCTGCTCGGTCACAGACGGCAGCGGGCTGCCCTCGGCGTCGTAGTCGCGATCCGGGTTGCTCCAGATCTTCAGCGACGTGCTGATCACCGGCAGCAGCATGAACGCGGCGTTCAGCGCCCACCCGGCCGTGCCGCTGGACAGCTTCACGGCGAGCCTGCGCGCCTGCTCGTTGTGCTGCGCGCACAGGTCCAGGGCTCCGGCGATGTTGTCCTTGTAGAGCAGGATGACGCTCGCCTGCGCCTCCAGCTTCGTCCCGTCGGGCAGCAGCTTGCCGACCACGGGGATCCCCGGGCCGACCTGGCCGAGCACCGTGCCGCCCAGCCAGAAGACCTCCAGCGTCTCGGCGATCGCCGCGGCGTACCGCTGCGGCTCCGCGGCAGCCGCTGGCGGCTTTCCGGCGCCGTCCCCGGCATCCGGCTTAGCCGGCGCCGTCCCGGTGCGCGCGCGGTCCTCCGCGGGCTTGCGCCCGGCTGCCGAGCGCTTGGGCTTGCCGTCCCTGGTCAGCCCGAACGGGGCCAGCGGGGCGCCGGCGTCATCCCGGCCGAACGGCGCTTCCCTGTCCACCTCGGGCGGGGGCCCGGGCTCCCGGGGCTTGCCCGGGACGTTCATCGCCTCGGCGAACGCCTCGTCCAGCTTGACGGCTTCGGGGTCAGCGGCCTTGACCGGCACGGCGGGCTCCTATCACCAGGGCGGCAACGGCGACGACGAGAGCCAGCACGGCGATGCCGATCGCGGCCCGCACCGCGTCACCGGCCCTGGCGATCTCGGTCTTGAAACGGTCGGCCACCTCGGTGGCCTTCTTCCGCGTGAGCACAGGCCCTCCAGACTGTTAGCCTTGCTAAGTACAGGATTTAATATTAGCGCGGCTAATCAATTCGGAGGCACGATGGGCCGGGTAATCGCACTCGGTCCCGGCGGCCGGGCTCAGGCCCCCGAGCGGGACGACCGGTGCCGTGGCGTGATCGAGACGGTGCGCGAGGCGGGGATGCTCGACCGCAAGCTGCTGTCCCCGCCGGTGCAGAGCCAGGCCCGGGCCGATGAGCTGAGGCTGGCGATATACCGGTCGGCCCGTTATTACTGCTCGTGCGGGCAGGTGTACTGCACCCGCAAGTGGGGGAACGTGCCCGGCCAGAACGAGAAGAACCCGGCCGGCGGGTGCCCGGAGGGCGGGCAGCGGATCAGCTGCCAGGCCGAGGTGGTCCGCGATGAGGACGGGCTGCTCCGGGTGCAGTTCGCCCTGTTCGACAAGCGCGAATCCATCCGTCAGGTCATCCGGGATTACGGTCCCGATCCGAACAAATGGCCGTATTACGCCAAGCGGAAGAAGGCGAGCTAGACATGGCGATCTGTCCTGATTGCGGACTCGACCATCACCCGGAGGTGATCGAGGCCGTGGCCGAGGTCGAGGCTGCCGAGGTCCTGGCCGAGGGAGCCGAGGGGGCGGCCCACGAGGAAGGCAAGGCCGACGTCGAGGTGGCGAAGGTCGAGGCCGACCGCGACGTCGAGGTGGCGCGGATCAACGCCAAGGTGGAGGCCGGCTGGCAGGAGGCCCGGGTGGCCGAGCTGGAGGGCAAGCTGTCCGGCATGTCCGAGGTGCTCGACCGGCTGGTGAATCCTGCGGCCCCCGAGCCAGCCCCGGAGCCGGTGGCAGTCGAGCCGGCCGAGGATGAGCCGCCCGCGCCCGAGGAAAAGCCGGCACCGCCCGTGCCGCCGAAGAAGTCGAAGGGATGGTGGGGATGATGCCACGCTGGCTGCTCTGGCTGATCGCGATCTTGGTGATCCTGGCCGTCGTGATCCTCGCGGTCGAGCACGTCACGGTGCACGTCCGGTGACCGCGGCCAATAGGGCTGGCGAGTTCCGCGCCAGCAAGTGCGACGGCGGGTGCCCGGAGCGGAACCGGCTGCCGAACGGCCAGCACACCGACGCGGCCAAGCGCGCCGCCGACGTGCTCAACCTGGCCATCGCGGCCGAGGGAACCGAGGCGCCCGGCAAGTGGATGGCCATCAAGCTGGCGGACGGGTCGAGCGACCGGGCGCTCTACCCGAGCAAGGCCGCGGCGGTCAGCCACCAGGAGGACGAGTTCTCCTGCGCCTACTTCATGGTGCCGCGCCAGTGGGTGACGCTGTGCGAGGCCGAGTCATTCTTGCGGTTCAACCGGATGGCGTACGACGCCGGGTTCCGGCTGACCGACCCGCGTGACATCATCCGGCCGATCACCAGGGAAGGTGCCCGCAAGCAGATGGAGCAGATGGCCAGGGCGCTCGGGCGGATGAACTGAGATTCGCCCGGGCGCCCGGGCTGGCCATAATTCGTTCCTTGCGATCGATGCGTTTGCCCACATCACCGCATCTTCGAGATGCGTTATGGCGAGGGATTTCTCCCTGCTGTCCGGTGTGCGCTCGTTGATAATGCCCGCGAGATCATGTGCCGCATCGCGGATCTGTTCGTACCGGATCGCCTGATCGCCCTTCGGCGTATGGTAAGTGAATCGATTTGCCACCGAATGCGCGTGATGCCATTCGCCGTCCTTGAATTCCCGCTCGTTCCCGACCGAGAGCCGCACCGACTGGACGTGGTGGCCGTGGCCCTCGAGATCCTTGGAGAATTGCTCGGCGTGCTGCTCGATGTCGTAGTCATCGGCATTGTCGAAAGATCCCTCGCCCTGGATCACGAGCGTCCACGGGCCGGTGGTCTTCTGCTCGGCCATGTTCTTTCCTTTCATTAGCCTGGCTAACTACTGATGATGATCATATACCAGCTCATAGGCCCCGGCGGCGGAACTTTCCGCACGCCAACTTGCGCCGGCGCGGCCGGAGGGTAACCATCCCGTCACGCTGCGTGCATAAGACTTGGGCGGGGCCGGCCAGGCCGCGGAGGGCGGCCTGGATCCGGCCGTTATGCCAGTCCCCGGGCCGCCACACCGCGTACCGGACCCGGGCCGTGTGCAGGGTCCACAGCCACAGGTCCTGCGCCGCGCTGGTCTGCCCCCCGGGGTCCTTCAGCTCGGCGAGCAGGATCCCGCCGGGCCCGAGCGCCACCAGGTCCGGGAAGCCGCGGCGGCCGCGGCACCGGCGCGAGTCCGGGCAGTGATGGGCCAGCAGGCCGCCGCCATCGGCGTAGTCCAGGATCCTGGTGGTGAGCTCGGATTCGTTCACATACGGGATCGTAGACCATACGGCAGGGCGGCGGTGCCGTCGAGCAGCCGGCTGCGGTCCGGCTCGACGTGGCCCGCGGGCCTTACCCACAAGTGCAGGCGGGCCGGCAGGGATTCATCGAGGAGATCCACGTACCCGTCGTTGGACCGGTTGCCGGACCGCCAGATGACCTCGAGGTCCTCCGTGGTGACATGCAGAAGCGTGCCATCCCGGTTCGTGACCTTTATCTCCCAGTCCCGGGGGCGGTATTTCCGCCTTTTCCAGATCACCGGTTCCCCCTCAGCCCGCCGACGATTTCCGATGTCCGGTCCCGCTCGGCATCGGCGATCTCGAGCAGCGCATAACCGATGCCGAGCAGCGCGGCGATCGTGGCGTGACTGGCAATGCCCGGATCATATTCTGCCTCGTTGTTGATCTCGGCCGCGTACAGCGCGCTGCGCGCCTTCTCACGATTGTTGACTATGGCCCTCATGCCGCCCGCTCCGCCCAGTAATCGTGGTCCAGGACGACGGACAGGTCCGCGTTGAAGCCGAGGTGCTGCGCGCCGAACGCCTGGATGGCCACCAGGGTCACGTTCGGCGGCAGGCTGGCCAGCTGGGCGATGGCGGCGGGGTCCGCGGTGGTGTCGAGGGTGGCCAGCCACAGCGACCACGGCCGGCGGCCGGCCGCGGCGATCATGCCGGGCAGGCGGGCCCGGTCGCAGTACCCGCCGCCCCAGCTGCCCACGGCCGCGTGCCGGGCATCGAGCCAGTGCCCGAATCCCTCCGGCGTGCCGTCGCCGGGCTCGATGTCGCGCCAGAAGGCCTTCGCCGGCGCCGTGCCGAGCACGTCGATGTAGACCCGGCCGCGGCCGAAGTGCGGGACGGATGCGAACCGGCCGTTGACATAGAGCGCCTGCAGCCGCGGCGTGAACGGCAACCTGGTGCTGGTATCCCATTGCAGCCCGTGAATGTGCATGGTCCTGATCCTTTCTAGTACGGACATTCGGATTTCGGGTGGCCCGGTAGCCTGCACCGCTCGCACCGCTCGCCGGCCGGCGGCGGGGTGCCGTGCGGGATGTACGTGTCGGGGGGCGCCTCGAGGATGGCGCGGCGCAGGTACGCCTCCGGGTGCCGGACGTTGTCCCTAGCCCCGAGGATCTGCTCGCGGACCCGCCCGGCCCATTCCGGAGTGATCGTCTGCCCGGTTTTCTCGCAGATGGTCTTGATGATCATCTCGATCTGGGCCGCTGATGACGTTGATGAACCTGATGATCTGGGGGGCGTGGTGCCCCTAGCTTCCGGAGACGCTGTCCCTAGCTCTGGGGGCATGGTGTCCCTAGCCCGCGGCGTGGTGTCCCTAGCCTGTGGAGAACTTTCCGGGATCCGGATCCCGTACGCGGTGCGGGCGTGCTGCCTGCGTGCCAGCGCGGGCGGCGGCCGTCTGCGGGTGATCCAGCCGCGCGTCTCGAGCACGTCGAGGTACCGCTGGATGGTCCGCCGGTGGCGCCCGGTGTCCCTAGCCAGGTCGGTCAGGGACGGCTGGAAGGCGGCCAGGATCGTGTTGGTTTCCGCGTCGATCCTCACGCATAGCACGTGCACCAGGTGGCGGCAGCCGGGTCTGAGGTCGGAGGCGAGGACAGCACGCTCGATCTCAAACCGCGTCGCCATCGGCGGCGATCAGCTCGGCCTCGGCGCGTATCGCATCCGAGACCGCGGCCGCGGCCCGCCTGCGCTTCAGCGCGGCCCGCTGGCTCAGCCTGGTCATGTGCAGTCGGCGGGCCGCCTCGGCCTGGCGCTGCCGCTCGGCCTCGGGCAGCGACGGGTCGGTGGCGTCGTAGAACGACTCCCAGAACCTGCTGCGTGCCTTCTCGGTCATCGCAGTGCCCGAAGGCTCCTGCGAGACCCGGGTGAGCGCGGCGATCCTCGCTCTCTGGCTGCGCTCGCCAGCATCAGATGTCATACTGATCGGGCCTTTCCGCGTGTCGGAAGGCGGTAACCGCACCCCCCGGCCATCGCTGCCAAAGCCCGGCCGGGGGGTGTGATCTATGCGCACCGCAGTGCGCGATTCCGTACCGCAGTGCCTGCTTGATCAGGCACTGCGGCTAAATTACACTGCTGTGGTTCGTGTGACAAGAGTCCGATTTGAGGAGGTCCTGGCAATGGAATTGTTCAGCGCTAGCAATCTGCCGGCTGATCCGGCGGTCTGGCCCAGGTACCGCAAGCGGGTGCTGACCAGCGCGATCAAGATCGACGGGCCGTTCGCCGTCCAGACCAGCGAGGGCACGCTATCCTGCGCCGATGGCTATCTCGCCCTCGATGCACGGGGTTACCCGTATCCGATCGCGTCAGATGAGTTCGGCCT
>WNGK01013084.1_pt1 | contig 10561 bp, 3 predicted proteins | sample 5400601 | NCBI WGS metagenome assembly WNGK01 (sample SAMN13153376, study PRJNA577476) | soil metagenome | isolation source: 60 cm soil or saprolite under Garry oak tree replicate 1 | place: USA:California | collected 2016-06-15
CTCCTTTTGGATTGCCATCCAACTCGACGATGAGCTTCACCGGATCGGAGGGAGCGTAACGAGCCCTGTCAGGATAGGCGTCGACGAGTTGCACGCCCTGGGCATGAGCGACCGCGCCGGGCAAAGAGAGAGCAAGAAGAAGAGAAAACAGCGAGCGCATGGCTCCATCATGCAACCAGGATTGTAACTATTCGCATGAGGGATTGCCGAGGTTTCGCCGAGGAAACGGCTCCCTAGTCGAAGTGCTCGACAAGCGTCAAGCCGCTCGACGCGCGATCAAGTTCCGCAAAAATGACCTTTGTTCCATCGGGAGTCAAGGAGATTCCGGCGAATGGAGTGGGGACATGCTTGAGTACGTACACAACCCGTGAACGCCCGGTCTCCGGATCGATGCGTTGCAGGGTGAACTGGGTGCCCTGTTGGGCGAGGGAGTAAACGGAGGCGCCGCTGAGCGTCCAATAGTTCAGGTTTCCGGTGGGCGGTCCGTCGAATATTTTGTGTTCGGGGCCGCCGCTGAGGGGGCGCCGCCACAGGCCCTGTTCGGCATAGTGTGTGAAATAGAGCCATTGGGCATCGGCGCTTTCGATTGCGACCATGCCGCCTCCGGCGGTCACCTGCTGGGCGGGCCCGGAGCCATCCGACGGGATCTTCGATACTTGCCATGAGCCGGAGCAATTGGAGCCGAAAAAGATCCAGCGATCGTCGACCGACCAACTGGGAACGATGTCGTTGCAGCTTCCGCTGGTAACGGCACGCGGCGCGCCGCCATCCGCAGGGATCACGTAGATATGCGCGAAGGAGGCCGGCCGGGCATCAAAGGCGATGTGCCGCCCGTCGTGCGACCAGGACGGACTGCCGGCCGAGGCACCTCCATTGGTGAGTTGAATAGGGTTGCCGCCATCGATTTTGGCCGTCCATATTTCTTGTGAGCCGGAACGCCAGGACTGGAAAGCTATCTTGTCGCCGGCCGGCGAGACGTGCGGAGACGCATCCTGTTCGCTAGAGGTGAGGATTTCCGCTTCCACCGCCGAACCCTTTCCATTCAGATCGGCGGCGAGAATGCTCCACGTGGCGCTGCCGTGAGAATAGACCAGCCGATTGCCCTGTTTTGCAATCGACGGCGAGTAGGCATTATCGCCACCTGCGGGCTCATGCTGCGGGGTTCCGCCGCCCGCGGAGACTCGCCAGAGAGAGATGCTGCCGCTTCGGTTGGAAGCAAAAATCAAATCCGAGCTGTCGGACGACCATGTGAGACCCACGATCAGACGGCCATCGTTGGTAATCCGCTGCGGCACTCCATCCGGAAGCTTCATCACGTAGATGTCGTAGACGGAACCTTCCGGTCCTCGCACAAAGGCCAGCTTTGTTCCATCCGGCGAGACCGCGGGCGTCCAGTCTCCATCCCAACCCTTCGGTGGTGAAGTAAGCGATCGAATGGTTCGGCCCAGAATCGAGAGTTCCACCAGCACGCTGGGTGCTTGTGGATCGGCCTGCTCGGGAAAGATGAGACCCTTTCCATCCGGCGTCCAGGTCAGCCCTCCATACTCCCAGACATGGTTTGTGGGCAGAGTGTGGACCAATTCTTCCGAGCCGCCGATGGCGGGAGTAATAAGGATAGAGGTGCGCACATCGTCGTGGCGAATGAAGGCAATCCAGCGCCCATCGAGCGACCAGGCGGGACTCAATTCTTCTGCGCTGCCGCTGGTGAGCCGTGCCGGGGCTTCAGAACCCAGCAGCTTCACATATATATGACCGTTGCGTTCTCCATCCTTCAGCCACACGAACGCCACTGCGCTGCCATCAGGGGAAAAGCTGGGCTGCTGTTGAGAACCCGGGTAGGTTGTCAGAGGCCGGCTGGTATAGGACTCTGCGCGAATGGGGCGATGGGTCGTCCGAGGCGCCAGCACAGCCCAGATTGCCCCGCCGATTGCAAGCAGTACAAGTAGTCCCCAGAGTAACGGGAGTTTGCGGGACGCGCCGTTCATGGTCGCGGGTGCCGGCGGCGCTATTCCTGCAACAGATTTCGCTTCCACCGTCTCCGCTCGCGGCGATTCGATGTCCTGAGCAGGTTGGGCCAGAGGAGCCGATCCGTTTTCCCCCTCCGACGCCGCGGTAGACACCGTTGTGATCAGCCGGTATCCGACCTTGGGAACGGTCTGAATGGTGTGGGGCTCTCGCGGGTCATCGGAAAAAACGTCGGGCCACACGGTGCTTCGCAGTCGTTCGCGGGTGACGACCTCGCCGGCCTCGGCGGCTAACGTGAGCAGCACCTGCATCACCTTCGGCTCCAGGTGCACGGTCTCTCCATTGCGCTCCATCGAGTTGATGGCGGGATGGATCAGCCATTCGCCGATACGGTAATCGCCTCGCACGGTTCAGCCTCGGAACACGGAAAAGGGGGCTTTGCGGCCGCGGCAAGTTTCCGGCCATCCGATGCAAACCCATGTTATGAAATGGGTTAAAAACCCTCGGGAAAACCTCGGGAAAATGTCGCGGCGCGTCCCTCGTCAATTGTAGCCGCCACGCATAGGGTTAACGCGTAATTCAAAAGGCTCCGCAGATTCGGCAGAGTCCGGGCATGATCGAGGCGCTGGTGAGGCCGGATGAATCAGCGCAGAAACCGGACCTCAAGGGTGGCGATTGGACTCCGGCGTGGCGCATATCTTCCGAGCATTGTGGGCTCGGTCACGGATACCTGCAGCGCGGATGTCGTAGTCTGCGCAACAGGACCCTTGGGTTGCGCTGTGCCTCGAGTGAGCCGTCACGAACTGGCTGAGGATGCGAGAGTCATGGCACTCCGAAACCTTGAGAAGATGGCAAAGCCAATTCTCGAACCGCTGTCGCAACCTATTAGGGAGGCAATTACGTGACCACGTGGCAGAAAGATCCAGCACCCGTCGACGACTATCCACGATTTGCAAGCAATCTCACCCGGCTGGCCCTGGCCTGTCTTGCCGTGTTCGCGGTCTTGCTGCTGCCCGCCGATCGCGCCGTGGGTCAGAACCTGGCGGCTAGCGCCACTCTGAGTGGCACGGTCGTCGACTCAACCGGCTCGGTCATCCCGGGAGCTTCGGTGAATCTGACGAATATGGGCGAAGGCTTCCAGCGCGAACAAAAGACCAGCGCGCAGGGGCAGTACGTGTTCACATTGCTGCCGCCGGGCCAGTACATCTTGAAGATCCAGAAGGAAGGCCTGAGTACGTATACGCACCCCAACATCCGGTTGGAGGTGGGCCAATCGCTCGAGATCCCGGTCAGCCTGCCCCTGGCAGCGGTCTCGGAAAATGTCATCGTCACGGCCGCGGCGCCGGTTCTGAATACCTCAGACGCAAACGTCTCAACCGAGATCGATCAGAAGGCCGTGGTGGAGCTTCCGCTCAACGCCCGCAACGTCTTCGGACTCGTGTTCCTGAACTCGGCAGTCACCAACACCGCGCTTACGCAATGGCAGGGCGGCACCAGTTCCAATCAGCCCAATGCCGATCAGGACATTTCCTTTCTCAACTTCGGCGGAAGCCGGTTCGGCGATACCGAGTTCCTGCTCGATGGCCATTGGAATGTTGATGGCCAGTGGGGCGGCATCATGTATGTGCCCGGCGTGGACGAAACGCAGGAGTTCCGGCTGCAGAGCAACAGCTTCTCTGCACAGTTCGGTTTCAGTTCAGGAAATGTCGTTAACGTGGTTACCAAGTCCGGGAGTAACGGATTGCATGGCGATGTTTTCGAATTCCTGCGCAATAATGACCTGGATGCAAACAACTACTTCGCCAACAAAGCCGGGATCAAGCGCCAACACTTCGAGCGCAATCAATTTGGTTTTACTTTAGGCGGTCCGGTTGTCATACCGCATCTCTACTCCGGCCATAACAAAACCTTCTTCTTTGGCGACTATGAAGGGCTCCGTGCGGCCTCACCCGTGACCGTAACTAACTCCGTACCCACGGCGGCGAATCGCAGCGGCGACTTCTCCTCTTTGCTGGGAGCAGCCGTTGGAACGGATGCGCTGGGACGGCCCATCTATTCCGGAGCGATCTATGATCCCTATTCGACCCGCACCATTACGGCGGGAGCGGTGGATCCGACCACCGGTCTGACGGCTACGAGTTCAGGAACCATTCGAGACCCTTTTTCAGACAACCTGGTTCCCCAGGCAAGATGGGACAAACTCTCCTCAACCCTCTTGCAATATTGGCCCAAGCCAACCAACGCGAACCCCTACAACAATTTTGTGATCAGCGCGTCATCGCCCCAACAGCAGGATGCCTATACTATCCGCATCGATCACAACATCAACGACAAATCCAGGATCTTTGCGCGCTGGTCGGACAAGCGTGAATACAAGACCGGAAACGTGGCCCTGTATGGAAACGATCCGGGCGGCCCGGGAGTCAAGAACGGTGACAACCGTTGGGACGCCGCGGTGGGATATTCACGCACGCTGTCTCAAACCTTGGTGATGAGCGCGAACGTGGGATGGAATCGATGGATCGAAACCAACGTCGCCCAGGGAAGTCCTTTCGACGTAACGAAACTCGGTTGGCCGAGCTCTTTGAAGGTCGGTGGCGGCGTCTTCCCGTCGGTCAACGTGAATGGCTACGCAGGACTTGGCTCCGGCTCTCCTCAGGTGGCTCCGCGTGAAGACCGGACGGCGACTCTCGACTTCACGGCGACGCGCGGCAAGCAGTTGTTTACGTTCGGATTCGATCTCTACGATCAGTACTACAACAACGTTTCCCCGGGCAATGCCAACCTGAGCTTTGGTCCCAGCCTGACGTCCGGTCCCGATCCCTATACTCCTAGCAACGGCACGGGGTTTGGCATGGCGAGCTATCTGCTCGGAGCGGGATCCGGCAACTTTTACCAGACCGGCTCGCAAACGGCCAACAAAAAATACTTCGCCTGGTACCTCCAGGATGACTGGAAGCTGACTGACAAACTCACCCTCAATCTGGGCGCTCGTTACGAATTCCAGACCTCTCCGACGGACCGCTTCAACAAGCTCTCCTGGTTCGACACGACGGTCCAGAATCCCATCGCGGCTCAGGCTGGAGTGAAGGTTCCCGGAGAGTTGGTGTACACCGGAGGAAAGAACGGCCGCGGCGTCATCGAGCCCAATTACCTGAACTTCGCGCCTCGCATTGGTTTGGCTTACCATCTCGCGCCGAAGCTGGTGGTGCGAGGAGCCTACGGCATCTTCTACCCGGCGAATATGTCACTGGCGGTTGATTCGAATCTGAACGGGTATTCACAAAATACGCCGTGGATCAGCACCGCCTCCAATGGAGTCAACATCGTCGCTCCCGCCAGCCAGGCCTTCCAGGGCGGACTATTGCCCATGCAGGGCAGTTCACTGGGCGCGTTGACCAACGTTGGCTTCGATGTCAACGCCGTGCAGCACAAGTGGCGCAGCCCTTACGTTCAGGACTGGACGCTCGGAATTCAATACGCCCTGACCAACAACGATATTGTCGAAGCACAGTATGTTGGCAATCATGGCATCAAGCTGCCCGTCGCCGGATCCATCAACATCAACCAGATTCCGGATGCGGATCTTTCGCTGGGCGTTTCGACTCTTACCAACCTGGTTGCCAACCCCTTCTATGGGCTCATCAAGTCGAGTAACTGCAGTCTGAACCAGCCGACCATCGAGTATGGCCAGCTTTTGCGGCCGTTCCCTGAGTTCTGCAACGTGAACAGTCAACAGGTGCCCATTGGCTTCGATACCTATAACGCCTTGATGCTCACCTATACTCACCGCTTCTCCCACGGAGTCCAGGTCCTTGCCTCATATACGCGCTCCAAGTGGCTTGACGACACCACCGGCAACGCTGCATGGGGCTGGGGCGCATCGAACAACCAATTCCGCGACAATAACAACATCACAATGGACAAGTCGGTCGATGCCTCGGATGTGCCCAACAGCATGGTGCTCAGCATGATCTACGAGCTTCCGGTGGGCCGCGGCCGCGCCGTCGGCTCCAACCTCAACCGGGCGGCCGATGCCGTGGTGGGCGGCTGGCAGGTAAGTGGTATCGGCACCTTCAGAAATGGCGTGCCTCTCTCCATCACCTCAAACCAGAACCTGTCGTATTCATTTGGCGGAAATCAGAATCCGGACATCCTTCGCAACCCCACGCTTTCACATCCAACCATTGCCAAGTGGTTTGATACCACTGCCTTTGCCTATGCTCAACCGTTGACGTTCGGCACGGCACGTCGCAACCTTTCCAACCTTCGCGGTCCTGGAACCGACAATTGGGACTTGTCGTTGCAGAAGTACTTCCACTTCAACGAGCGGATCCAACTGCAGTTCCGAGCCGAGTTCTTCGATGCATTCAACCATCCACGCTTCACAAATCCCGATACCGGGTTTGGCGATCAGGCCTTCGGTTCCATCCAGGGAGCGTTTGCTCCTCGCGATGTGCAACTTGCTTTGAAGCTGCTCTGGTGAGTACCCTGAGCTGAATCATGTCCACCGCTCGGCTCCTGTTTCGCCATCTATCAACCGCCGCCCTCATGGGGTGCTCGATGATTTGGGCTGGCATACTGCCAGCCCAATCTACCGAGGCAAGCATCGAGCAGTTTTGGCGCGATGCAACCGCGGCGCAACAGGCGCAGCAGTACGGCAGGGCGGCAACCCTCTACAAGAAAATACTTTCGCTGCAGCCGGATCTGATCGAAGCCGAAATCAATCTCGGTCTCATGGATCAGCTCAGTGGCGATTTGCATGCGGCCATCGCCTGCTTTGAACATGTTTTGGCAAAAGACCCTGCACTCTATGCTCCCAATCTCCTTACCGGTCTGGACTACCTTAAGTTCGATGACCCGGGCCGCGCACTAACTTACCTTAAACGTGCCGCCGCCTCCAAGCCGGATAGCGCCGAAGCTCTTGTGGGATTGGCCAATAGCTACCTCCAACTCCATCGTTACGCCGATGCGGAGGAGCAGTTCAAGCGCGCAACTGAACTTCAGGATGGGAAGGACGCGGACGCCTGGTATGGCCTTGGCGCCACCTATCTCAGCATGGAGAAGGAGGCCGAGGGAGGTCTGCGTCATTCCTCCTCTCCGTTTCGCGATGTGCTTCTCGGCGAAGCGTATTCGGAGCAAGGGCAGCAGGACAAGGCCATCGCAACGCTGAAGGACATTGTGAATGGATCCGCCGCGGTGCCATGCTCGCGTTCTTTACTCGGCTTTGCCTACCTACGTAACGCGAAGAATAGTGATGCAGCCAACCACTTCCGGACGGACTGGGATCCCGACTCTGGCTCGGGATGCCTGCTGGCCAAGCTTGGTTTGGCTGCCGCTCATGCGGGCCGGGGCGATCGCGACGAAGCGTTGCGCGAACTCCGCGAAGCCGCTGAGATTGACCTCGTCTTCGTGCAGAAAAACGCTGACCTGTTTTGGAATTACATGGTCAAAGCGGGAGCAGAGAGTGGTGCTCGCGAAATCCTCGAGCCCAAAAATCAGGTCGATGTAGAGAAAGCACGCCCTTCCCTTGCAGAAGAGTCTTGGAAACATGGTCGCTACTCAGCTTGCAGCTCTGATCTTCAGGCGTCATCCATGCCGCTCACTGCCCCACAGCTTCGTCTCTTGTCCCGCTGCTCGTACTACATCGCGCGCGATGAGATGGTGTTGCAAACGACCGACCGTCTTCTGAAAGCGTCGCCTGCGGACCCGGAAGCTCTCTACTGGAGAATCCAGTCTGCGGAGCGCCTGGGGTTAACAGCCCTGACGACCGCAATCAGTATCAATCCGGAGTCCGTGTCTCTGCACGTGCTCATGGGCGACATGCTTCGCGGCAAAGGGAGCTTCGCCGAGGCGGCTAACGAATACCGCAAAGCCATCGCTTTGAAACCCGACTTCATCGCCGCTCACCTGGGTCTTGCGCGTGATCTCAACTCGGATGGAAACACTGCCGGCGCTGAAAGTGAAGTGCGATACGTTCTGAATCTCAGTCCAGACGAACCCGAAGCGAATTACCTGATGGGTGAAATCCTGGTGAATCGCAGCGAGTTCACTGCGGCCTTACCACTTCTGCTCAGAGCCATCCATGTGATGCCCGACGAAGCAGTCTATGTTCATGCCGATTTGAGCCGGATCTATGAAGAGCGGGGAGAGTTTCCGCGTGCGATCGAGGAGATCAAACAGGCCCTGCCGGCCGACATCGATGGAAGCTACTACTATCGTCTTGGCCGGCTATATCAAAAGACGGGAAATCGGGCCGCTGCGGCTCAGGCTCTTGAGCAATCGGCCAAACTGCACCGTAGCGCCGACACAGATCTCCATCTCGAGCACCAGTAAAACTTTCAACGCTACTGTTGCTTTGCAAATAGCGTACAGGACCTCCTTGGCTCAACTCGTGGATGGTCTGACGAAGTCATGACGTGAGCAGATCGGTCCTCGCAAGTCAGTTTGTGTTTATGAGTCCGTTGCACGAGCGGACGCGTGAACCGCCGCATATTTGGGATCGTGGGATGACCACTGCCCGTCTCCAAACCAACTGGATCGCATGAGCAAAGTGATTCTTCCGCCGCCGCAGATTGTTCGGCACTTCTGGATAAGAGTGCTCGCTCTTGTCGAAGTGCGCCGGACGGAAAACCTGCGGAGATGTTCTAAACTGGCGGATTAGCTAAACTGCCGTGGCCGAACAGGGCTTGGGAGAGTGAAAGAAATGCTGACTTCAGAAAAGGATCGGTTAGCTGCTGAGGCTATGGGTCGCTGGGAGGATTTCCAGGAAGCCCTTTCCTCCGAAAAGCGGAAGGATGCCGGGCAAAGAACGCCCGGCGGCGTCGCGACTCGTGATCCAGGAGCCTCTACGACGGAGCCTCACCACCGGAATCATGGTAGAAACACCAAACCCTCCGACAGCCGGGCCCGTCGGGCAAGCTGCAGAGGGTCTCGATTACCGATTCCTGCGCAGCCAGCCCCGTGTCATCGGCTCTGGATCACTCCGCAAGGCGCGACCCCGGCGGAGCGAGTACAACCTTAACACGCATCGATGAGCCTTGAATAACAGGCACAACGTCAACGACTCAAACTGCGCCTTGCAAACGCACGCAGCCGCAAGGTAAAACAATCACGTCTTCGGCCACTTCCGTTGGCCGGTTTTGAAGTGATAACGTATGGCCGGTTTTGAGGTGATCACCGAGGTTAACCGCACACGGAATACCGCCTAAGCACCTGTATTTACGTGAAGACGCCCTCCGCTTGGGTAAATTCTTGGGTGAGTTCAAGAGAGACGATTGGCAATCCATCCTGCCCATATGACGGGCGCAGAATATGGGTGATTGTGGTTGTTGATATGGCAACGGGAGTCTTGGCAATATGGGCGTGTATGGGTGTTCAAATCAGACGCGGCCTTTCGCAGTTCCGCCACGCAGCATCACCTGTTCTCTGAAAAACAGCGCATCCATCGTGCACTACGGACGGCAAAGAACCAATCAAAGTTCGATCCCATCCAGCCGCCCAACGCTTAGTCTCCTGGGCGATACCCGACGTCCAAAAATCGAATCCGCGGTTCCAATTGTCGGTTCCCGAGAATTCCCATAACCCTTTCCTACTTGATACTGAACACTGCCCGTCGTACGCCTGGAATGCAGAATTCTGGCGTGAACGGCGTTTTCGGGGAGTAATCTCGACAATCGCGCGTAACCGGATGTCAACGAGTGGTTTGGCCTGTTAGCCGGCAAATGTCTGCCCATTCTGTCGGAGTCTAGAAAATGCGCGCCGAGTGCCAATCTTGCCACATCTTTGCCAAAACGACGATAGGCTGCGCAATTGAAATTGCAGCCTGTCGTTTGCAAAGTCGGCAGCGCACTGCGGATTCCAGTTATCCAAGGCGCTGGGAGGGTGACCTAGCCAGCCACATGCCCTCAGGGGATGAGCAATTGCCAATCTGCACGCAAATCAAGACTGGAATCACTTCACCTGAAGATAAGAAATCCGGCTGAAGACTAATACAGCATCTCTCTCGCCCGCGCCACATCGAGTTACTCGCAATTTTGCGTCTCAAAAACATTGGCAGGTTATCTCACTGCCAGTTAAGAACTCTAACCTGAAAACGGTTTTCAATCCCTGGCCAACTGATCAAGAAGGCACGGGGCTAGGTCAGGGGTGGAGATTCTGTCCGAGGTAGATGAGGCATTTGCGACCCTAACACCTTAATTGTTAATCGAACCCTCTTCCCGACAAGCGCCACGATTGCCTTGGATCGTCACTCTTTGTTTAAACGCCGCCCGGGTACCTATTAGGATTAAACCGTCATGCTCTCAAAAATCTTCCCGACCCCGCCTTTCAGCGCATCGAGCTGGTTGCAGAGCCACGTGTCGAAAAGGCAGCAGTCCAACAGTCCTCCAGATCAGCAACTGGATCGAATTGAGCGATGCCCGGCATATTTAGCTTTCGAAATCCCCAACTGACGACGACAAGGAACTTTAGCAGGTTTTTTCGGCGAACAATGGCCAGTACCACTACATTTACGTTCGCTTTGGGTGCAGCTTCTGCCCCGAGAATGGGGAACGGTTTGAGAGGGCATGGCTTAGTGTGACTCTCAAGCCGGAAG
>WNGK01009891.1_pt1 | contig 10559 bp, 12 predicted proteins | sample 5400601 | NCBI WGS metagenome assembly WNGK01 (sample SAMN13153376, study PRJNA577476) | soil metagenome | isolation source: 60 cm soil or saprolite under Garry oak tree replicate 1 | place: USA:California | collected 2016-06-15
GCGCGGCGGGCGATCTTGCGAGCGATCGCCGACGCCGAGCTGCGGCCGGACGAGATCGACTACGTGTGCGCGCATGGCACGGGGACGCCGGCGAATGACTCGGCCGAGACGCATGTGCTGAAACTGGCGCTGGGCGAGCACGCCTACCGCATTCCGGTGAGTTCTGTAAAGTCGATGATCGGCCATTTGCTCGGTGCGGCGGGGGCGATGAGCGCCGTTGCAGCGGTCAAAGCGCTCGAGACGGGCTGCGTACCGCCGACGATTAACCAGTTCACGCCGGATCCCGAGTGTGACCTGGACTACGTGCCGTGGAAAGCGCGCAGAGTGCCGATCCGCACGGCAATCGTCAACGGCTTCGGCTTCGGCGGCCAGAACAGCGTGGCGGTCTTCAAACGCTGGGAAGAATAGGGGACGCCCCTATCCGAAGATAGATGGCGGGTGCGCCCTGAAGGGTCCTAGCCTCCGTTTGTGCGAAGTACTTCTTGCGCGATCGCTACGCGACCTGGCAGACCCGTTTTCTCGAGGATCTGGTGCACGTAGTGTTTCACCGTCCCGACGGTAATGACCAGGCGTCGACCGATCTGCTTGTTCGACAGGCCTTCGGCGATCAGCGCGGCCACCTCGCGCTCCCGTGGCGTGAGGCTCTGCAGCGCAGTACTGGCTGGCAACGAAGTGCTGGGCACGCGCACGACCACCAGCGGCTGGCCCAGCTCGGGCGTGGCTTCGAAGTCGACCGTGATGCCCGAGTGCGTCCGCACCTCGCGCGCGAGCTTGACCACCTCGGTCAGCGAGGTGCCATCGGCATTGGACGCCTGCAGCTTCCGCACGATGGCGCGCAATTGGCCGAGCGTGGCCGGATCGACGATGTCAGTGCCGAGCGTCACAAGAGTCCACACCCTACAGGAGGTTTTCTCAAAACTCAAATGATCAACACCACAGCCAGAGATCGCGCGCTGGTCGAGCAGTACCTGGCCGCTATGCAAGCCGGCCCGGGCGGCCTCGACGACCTGGTATCCCTGTTCGACGACGAAGCCGTCTACGTCGAGCCGTTCAGCGGCCAACCCCAGGTCCACTCGGGCAAAGGTGAGATCCGCGGCTTCTTCGAGTACGCGCTGGAGCATCACCTGAATGGAGCCCGCCTGACACTCGACCGCCTTGACCTGGACGGCGAGCGGCTGCGGTCGGAGTGGACCTGCCAGGTGCCGATGATGAGCGCGCCGATGCGCGGCTTTGATGTGTTGAACCTGCGCGATGGACGAATCCTCCGCCTGGAGACCACGGTGACCGAGTTCCCGCCCATGCCAGGCTGAGATGGCCAGACGTCCGGTCGCGGCGAAAACGCCGTGGTTCATCTCGAACATCATGAATCCGATCTTCAAACGCACGGGTGCGTTTCCTCTACTCACCGTCCGCGGAAAACGATCTGGCAAGGCGATCAGTACGCCGATCAACGTGCTCGAGCTCAGTGGGGTGAACTACCTGGTCTCGCCGCGCGGCGAGACCGGCTGGTCCCGCAATTTGCGCGCAACGGGCGAATGCTCGCTGAAACTGCAGGGCAAGGAGCGGCGCTTCCGGGCCACCGAGGTCGCACCCGCGGAGCGGCAGCCCATCATTGCCGGCTACCTCGACAAGTGGGGCAATCAGGTTCGCGACCAATTTGAGAAGCTGCCCGACCCGGTGGACCATCCGACGTTTCGGCTGGACCCGGTGAGCGAATAGCCATCAGCAGTCAGCTATCCGCGACCGCCGGCGTGCGCGGGTAGGAAGCTCAACACGTCGCCATGTTTGAGATTCGCTTCGAGGCCACCCTGGAGCTCGATCACACGATCGTTCAGCACGACCTCCACGTGCTCGGGGAGGCGCTGCGTCTGGACCTCATAAAGGAGTGCGTAGCGGGTGTCAGCGCTCACGAGGCGCGTCAACAGGTCTGCGACCGACGAGCCGCGATCGAGGTCGACGTCGACGAGCGTTCGCGTGCCTCGACGCCGACCAAGCGCCGCGAAACGGTCGGCAAGAGCGCCGTGAAACTCGAGCGTGACCACGGACATTGCGACGAAAGGCTAACGGCTAAGAGCCAACAGCTAACAGCCAACAGCCATCGGCTACCAGCTATCAGCTACCAGCTACCAGCTAACTCAGATGTCGCGGCCGCCATCCACCTCGAACGCGGTGCCCGTCACCATTTCGGCCTCCGGCGAGGCGAGGAACACCGCCGCCCGCGCGATGTCCTCGGGCAGATTCAGGCGTCCCCAGGGAATTGTCGCCACGAAGCGCTTGCGGGCTTCGGCCTCGTCGGCAGCGCCGATGAAGCCCGGCAGCATCGGCGTATCGGTGGCAACCGGGCAGATCGAGACCACCCGAATGTGATGCGGCGCGAGCTCGAGCGCCAGCGTCTTGGTGAGTGAGATCACCGCCGCCTTGGATGCGTTGTAGACCGCCAGGCCCGGCCGCGGGCGGATGCCGGCCGTGCTCGCCGTGTTCAGGATGACGCCGCCACCCTGTGCCTTCATGAGCGGGATCGCGGCGCGACAGCCGAGGAACACACCTTTGACGTTGACGTTCATGATGCGGTCGAACAGGTCGTCGGTCGAATCTTCGAACTGTCCGAACGCCTGCGGCAGACCAGCGTTGTTGAACAACACATCGAGGCGGCCAAAGCGATCCACGGCGTGCTTGACCATCCGCTCGACCTGAACCGAATCCGTCACGTCGACGGCGAACGAGTCGGCAAACCCGCCGCTCGACTGAATCTGCCGCACGGTCTCGCCAGCACCTTTGACGTTGAGGTCAGCCGCGACGACGCACGCGCCTTCACTCGCGAAAGCGACCGCTGAAGCGCGACCGATGCCCGACCCTGCACCGGTGATTACCGCGACCGTGCCCTGGAGGCGTCCCATATCTCAGGTCAGTCCTTCAGCGCTTCGAGCACCCTGTCGGCGTGGCCCTCGACCTTGACGTTCGGAAAGACCGCTTTGATCGTCCCGTGCCTGTCCACGACGAACGTCGTACGGGCGATGCCCATGTACTCGCGACCCATGAACTTCTTTTGCTGCCAGACGCCGTACTGATCGGCCACGGCATGGTCCGTATCGGCGAGCAAGGGGAAGGTCAGGTGGAATTTCTGCTGGAACTTCTTGTGCGACTTGACGGTGTCAGCACTGACGCCCAGGATCTCGGCGCCGTGCTCGTTGAACATGCTGCGCAGGTCTCTGAACGAGCATGCTTCAGCGGTGCAGCCTGGCGTGTCGTCGCGCGGATAGAAGTACAGGACAACGGATTGCTTGCCTTTGAAGTCGGCCAGGCTGACATCCTTGTCGTCGGTTGAAGCGAGTTTGAAGTCCGGGGCTGGCTGCCCGACCTGAGGGAGCTTGCTATCGGTAGCCGTCACGCGGGCTAGGATAACAGTGAGACATGCGGCTCCTGGTTTTTGCCCGTCACCGGGCCACCGCCCTGGGGGTCCTGTCGACAGGCGTGGTGTGCCCGTGCCATGTACTTGTCGGCTTGCTCGGACTGGTCACGGGTGGTGCCATTCTCTCGCCCGCCGCCCAGGATGGACTGCACGCGGTGTACGTCCCGTTCGCAGTCCTCGCCAGTGCGCTGCTCTTACGCCGCGGCCGGTCGGACTGAGAAGTACTTCGCCTCGGGATGGTGCAGCACGATGGCGGCGGTGCTGTGCTCGGGGTCGAGGTTATTCGACAGACTCAGCGTCAGTCCGATCTCATCCTCGGCGTGCAGCAGCGGCAGCACTTTGCGCTGCTCGGCGAGATCGGGACACGCCGCGTAGCCCCAGCTGAAGCGCAGTCCCTGACCTTCGCGCAGGCCAAGATCGCGGCGAGCCAGGTTGTGTGCGTAATCGGCCAGCGCTTCGGCGGTGCCGGACGCGAGACCGTTCACGTAGAGCATGCGGCTGTAGTCGCCTGACTGCTGAAGCTCCTCGACGTACTGGCCAGCACGCGGGCCCGCGCTCACGGCTTGAAACACGACCACGTCCCGCTCGTCTGAGCCGAGCGGTCTGAAGTAGTCGGCCAGGCACAGGCGGTCACCGTCCGACTGACGCGGAAACTCGAGGCGGGCAACTTCGGTGTCCGGCTTGTCCGGATCGAACACGATCAACTCATCGCCCGACGCGTTGCATGGGAAGTAGCCGGAGACGATCAGGGGCTCGAGCCAGCCCTCGCGCAGCGCGTCCTCGGTCAGCGACGCGAGCTCGGGCTCGAAGACGTCGCGCACGATGCGCTCGTACTCGGCACCCTTGGCGCGATGCCCGCCCCAATGGTGCCGGAACAACGTGTTGCGGTCGATTGAGCGCCAGACATCGCGCAGATCGGCGGAGACGCGGCGCGCGCCCCAGAATGGCGGGACTGGCAACTTCACATCGCGGCGTGGGCCGGCGCCGGGCCGAGGCGTAACGCGCGGTAGCGGCGCCGGTTCCTGGGCACGGTCCCGCTCGGCTTCGATCTCCTGGCGCACGTGCTGGACCAGGTCCTCGCGCTGAGTCGGCTCGACGAGTGCGTCCATCGTGGCAAGACCTTCGAAGACGTCTTTGCAGTAGAAAACGGCCGGCTCGTACACCCGACCGTCGGGCAGCACCGCGGCGCGGCGACCGAACGCGCGGTTGATCGCGGCGCCGCCGATGAGCACCGGCAGGTGGATGCCGCGGTGATCCAGCTCCTGGATGCAGAGCGGCATCTGCTTCGATGTGCTGACCAGCAGTGCCGACAGACCGATCGCATCGGCCTTTTTTTCGACGGCAGCCTCCACGATCGTATTGACGGGCACCTGCTTGCCCAGGTCGTGCACGGTGTAGCCGTTGTTGGACAGGATGGTGATCAGCAGCGACTTGCCGATGTCGTGGACGTCGCCGTAGACGGTGGCCACGACGATGCTGCCCTTGCTGTAGCCGGCCTGCTTTTCGAGATATTGCTCGAGGTGGCTGACGGAGCGCTTCATGACTTCGGCACTCTGCAGCACGAAGGGCAGGATCAATTCGCCGGCGCCGAACCGGTCTCCGACGTCCTTCATCGCCGGTAACAGGACCTCGTTGAGCACCGCCACCGCCGCCTCCGAGCGCGAGCGCGGCTCGCGGTTGGCGATCGCCTCGTCGAGCAGCGCCTCGATGCCTTCCTTTTTGCGGTGGAGGACGCGAGCGTGGATGCGCTCGTCCACGCTCATGCCGGCTTCGGCGTCCTCGGCGCTCTCTGCGGAATGCTGCACGTCCACCCCTTCGAATGCCGCCAAAAAACGCGGCAGCGCATCTTCGCGGCGGTTGTAGATGAGGTCCTCGGCGAGCGCCCGATGCTCGGCATCGATCTCGGCGTACGGCGTCAGGTGGACCGGATTGACGATGGCCAGGTCGAGCCCCGCCTGCACGCAGTGGTACAGGAAGGCGGAATTGAGCACGCCTCGGGCAGCCATCGAGATGCCGAACGACACGTTCGACAGGCCCAGCATCGTCTGCACCCCTGGCAGCTCGGTCTTGACCCGTCGGATGCCCTCGATCGTCTGGTGCGCGTCGTCGCGCAGGTCAGCCTGGCCCGTAGTGACGGGAAACGTGAGCACGTCGAAAATCAGCGACTCGGATGCCAGGCCATGCTCGCCACACGCCAGATCATGAATGCGCCGTGCGATCTCGACCTTGCGGTCGGCGGTATGCGCCATGCCCTGTTCGTCGATCGTCATTGCGACGACGAACGCGCCGTGCTGCTTGGCGAGGTCGAGCACCCGGTCGGCCTTCTGGCGACCGCTCTCCAGGTTGAACGAGTTGATCACCGGCCTGCCTGGATACGCCTTCAGGGCTTCCTCGAGGACATCGCGTTCGGTCGAGTCCAGCACCAGTGGCGCTTCAACCGATGAGCGGAGGCGCTTGACCACTTCCACCATCTGGTTCGCCTCGTCGCCGCGTTCGGTCAGCGCGACGCACACGTCGAGCAAGTGCGCGCCACCGTCCACCTGATCACGCGCCACGCCCAGCACGCCGTCGTACTCGTTCGACAGCAGCAGCCGTTTGACTTTGCGGCTGCCCTGTGTATTCACCCGCTCCCCGACGAGTGTTGGCGGCGGATCCTGGCGCAAGTCAAATGCGCGTATCGAGCTTGCCGCTCGCGCGCGTCGGCTCGACACGCCTCGTGCGCGCGGCGCGTGCCCACCGACCCGCTCGACGACCGTGCGCAGGTGTTCGAAGGTGGTTCCGCAGCACCCGCCAACCACGTTTACCCCGAGCTCGCTGGCGAATTCGTCGAGCGCCTCTGCCAGCCCCATGGGCTCGAGCGGGTAGCGCGCCTTGCCGCCGCCGAGGTTGATCGGGATGCCCGCGTTTGGGATGACGCTGATCGGCCGCGACGTGTTCTGGACCAGGTAGCGAATCGGCTCGCGCATGGGCTCGGGACCGGTCGAACAGTTCAGCCCGATGATGTCGGCGCCAAGCGCTTCGAGAATGGTCAGCGCGGCGCTGACGTCCGTGCCGAGTAGCATACGGCCGTTCGTGTCAAGCGAAACCTGCACCTGCAGCGGCACGCTTCGGTTCAGGCTGGCGAAGCAGCGCCGCGCGCCGAGTATGACGGCTTTGGTCTCGAGAATGTCCTGCTGTGTCTCGACGATCAGCAGATCGGCACCACCCTCGACCAGTGCCCGCGCCTGTTCCTCATAGGTCTCGACGAGACGATCGAAGGCGATGTCGGACAGCGTCGGATCGTCCGAAGACGGCAGAAAACCGCTTGGGCCGATCGAGCCAGCGACGAAGCGCGGCCGCCCGTCCTCCGCCTCGAACGCGTCGCACTCCCGTCGAGCGATCTCCGCTCCTGCCCGATTGATCGCATACGTTGAGTCGGCAAGGCCCCATTCTTGAAGCCGCAGCCGACTGGCTTGAAACGTATTTGTCTCGATCACGTCGCAGCCGGCTAACAGAAAACCGCGGTGTAGCCGGGCGGGCGCATCGGGCCGCGAGAGGCACAGCGCGTCGATGCAGCCTTCGTAGCGCGCTCCGCCGAAATCCTCGGCGGTCAGCTCGAGGTCTTGCACGTTGGCGCCCATCGATCCGTCGAAGACGAGGACGCGTTGCTGGAGCTCGGAAAGGTAGTCGCGCGTCGGCATGCTGAGAGAGTTCAACCCGACCCTAACAACTGGGTTTAGCACCAGGCAATGTGTTCACACCGACCTATCTTGGGAATGATGCCTCTGCGCTGATAGAATTCCACAAAGCGAATCGGCGAAAGGCGGCAGCTCGCGTGGCACTTTGGGGACGAATCTTTCGGCGGCTGCTGTACGCACTGTACAGGCAGCGGATTCCGCTGCTCCTGCTTCTGCTCATCGCCACGGGGGCAGGTACCTACTTCTTGTGGTTGGGCCAGACGAATCTGCCGAACGAAGCCGCCGCTGCTGGCACGCAGCCAATCGAAGTAACCGTGACCGATCTTCAGGGCGCGGCGAACAATGCCACGCTGACTCTGAAAGAGAAGAACGGGAGTCGGCGCATATCGATGGCCGTCGGCGTCACCGAGGCCCTGGCCATTGCCACCAAGCGCGGCCAGACGCAGCTTCCGCCAGACCAACAGCCACAGGCCTACGGACTGATGCGCGATACGATTCAACAGATGGGCGGGCGCATCGACCGGGTGCTCGTCAACGACGCGACGCAACGCGAATACCTGGCGCAGATCGTGGTGTCGGATGGCACAAGCGGCGACGTGAAGGTCATCAAAGCCCGGCCGGGCGACGCGGTTGCGCTGGCACTCCAGTCTGGCGCCCCGATCTTTGTCGAGAACCAGGTGCTGGACAAGTTCGGCAGCAAGGGTAGCGGCTAGGCTTTTCTAAACGTGCCCACGGCGCAGAAAGAAGACACCGATCCCACGTCGGCTCCCTCAATCTGTCCCGTCTGCTCCGCCAGGACTGAAGGCACGGCCTGGCAGCGCTACCGGGTGTGCGGCAGCTGCCGCTACCACTTCCAGCTAACCGCGCTCGAGCGCATCGACCTGCTGGCCGACCCGGACTCGTTCAAGGCGAGCAACCCGTCGCTCGTGTCGGTGGACCCACTGGTCTTCACGGACCGCGTCTCCTATCGCGACCGCCTCGAACGCGCGCGCCGCGAGACGAGTCTCAACGAAGCCGTGGTGACCGGTACCGCGCGCATCAACGGACGCGACTGTGTACTGGCGGTCTTCGACTTCAACTTCATGGGCGGCAGCATGGGCAGCGTCGTCGGCGAAAAAGTCGCCCTCGCCCACGAGCTGGCGGCCGAGCGCCGCTTCCCGTTCATCAGTGTCGTCTCGAGCGGCGGCGCGCGCATGCAGGAAGGCATGCTGAGCCTGGTGCAAATGGGCAAGACCACGGCGGCCGCGATGCGCCTGCACCAGGCGGGTGTGCCATCCATCACGGTGCTGACCAATCCGACCACTGGCGGCGTGTACGCCAGCTTCGCAAGTCAGGGCGATTTCCTGTTTGCTGAGCCCGGTGCGCTGATCGGTTTCGCCGGACCTCGGGTGATCGAACAGCTGACGGGAGAGCCGCCACCGGCCGGAACACATACGGCCGAGTTCCTGCTCGATCATGGCCAGCTCGATGGCGTGGTCGATCGTGCCCGCTTGCGCGGCGTGCTGGCAACCCTGCTTCAGCTGTTCCAGGCGCGTGGACCGGCTGAGGCGCGCGGCGTGCATGAGCAGTATCGACCGCCTCGTGTACCGCCGCCGTCGGCGTGGCCCGAGGTGCAGCTGGCGCGGCGCAACGACCGGCCCACCTCAGCCGACTACATTCGCCGACTGATGCCGCAGTTCGTCGAGCTGCGCGGCGACCGGGTCTTCGGCGACGACCCGGCCGTCATCGCAGGAATTGGCGACCTCGCCGGCATGACAGTGTGCGCGATCGGTCAGGAGCGCGGGCACGGCGACCCCATCCGCAACGGCGGCCATCTGCGACCTGAGGGGTTTCGCAAAGCGGCGCGCATCATGCGGCTGGCGGCCGAGCTGCGTTTTCCGCTGGTCACCTTCATCGATACACCGGGGGCGCACCTGGACTACGACTCGGAAGCCCGCGGGCTGGCCGGCGCGCTTTCGAGCTGCCTGGCGAACATGAGCGTGCTGCCAGTGCCGATCGTCAGCGTGGTGATCGGCGAAGGCGGCAGTGGCCCGGCGCTGGCGCTTGGCGTCGCCGACCGAATCCTGATGCAGGAGCATGCCGTGTACTCGGTGATCGCGCCGGAAGGGGCGGCGGCCATCGTGCACCGCGACTCGGCTCGCGCCCAGGACATCGCCGATGCGCTGAAGATGACCGCGTACGACTGCCTCGTACTGGGCGTCGTGGACGGCATCGTGCCCGAGCCGGAGAACGGCGCGCACGCCGATCCGGACTATGCGGCACTGCTGCTGCGCGGGGACGTCGTCAGCTCGTTGATCGAGCTGCGCAAACGCGATCCACGCCGGCTGGTCGACGAGCGGTTTCGCAAGTTCCGACGTATGGGCGAGTTCCAGCGTCTCGTCGAGACGGCCGACAGCCAGCGCGCCGAAGCGCTGCGCACGGCCATGAAGCACGCGTTTGGGTCGCTGGGTCAGCTGCGTGAGCGCTGGCCGACGCGGGAGCGTCGCCAGCAGGGCGCGACTAGCTGAACAGACGTTTTTTGAGTCGCCTGGGCGGTCTGCCGTGGCGGCGTCGCTGCCAGCGCGCGTAGAGCCAGGCGCCGCCAACCGCGCCAGTCAGCGCAAGTGCGATGGCGGGGCCGATGCCGAGATGGCTTCGCTTTACAGTGTCGGGCTGGACCGGTACCAGGACGCCTACGGGCTCATGGGCGAGAGTCGGTGAGGACCACGGCTCGCTTGTACGCGACGGCCAGACGATCCACAGCGTAATCGCGATGAGTACGATTGCCGCCCCGCCGAGTAGCCAGACGTCCATACTTGTGTCCCGACGGGTACATTCTGCCAGTAATGCTTCCATGGATCGCGCTGCCCATGGCGCTGGCCGGCTTTGTACTCGGCTGGCTGTCGGCGTTTCTGACGGACTGGGTGCAGCCGCCCGAAGAGGCCCAACCCATTCGCTGGCGAAGTGCGCTGCTGCGCGATCCGATGGTCCAGGCTGGGCTGGCGCTGATCTGGGCAGCTATCCCATTCGTGCTGGCTGGAGACCTGCTGCGCTGGCTGGAGGCGGGTCTGCTGGCGGTGCCCCTGGTGCAGGTAGCGGTGACTGACCTGCGGACCCGTTACGTGTACACGGTCGTGGCGGGCGTCGGTCTGGTGTTCGGCATCGGCTTCGGCTGGCACTTCCATGCCGTCGAGTGGTGGTGGAGCCTGGTCGGCGCGGCCGTCGGAGCCATCGTCTTTGGACTGCTGTACGGTATCGGTCGACTGGTATATCGAGGTGGCGAGCCGATGGCGCGCGGCGACATCACCATCGCGGCGATGGTCGGCGCCGGCGCCGCGATGTGCGTCCTGAGCGCCCTGGTCTATGGCGTGCTGGCGAGCGGCATCATCGCCCTTGGCGTGCTGGTCGTGCTGCGCTCGCGCCACGTGTACATGCCCTACGGCCCAGGCCTGTGCCTGGGCGGCCTGGCCACATTGTTTTTCTGCTGACCGACG
>WNGK01017962.1_pt1 | contig 10559 bp, 7 predicted proteins | sample 5400601 | NCBI WGS metagenome assembly WNGK01 (sample SAMN13153376, study PRJNA577476) | soil metagenome | isolation source: 60 cm soil or saprolite under Garry oak tree replicate 1 | place: USA:California | collected 2016-06-15
ACCAGCATTGCCATGTCGCATCTAACGCCGTCTGCGTAGCGGCTGATTCGCTCGAGCTCTTCGATCATTCGCGTCCTAAGCGCCTCGTTGGCGTAGTCGAGCTGAGCGGTGTCATTCCACGGAGAAAAGTAGGGATCGCGGCCAAAAGCGACTACTTCACCGGACCGATGCAGGAAAAACTCGCTCGTAGACTGCTTGCGCGCTTTTGTATCGCTTCGTATAAACAAGTTCGGCCACCGTGTGATCCAAGGCGAGTCCAGCGCCATATGGTTTGAAACGAAGTCGACAATCACGGAAAGCCCAGCAGCATGCGCCCGCTTCACCAGCCGGCCAAAATGAACGGCTCCGCCTAACTCGCGATTGATTTCGTATGCCGGCACGGCATAAGGGGACCCCTCGAAGTCCTCTGAGGTGATCTTCGATATTCTCCTTGCGCCCTCGCTGATCGTCCACACACCCATCATCCACAGGGCATCGAAGCCCAGTTGAGCCAGCTCTGACAGCTCTGAGGCTGTGATCTGATCAAATCGGGAACAATGTACGCGAGCGTTGATTTCGTAGATTCGCAATGTAACCCTAACAGGAAGCCTCTAACGAGTTGGGGCAATGTCGCTCGAAGAGCCAGGGCCTGATTCGAGTCCCTCGAGCGACAACCGAACCGCTGCGGCCAGGTCCATTCGTTTATCCGCAGGCAAAGAACTGAGATATCTGTCGCGGTTCTCCAGCGCGTCTTCGGTGATGGACTTAAGCACCTGACTTCCACGTTCGCTGAGCGATACTAGCAACTGCGGACGATGGGAGTTCGATTCATAAGTAAGCTGCAAAAGGCCAAGCTGCTGCATGCGCTTGCATAGCTGGCCCGTAGCGGTCCTGTCCCTTACAAGGTGCTCCGCAAGCACCCTAAGCGGCAGGCTCGAATCGCCCAGGCAACCCACCGCTAAGAGCACCAGGTAATGCTCGAACGTCGTGTTGTGGCTGACCGCGGCCTTGGCATAGAAGCCGTCCAGTCTCCTAAGATAGTTCCGCGCGGTGTTAAAATGCTCGTAAATTCCACTGATCCCGTAATTTACGATTTCACTTGTAGACATCCTACGTCCTCACTATTGCATCTAGATAATTAGCCAATTATGGTGTATGATACGGGTTTGGAAAAACAATATATTATGTATTGCATTGCAGGATGTCAACCATTATCTGGTTGCTCCAAGGAGGCGCCGCTGGTAAAAGGGCGCCTTTTAGTTCGGTCTAATTAATAACGAACATAGACGGAAGACAAGATGAAAACCAGAATGGACAAGGACATCCTCATAACTTCTCCGGACGAGGCCCAGGAGGATTTCGCTCCTGCGGGCGGGATAGAACGCATCGTTGCGGAGATCGATGAAGACGAAGCTGAGTCGCTTTGGGAAGCGGTTACTGTTGAGGAAGAGGAAACCCCGGAGGTCGTCGAGGAAGCGACCGAAGACGTAGACGTTGATCTGGAACCAGGCAAGGACGAATCCCTTGACCCCATGCGGCTGTACCTCCGCGAGATGAGTTCGGTGCCGTTACTCACTCGTGAGGATGAGATTCGGATAGCCAAACGGATCGAGCGTGGGAATAAGCGCATCTACAAGGCGCTTTCGCGGTCCTTCATCACCATCGAGGAGATAAGCGAGCTCAATAATCAGCTCGTCGAAGGAGAGATCAATTCACAGGATATCGTCGACGTAGCAACCGACCCCGAAGCTGAAGAGGCGTTGGAAGAACAGCGTGAAGAGATTCGGCTGCACGTTATGGCCGAGTTCGAAGAGATAGTCAAAGCTCACGACAAGCTCGTAAAGCTGTCTGCCAAAATCGAGGCAGAACCAAAGTCTTCCAAGAAGCACAAGAGGTTCCGCCGCCAGTACGGACACCAGCTCGTCCACATGTCGAAGCGTGTCCGCGGGTTCACCTTCACCGCCGAAATGCGAAGGCGTTTCATGGAGGCCATCGACGGCGTCGTCAAACAGATTCGTGCCGTCGAGGCCGAGCTCAATCGGGTTGAGCGCGCGTTGGAGTCGAAGCGCCGGAAGGATGTCGACGATCTCAAGCGCCAGCAGCGCGCGCTTCGCAAGACGATCCGCGAGACAGAGCGGCGATATGCGGCGTCTGCGGTTGACATAAAACGCACCCAGCAGGCTATCATCGCGGCCGAGGCCGAGGTCGAACAGGCCAAGCGTGAGATGATCGAAGCAAATCTCCGGCTGGTCATTTCGATCGCAAAGAATTACATCAATCGAGGGCTGCATTTTCTCGACCTGATTCAGGAGGGAAACATAGGATTGATGCGAGCAGTTGAGAAGTTCGACTGGAGGCGGGGATACAAATTTTCAACTTATGCGACGTGGTGGATTCGCCAGGCGGTGACGCGCGCGATCGCTGATCAGGGCCGCACGATTCGCGTCCCGGTTCATATGGTCGAGGTCATCAACAAGATCCTCCGGACGCAGCGATTGATGGTTCAGGAACTCGGCCGCGAACCGACTCACGAGGAGCTTGCCCGCCGAGTGGACATGCCGGCGTGGAAAGTGCGCAAAGCATTGAAGATCGCTCAGCAGCCAATCTCGCTTGAAACGCCGATCGGCGATGATGGCGAGACTACGATAGCGAGCTTCATCGAGGACCGACGTTCGGCTAATCCGGCGGAGACTGCCATAACCAACAATCTGCGCGAGTTGACTGAAGACGTGCTGTCGACGCTGACTCCGCGGGAGAAAGAGATCATCAAGATGCGTTTTGGTCTCGATCAATCCGGCGAGGAGCGGACGCTGGAAGAAGTCGGGAAGCATTTCAACGTCACACGCGAGCGCATACGCCAGATCGAGGCGAAGGCGCTTGCGAAGCTTCGTCACCCCTCTCGCTCGCGACGGCTGCGTGCTTTCCTCGACGGAACAGCGATGGCGCCTTAGCCGCAGGAGTGAATCGGGAAGTTATTCGGGGCCGGCAGTCGGCCCCGTTTCTATTTCGGAGCAGGCGTCAGCGCGCTGATTTGCGAGCGCGTTCGACGGCGGCCTTTACTTCTCGAAGGCTTCGCTCTCGGGTGTCGGTAGGGACCGAACAACCTGGAGTGACGATCAAGCCGTGAGTTCCTACTTCGCGAATCGAGTTGTCGACCTGTTCGCTTATCTCAGGCGCCGAGACGTGACTGGCGCCGGCTTCATCAATCCCACCCATCACGGTTTTTCCTGATCTCATCTTACCTTCGTTGAGCGATGGCTCGGTCGCGAAATGGGACCAGTTCAATGCGTTGACTGGATAGTCCAAGAGCGAATCGAAGTGAATTCGCTTGCCGTGTATGTGGAGCACATTGAACGGCGCTTCGCGAACGGCTTCGAGGATTTTGAGATCGAACGGACGGCCCCAGATCTCATATTCCTCAGAGGTCATAACATCATCGGTAGCCGCACCGAGCGATAGGAAGATACCGGCCGCGCCCCGATCCAGAACTTGCGTTGCATAGCCGGCGAGCGACGTTGAAATGGCATCCATGGCTGCAAGCAGCGTCTCGGGATATCGCTCGCGCGCGTTGAGCAGGGTCCCGGATCGCGCAAGCCTTCGAGCAGTGGTCCAGGGGCTGAAGATCGTCTCGATGAACATTGCTTCCTTGGCTATTTCGTCGTTGATCATCGATAGTGCCGAAAGCTGTTCGCTCCAGCATCCGTTGTCTGGAGCAATGGGCTCTATTCTTCTCCAGTCTCGTTCAGTCTCAACGGCTTCGAGACCGTCAGGCAGCGGGTAAGGAAAGTCGCTCATCACTTTCAGGAAGTCCAAATCGTATGCGCGATAGAAGTCGACTTCTGCCTCGGCGTGTTTACGCCCCGTCATGTGCTGAAGTCCGAAATGATACCAGAAGCTGAACGGCGGGCGGTCAACCTCTTCTCCTTTGAGCGCACTGGTGATACGTTCAATTTTGTTCAAGGCGTTCTCCTGTTCGTCGCGAGTGGCCCCGTTAGTCTACTGTGTTGGATAGCATAGAATCATTCGCATATTCCAGAAAATCGGGATCGAAGTCTCCTGGGTTCGTAGTTCGGCCTTTGCGTTCTGGCGGGCCTCGGCGTCCTTGCGCGGAACTAATCTTCACGGTCGAAGAAACTTGACGCTCAGGTTTCGCGCAGAGACGCAAAGATCCGCAAGGCGCGGAGCAAGGTATTCAGTCCCGCCTAAGGCCGAACTACGAACTTTTCTGTTTCAACACTGGTCTTGCCAATCGCGGATCAAGAGCTCATCCATACGTCTGCAATCTGTCTCTGATTGACTCGTCCCATCCCAGCCGGTACCATAATGGCTCATCCCCAGCAATCTGAACTATGAACGACCCGCGCAAGACAACTATCGACGGGCGAAAAGCAGCCCCAGATCCCAGCTCAGGTGATGATGAGGCACAGGTCTCCAGTGAGCGAGTCCTGGAAGTGCTCGCTCAAATAGCGCAAGGTGACCTCAGCGTGCTTGCAAATGGCAAGCAACTGGCATTGGCCGGAGGCGACCGTCACCTGCTCTTGAATCTCGATGGACTAGCACGCCGCTTGCGCTACATTGTAGGAAGACTCCAGCGCGCCGCTGACTCAATCGAAACTGTCGTTGGTGAAGTGCTCCGGGGGACCCAAATGTTGTCGGCGGGTGTACTCGATGAAGCGAAGTCGGTCGAAGAAACGTCCCGTTCCATTGCCGAAATCAACGCTTCGATGCACTCCGTCGGTGATAGTCTCCAGACTCTCTCGAACCTGTCTCAATCGACGTCGAACTCGGTAATGAGGATGGCAACCTCGATCAACCAGGTCTCCGAGAATGCGGACGAGCTGGCCCAGTTTGTCGAGGAGACGGCTTTCGCCATTGAAGACATGGCGAACACCGTGCGTAAGGTAGCTGATTCCACTGAGGCGCTGGCCGAGTCCGCAGAGAAGACCGCCCGAGCAATGGAGGCGATCGACAATTCGACTCGGAGCATTGGCGAATCGGTTAACGAAACTACCATGCTCGCCGACGAAGTTGCACGCTCGGCCGACTCCGGCAGCGAGCTTGTCGCTGAGACTGCGACAAGCATGTCCAAGATAAAAGATGCCATCGACGCCGCGACCGAAACCATCACGCGCCTTGGCAGGAGATCCGACCAGATAGGAGAAGTCACTCACGTTATCAACGAGATCGCTGACCGGACTCACCTGCTCGCGTTGAACGCAGCGATACTTGCGGCGCAAGCGGGCACTCAAGGCCGCGGCTTCCGGATTGTCGCCGACGAAATCAAGGAGCTGAGCGAGCGTACGTCGGCCTCGACTCGGGAGATCGAAGAGGTCATCAAAGCTGTTCGCGAGGACGTGACCGAAACGATCGAGCGCGTAGCGGTCGGCGGACAGCGTGCCGACGCGGGTGTTGATCTCGCGTCGCGCGCGGCAGCGCTGCTCGCAGAGATTCGCGAAAAGACCACGGCCGCATCAGACCGCATTCGATTGATCGCCGACTCGACGGCGATTCAAGCAGCCGAGAGCCATACGGTGCTCGAAGCCGCTGACCTTGTTCGGCAACAGGCTCGGGGGATCGAGCGGGCCACCGGCGAGCAGGCTCTTACATCGCGGCACATCGGTGAACGCGCACTGCACATGAGCGAACTAACCGAGCAAGTGCGTCGAGCGACACGCGAACAAGCAAAGGTATCCAGGTCCATCGCCGAGGCAATGGAAGAGCTCACCGGGGCAGTCGAGCAGATTCGCGGGGCCTCGGATGAGCAGTCCGCCGGCGCCGATCAGGTTTTGAGAGCGGTTGATACGATCAAGGAAGTAGTCAGCCGGAATCAAACCTCGATTTCCGGAATCAATAGCGCCGTCGACCTTCTGGTGCGCGAAGCGGAGCTGCTAAACCGGGAGGTCGAGACCTTTCACCTGCCGGTGCCCGACCGCGGCGGCCATTTGCGCTTCGCGCTACGAGCTTCGCAAGTGACCCTCGATCCGGCGACTATGTCGTCACTTTCGCGCGTTGACGTGATGTCGAATATTTTTGAGGGTCTGGTGCAGTTCGGCGAGCGCGCCGAGATTCGCCCGGCGGTAGCTGAACGGTGGGATATTTCCCCCGACGGCCGTGTGTACACTTTTTACTTGCGTGAGGCAGTGCGCTTCCACAATGGGCGGCGCGTCCGCTCCGAGGATGTGAAGTATTCGTTCGAGCGGCAGATGCGGCAGAACGAAGATGCAGCGGCGTGGGCCTTCAGACCGCTGGTTGGCGCAGATCAATTTATGTCCGGCGATGCCGATTCCGTGTCCGGGATTCAAGCGGCTAGCGAGCAAGTACTAAGGCTCGAGCTGGTCCAGCCCGTTGCGTTTTTCCTTTCCACGCTGTGCACCGAATACAGCTACATCGTTCCGCGTGAAGAGGTTGAACGGCCTTCGATGGATTTCGAGATTCGACCTGTGGGATCGGGTCCGTTCCGCGTGGCGGAGCCGGTGCTCGGCAAGGAAGTACAGCTCGAACGATTTGCTAATTATTGGAATCCGGTTCTGCCTTACGTCGACCGGCTCACCGTTTTCTTCGGACTTAGCGCTGAAGAGATATTCGACACATTTCTTCGAGGCGAGCTTGATTACGTCAGCGACTTGCCGCTTACCAATTTGAGCGAGCTTAAGGAGCGCGCGGCGGACATACAGGTTCTCGAAGCCGTACAGCTGCAAACGCGAATGTTGGTTTTCGATTGCGAGCGGCCTCCGCTATCGGACCATCGTGTGCGCCAGGCGATTTGCCTTGCCATCGACCGCAGGCGATTCTTGCGCGAGGTGTACGGCGAGATGGCCGAGCTGAGCATCGGTCCGATACCTCCGGGCGTACTGGGTTACGACGCCGGCGAGCGCGGGTATGATTATGATCCTGACCGCGCGCGGACCTTGCTGCAAGATGCTGGATACGACGCTGGGTTTGAAACCGAAGTATGGTGGCCGCAGTCGGTAAGTTCCGCCGTCGAGTGCTTGAAAGAGGACCTGGCGGCTGTGGGGATCCGGGCAGAGTTTCGTTATGTCGAGGCCGAAGAGATGGAGCGCGGGCTGCGACTGCGTACGGTTCCTATCGCAGGGCGAGACTGGTACGCCGATTATCGCTCTTCAATTCATGCAATCGCGATCTATTCATCAGCACATATTCGAACGAAGAGGTCGACCGCTTAACCGGCGATGCTCGCTCGGTGATGAACCGTGAGCAGAGAGCTGGCATTTATCGCGAAGTGACAAAGCTGTTGCTCGAAGACGCGCCGTGCGCCTTTCTGGCGCATCGAAGAAGCTTCGTGGCACACCGATCTGATCTTGAGGGTGTTACGTTGCACCTGCTATCGCCCTCGGTCACACCTAAGGACTTGTGGTTCGCCAAAGGTGCAGACAAGACCGCAGCCGCCGGCGAGCGATAAGCTGCTGGCTGGCTCGCTCATGCTCGCCTCTATCGTCACTTCAGATTCTTAAGCTCGTTGATCCGTGCGCGCACCGCTCGCACAAACGTAGTAACCTCCTGGTCACTGAACCCACCAGCGCGGAACGCATCCGAGAGCTGTTTGTCCGAGAGGCGGCCTATCAGGTTCCCCATCCATCGAGCGTTCTCGACGGTTATTCCCTCCAGTACTTTCGGGTCTTTGCCTTTGTAGTTGAACAGGACCTGACCATTGCTCACTTTGGTGATGAACACCTGATCTGAGTAAGGGCCGGCCTGGCCTTTTGTGCCGGCTGGTGCAGTCTGGAAGCCTGGAATCTTGCGAAACGGTGATCCCGTCTTGCCAAAGGTCGCTCCCAGATCCGACACGTAGTAAATCTCCTCGCTCCGGTCACCGCCGCTCTTCTTCGACGGTTGGGTAATCTTGTTGTTGGTGTCTTTCAAGTCCCAGTTGTTGAGCAGAGCCATCAGGACTTTCAAGCCTTGGAGCTCTCGCGTACCAACGAACGGATTCGCCTGCCAGGACCAGGTTCCACTTTCTTTGAGTTCTTTGAAGCCATCGTCGCGGCGCTTGAAGCGCACGTCCCACACATCGAACCCTCCCCGGCCCTCGATGTGGGTGCGGTTGACGAAGTAATCAGTGTCGACGTGATATCCGACCGCCCATACGATACGCGCAGCCGCGGGCGCCGGCTTTGCTTCGGCTCCAAACTTGACTTGCCACTTGCGTCCGCGATCATCGTCCACATGAATTTTCTCGGAAGTCCCGGTCTTCACGCGTTCGACGAACGTGAACTTGCCTTTAGGGTCGGGTGCACCTTCGGCGCCGCCCGGCCCGTTGAAGAGATCGCGGCTCTCAATATCGGTTGGCTCCTGCCACAGTACTGCGTGGGCCTCGGCGCCGCCGCCACTGTCTTTCGCATCCTTCTTCTTCTCTTTCTTTTCTTCTTTCTTCTCTTTGTTTTGATTGTCGCCTTTGTCCTTCTTCTGTGCGCCGGCGAAGGAACCGGACACCCCTACCGTCGAACAGATGAAAAACGAAATCAGCGTTACTGCGCAGATGTTTTTCCACTTGACCAGCATTACATTCAGCCTCCTGACGATTGTTCAGCCAGCCCATTATAGACATTTGACATCCGCGCGCAAAGCGCCATTAGCGTTGAGAGTGGTGAGGTCGTTTGTGGAGATCGGAGGGCGGGCGCAGCAGGGTCAAATGTACAAAGGCGCGTCGATTACTTACGACGCGCCTTGTAGTATTCCGGTTGGCTTAGTTAGAACGCTCGACCATATCGCCGATTTGAACTTCCGCCGTCGTTCGTGTGATGAGCGCCACGGAAGCGCCCTTCTCAACCTTAATCACGACCAGTTCGCCGAGCACCTTGTGGGGCAGCGGCGGACGCTCGCGCATTACTTGCTCTTGAGGAACGCGCGTCCCCTGGATCGAATAATCGCCGCCGTGATAGCGATCGCTGCTGTATCCGCTGCTGCGGCTCTTCACAACTTTGTCTTGCGGCGTGTTAGTGAGGCCCTCACCGCCACCGATTTCGCGATAGATGGTAAACAGGTCGCCCGGATGGACGTCCTGTCGAGTGCCAATATCGATATAGACGACCTGGTTCGCGGACAGGTTCTCGTGAAAACCGGGCGACATGACGATCTGTCCTTTCGTTCCCCCTGACCCTTCACCGAACCGTGGCAATGGCCGGGCCTCGCCGACGTTGGGTCCTGCGTATTCTTCGTAGGGTTTGAGCAAGTCGCCAAATTCTACAGTGTCGCACGACACGGTTATCTCAGCCGTGGAGGTCTGATCCCCGACTTCGACTACTCGAAGCAGACCAAGCTCACGCACCAGGTAGCCAAGCTTCTTCTTTGTAAATGGATGGATCACCTCACCCACGGGTCGGATTATGTAATAAACGGCGCCGGGCTGAACGCCCGCGCCGCGTCCGCGATTCAGGAACACGACGTCGCCCTGCGCAAAGGTTACTTTTAGGTTTTCCTTTTCGGCGCCGACGACCTGCAGGTCGACTCGCGGCGACGTGTCGGCAATGAAACCTGTGCAATAAATGTCTGACCGTCGGACCAGCGGTTCGGATTGGTTCGAACTCTGCTGTCGGGCAACGACCGAACTAGTTAGAGATCCAACAAGAAAGATGATGAGCGCGATGCCCATTCGGGCTGTACTTTTCATTGCTACTCCTTAGAGGTGTGGGGAGCGATTTGAGGCGATTCCAAAGGGGCAAAAAGAAGCGCGTAGGTTCTGCCCGGAAAGTAACAAAGTCTTATCCTCAAGTCAATAATTAAAATCGCATTGGTCACCCAGAGGTTTGATTGATCGCTGTGTCGTGCAGTCTCACTGCAGGTGCGGCCGCTTTAACTCCGGAAGGCCTAACCTGACCCGCGGTCCTGCGACAATTTGCTTGACACCCATCTAAATAGAGCGATAATGGCAAGCATCCCGTTAGGTTGTACTCTTAGCCGGCAATAATAGTAGGCGACACCCGAACTTAGTAAGATTGCAGCGAACCGGAGTATCAGGTGGTTACGTTCTTCGAAGGACGATAGATTAGCTCCTGTAAACTCACCGCCGTATACACACGATAAACTGAAGCTGCGATTGCTGCGTGCGCATGACAAGCGCGAGTCGAGCAAGGGAGGAGAGCCAATGCAGGAGTACACGGACAAGGTTCTGCGGTGCATCGATTGCCTCGAAGAGTTTATCTTCAGCGCCGGAGAGCAACTGTTCTTCGCGGACAAGGGGTTGAGAAATGATCCGAAGCGATGTAAGCCGTGCAAGTTGAAAAAGAATGACCGTATCGCAGCCAACATGCAGGCCTACGGTCAGCCTTTCCCGCGCGAGCGCATCGAGGTCGTTGTAAAATGCGCGCTGTGCGGGGTCGAAACCACGGTACCTTTCAAGCCGACCCAGGGACGACCGGTCTACTGTCGGGATTGCTTCTTGAGGATGCGCGCTTCAGCCCACATTCACGCACCGCTTCCCTAGGCCGCCCCAGACACTCGCGATTTTCCCCTACCTCTCGCTCGCGGCCACACCCTGCAGGTTCAAGAGTGCATCCTGCCTCTTAGCTTGGCCTGGAGTTCAAGTAGTCACGAACTTTCTTCATGTCCTCCCAGACCTCGCG
>WNGK01015935.1_pt1 | contig 10558 bp, 10 predicted proteins | sample 5400601 | NCBI WGS metagenome assembly WNGK01 (sample SAMN13153376, study PRJNA577476) | soil metagenome | isolation source: 60 cm soil or saprolite under Garry oak tree replicate 1 | place: USA:California | collected 2016-06-15
CTTACTGGGCCGCTGTGGATACCCATCCGCACACGGAGTTCCGGATGACTCTTTAACGCCTTGCTGATTCCCAACGCACATTGAACAGGCGCTTCCGGAGTCGTGGCAAATGCGAGCGCCATCCCATCTCCGGTTGGCAACCGAATCAGTTTGCCGGCCGCTTCCGCAACGCGGAAAGCTTCAGTCGCTCGGACGATCTGATTGAGTTCTTGGAGTAACTCATGCTGCTCGTTGATCAGCAGTTTCGAATAACCGACGATGTCGATGAATAAGACATGTGCGATTTCGATTTGAATTTCGTTTTTAACCTCGGCCGACATTCCGTGAAGTTACGTGAGAACAATGCAATTCATAATTCCCCTTCCGCCGATGGTCGATGATTTTCCGCAAGCTCGAAGTCACGAGGCGCAGCCAGCTTATTGCCCTCATGCGATCAGAGATCGTGCGCGGTTTACTCTGTTTGCGTTCTGCGCTTATGACCGTGCACGCGATCGACCTTGGAAAACAATTTGCGCTTCAGCTCGGCGACGAAATTGCCCACTGTTACCGCATCGCCTTATTTGTCCGGCGTCTTCGGTCCGGGTGAGGCGACGAGTTTTTGGAAGCGCGGATCATTCCGGAGCGGATCGAACATCGGATCGAGCCGGAGCAACGCGGGAGTGAGCCCCATGCCAGTAGCCAGCGCGCCGTTGCCCGGTATCGAAAGTATTTTCTGCAGCGCGGCAATGGCGCGGTCGGGTTCCCCTATACGCGCCGCCACCCGGGCAAGGATCTCGATCGCCTGCGGAGCATTCGCGGCGTCTTTCTCGATCGGACGCACGGCCATGGCGCGGTCGGCCAGAGTCAAGGCAGTAGCTTTGTCGCCAAGGCCCATCGTGATCAGCGCGAGATCTTGAAGGAGAGAAGAGTTTTCCGGCTGTTCTTTGAGTAAGACTTCCAGCTCGCGACGCGCCTCCCTCCAGGTTTCCTGGGCCGCAGCCTCATCGCCGGCGACTTCCTGCAGCCAGCCTAACCAAAAGCGCAATTCGCCATTAAGATAGCCTAACGCCGGATCGGGCTCAGCTAGTATTTCCTTCAGGCGCGGGATGGTTTGGGTGGGGCGGCGCTCGAGGATGGCTTGATAAGCCAGGGTTTCCCACGCGGTAGGATCGCCGGCAGCCGGGTCGAGCGGAGCGAGGAATGCCGAGGCGCGCGGCAGGTCACCCTCGGCTTGGGTAATCGCCGCCTTCTCCACCAGCGCATCGATGTCGTCCGGCGCGATCGCGAGAATTCGGTCAAGCTTTCGCAGAGCGTCAGGGAAACGACGAAGTGTAATGTAGAACTGGGCATGACGAGTGAGCAGGCTTACATTGCGGGGATCGAGCCGCTCGGCTTCATTGAAGTAGGAGTCACTTCGATCCCACTGCCCGCGATCCCGCGCGACAAATGCAAGCGACTCAGGAATTCGGCTGCTATTAGGCAGAAATTTTCTCGCTTGCTCATAGCAACGTACTGCCGTCTCGAAATCACCCACGCACCCGTAGTTGTAATAGCCCTTGGCCACCCAGGCTTCGCCCAGATTGGGCTGAAGCGCGAGCGCGGTTTCGGCCGCCTGCCGCGCCTCTTCCCGCAAAGCGACGGTTGGCTGAAGATTTTCGGTGCGGTAGCCACGAGCATCGACGTAGGAGAGGAGCGCCCAGGCAAGCGCAAACTTTGGATCCAATCTCACCGCTTCTCTGAGATACTTTTGTGCACCCAGATAGTTGGCAGGTGTGTTTTGCGTTTTCCGCGTATAAGCGAGGGCACGGAGGTAGGCGTCGTAGGCCTCCGGATTATCGGTCGGTTTGGCGGCGATAACCTGTTCTTCCGGGCCAGTAAGGTGCACTCGTAACTGATCGGCGATAGCTTTAGCGACCTCACTCTCGGCCGAAAAAATGTCAGTCAGTTTGCGATCATAAGTGTCAGCCCAAAGATGGGAATCATTGGCTGCTTTGATTAGCTGCACGTTCACGCGCACGGCGTCGCCGCTCTTTTGCACGCTTCCTTCAAGAATGTGGGCGACGCCAAGTTGCCTGGCGATTTCGGGTAGGTTTTCAGGGGCGCTCTTGTAATGCTGCGTCGATGTGCGCGAGATGACCTTCAGATCGGCGATCTTGGATAAGCGCGTCAGGATCTCGTCCTGAATACCATCCGCAAAATAGGCGTTGGCCTTGTCTTCGCTGCGGTTTTCGAAGGGTAAGACGGCGATGCTTTTCTCCGGAATGGTCGCGATTGCGGCTTGGCTGTTTGGGTTCATAGGCACGGAACGGCGCGAGAAAGACCGTAGGACTGCGGGCGCAAAGATCAGAGCGAGCATCGCAAGCCCGATAAGCAAGAAGATGACAAGGAAAACTCCGATTACCATCAGCGAAGGTCTTTGGCGCCTATGCGACCCCTTTTGAGCGGGCGGCACTGTTTGTTGTGCTGTCTTAAATTTCTCCGGCAGCTCGGGGTTGCCGACTTCTTCCGTGTAGAGATTGACGACGTGAACGCGCACGCCGTGTTTGACTTCGCATTCGCCGAGATCATGCAGGCACGCTTGCCATTGCCCGTATTGCTCCAGATCTCCCGCGACCCGCCGGGAGAGAAGGATGTGACCCGCGTCGCCGCAATCCATCACCCGCTGCGCAATGTTGATTCCCGCTCCCGCTATGTTCGAGCGATCATTAACATCGACAAGCCCGCTTACTGGGCCGCTATGGATACCCATCCGTACGCGGAGTTCCGGATGACTCTTTAACGCCTTGCTGATTTCCAACGCACATTGAACAGGCGCTTCCGGAGTCGTGGCAAATGCGAGCGCCATCCCATCTCCGGTTGGCAACCGGACCAGTTTGCCGGCCGCTTCCGCAGCACGGAAGGCGTCAGTCGCTCGGACGATCTGATTGAGTTCTTGGAGTAACTCATGCTGCTCGTTGATCAACAGTTTCGAATAGCCGACGATGTCAATGAATAAGACATGGGCGATTTCGATTTGAATTTCCTTTTTAATCGCCGCCGACATCCGGTGAAGTTAGCTAAAAACAAATCAATTCATAATTCCGCTTCCGGCCGAGCGTTGAGAGCAAAGCTGGCCCTCAAGAAATCGCCGATGACGCCGGCTTGAGTTTGCCGACGGTGAAAAAGCACATTCACTTGATTTTCCGCAAGCTCGAACTCACCAGCCGCAGCCAGCTCATTGCCCTTGATACTTGAGGCATCGTGTAGCGCGCGAAAGCTTTCGGTATCTCAAGTCGGATTGGCTAATCCGCAATCGGCAATCTGACCTCTGGATTTTTCCTTCCTCCTTCTTACTTTTGCCTTTCGCGTGTCCCCGTAGTTCAACGGATAGAACGGAGGTTTCCTAAGGCAAAACCGGCACTTTAGCAGCAATTCGCTGATCTCATCAGCCGTGCGCAAACCGCCGCATTTCAGTCTCTTGAATAATTGTTACGATCATCACGCCTAATCAGGAATCTGCCCATTTTTACCCGCCGGGTGATACAACGGGTGACACAAAAACGCCATTGGCAAACCCACCCCGCAATGTCACCATGCGTCATGCCTGATGATTTTTCACCGGAGCAAGCGGAGGCCCTGAATTCGATGCTGATGGCGTTAGGAAATTATGACGCCGAAACCCGGAAACGCCTTCTGAAAGCGATCGTAGCCTTTCTAGACGTCTCCGGAGTTTATTTTCAGGACGAACGCGGCGTTCCGGATCAAAACAAGGCCCGGACTGCTGGCGAGATTTCGACCGGCCATAAAGGATTGCAGTTTTCCGATCGCCCTAATATAGCGCCGAAAGAATTTCTTTTGGATAAAGAGCCCCGAACAGATGTGGAGCGGGTCGCCTGCTTAGCTTATTACCTGACGCATTATTTGAATACACCGCATTTTAAAACGCTAGACGTCAGCAGGCTAAATACAGATGCCGCCCAGCCGAAGTTCAGCAATGCCGCCGTCGCTGTCGACAATGCCACAAAAATGAGATTTCTCGTTCCGGCCGTTAAGGGTATGAAACAGCTTGGGGCGCTCGGTGAACAATTCGTTAGAGCACTTCCAGATCGAGAAGCGGCAAAAGCTGTGCGCTCACGCCTTCGAACTCGAAGGACCAAGAAATTAAGCAAGTCCTCCCCCACGGACGACGCAGAGTAGACCCATCGTATGCGTGCAGCTAGTCCACGGCTCGCCGTGTTCAATCACAAGGGCGGCGTCGGAAAAACAACTTTGACAATTAATATCGCCGCCGCGTTAGCGTCGCTCGGCTATAAAGTTTTACTCGTAGACGCTGATCCGCAATGCAACCTCACGTCCTACCTGGTTGATGATTCTGTCGTAGACGATCTACTTGATAAGTCCGATACCGCATTAGGCGCAACTCTCTGGTCGGCGGTTAAGCCAATCGTCGAAGCAACGGGCGACGTCCGGGAAATTAAGCCGAAGGAAGCCGGAACACCGAATCTCTATCTGCTCCCGGGTGATCTACGCATGTCCGACTTTGAGGGCGAACTTACGCAGATGTGGGCGGAATGTTTTCAGCGCAAGCTCAAGGGCTTTCGTGGAACGACCGCTTTAAGCGCAATTGTAGACAGACTGATCGCAAAACAAAAGATCGACTTTGTCTTCTACGATTCAGGGCCGAACATAGGACCCCTGACACGCGTCGTGCTTCTCGATTGCGATTATTTCATCGTACCCGCAGCTTGTGACCTGTTTTCCGTCCGAGCGCTAAAGACTCTGGGCACTACGCTGGCGAGTTGGATCACGGATTGGCAAACGATTATCCGCCTTTCGCCTGATAACATCGATTTGCTGCCGGGGTTACCAAAGTTTTTAGGGTATATTCCCCAGCGCTTTCGGATTTATCGCGGACAGATCGTCTCCGGCCAGGCTGATTACCTGGTACAAATCGAAAAGCACATCTACAGCGACATAGTTGCTGTCTTGCGCGGCATCAATGCCACACTCGCGCGAGGCTCAGTAAGCCAACTCCGTCTCGGCCAAATAAAGGACTACGCGAGCTTAGTTCCAGCATCGCAACGAGAAGGAGTTGCATTTAAAGACGTCAGAAACGCCGACAAGAAGCAGGCAGCTGATGCGAACCGCGCTTTCAGAAATATTGCCGAAAAGATCGTCGCTCGCACAAAAAGCAGCGCGTAATTATTCGTGAGCTCGACTACTGGTCTTACCGCGAAAGACAAAGCAAGGATTCGCCAACTCGTTCAATTTTATGAGCAATATAGACAGGAAATCGGACTATTCGTTAGGCAGATTGAAGGTCGAGTTACTGAAACTAAAGATCTGTTTTGTCTGATCCATTCTATTAAGTGGCGATTGAAAGAGCCCAGCCACTTGCGAGACAAGTTGATTCGCAAGATTAGAGACGCCCGAAAAAACAAACAAGTCTTCGACATCACACCGGACAATCTCTTTGCAAAAATAAACGATCTAGGCGGAGTTAGGCTACTTCATCTTCACACAAGACAATTCGGAGAAATCAACAATCGGTTATTAGAAGCATTAGCCGAATCACAACTGCCGATCGTCGAGGGACCGATCGCAAAGACGTGGGATGACGAAACGCGAGAGTATTTCCAGCGATTAAAAATTAAGACAGAGCAAAGCCCTTCCCTGTACACGAGCGTACACTACGTGATCGAGTCGAATTTTCGTACGAAATACACGTGTGAGCTCCAGGTGAGAACGCTAGCGGAAGAACTTTGGGGTGAAGTTTCGCATGTATTCCAATATCCGCACCCGACCCGAAGCGTCGCGTGTGCTGAACAAATCAAGGTCCTAGCACGATTGACATCAGGATGCTCCCGGCTCGTCGACTCCGTGTTTCGCTCTTACGAAGAGTACAAACAAAAGCAAAAACAAACCAAAACAAAATAGGTTCCGCGTCGCCTACCAAACACCTTTTTGGAATCGCCCAAACAAGGTGTAGCCAAAAAATCTAGGTGAGAACAGTTTTCCTTGTGGGCTCAATCGCGGCTTCCAACTCCAGCCACGTTTGCGGATCGACCGCCGGCGTCTCTGGAATGTCGTAACCAATCCGCCTCATTCCATATTGGATTGCTTCGACGCGATTCCCGAAAAGCATCATGCCGTGCGCGCACTAAAGCAGGAACCGGGAATGCGTGATGCGGGTCTTCTACAGAGTCAATTTCGCAGGACAATTGGGGTCGTCTAAACATTTGTCATTCGCTTAAGCACGTCGCTGGCAAGCTCACAACAACTATCCCCGGCGGGAATGGAGCGAGTCGGGAAACCGCGACATCGACGTAGCCCCGAAGGGGTGAGCTTTCGGGAGAAAGCGAATCAATCGAAGTGAACGTGCACGAAATTTCCCAAAGAGTCTGATGCGCGTTGGATCACACAAACTATCCCCGGCGGGAATCGAACCCACATTTAAGGTTTAGGAAACCTCCGTTCTATCCGTTGAACTACGGGGACAGGAAGAAAGGCAAAAGTAAGAAGGATGAAGGAGGAAGTCCAGAGATCAGGGATCAGAAGGCTGAAGGAAAAATCCAGAGGTCAGATTTCAGAGGTCAGAAGTCGCAGGAGAATAAACTTTGACATCCGGAGAGTTAGCCCGCATAAGCTTTGCGGAACAGCACGCATAACGAAGCGCGCGCGTTTCAATGCGGCCCGCCTAGACTGGGTGCCCGGGATTCCGGACGAGCCTCCATTCAACCTAAGATTAGCAAAGAAAAATCATCATGAAATCAATCACAGCTATCCTCGCAACCACATTCCTTCTCCTGTCGCCTGTTCCATTCGTTCAGGCTCAGGGCACACCAACTCTGGCTGCAAGTCAGAAGACCACCGCGCCCGCCGGGGCCGGCAAACGAACAGACGTTTACCATGTCCATTTCACTAAGGCCGCTCTCGGCAAAGCCGCTCAGTTGGGCGATTGGCTCAAAACGCCGGATCCGAAGGCGCCCATGCCAGGACACTTTGTTGTCTTTCGCCATCAAGATGGCGACGCGTGGGATTACGTTGCCATTGAGCATCTCGGCACAAAGGCAAGCGTGGAAGCTGCCGGCACTGCCGTGCCTCAGGACAAGCGCGACCTGAGCGAGTGGCACAACGATACTTTTGTGAACGGTCCATCGTGGGAAGAGTTTACTCGCGCCATGGGCATTGACGGTGACTCAGCAGCCAAGACTTCGGGTTCGGTTTACGTTGTATCCGTTTATCGGCCTGCTCCCGGTCATCGCGACGGGTTGGAGAAAATGCTCAGTGAACCGCCAAGCCGGCCAACCGACACAAGCGCCGGCAACGTGTTGATGCAACATCTGGAAGGGAGCCCTTGGACGTTTCTCACCATTGCCCGTTACAATTCGTGGGAGGATTACGCCACGAACGAGAAAAACAGTGTGGCCCAGACGAACAAGAAGGAGGGCGGCTGGTCCCGACTGCGTGACCACACGGATTTTCATAACGACACGCTGACCGACCGTATTGCCCCGTAACGATGCTCGGCAGCGCATCGACCGATCGTGACGATCACCGGCCGCGCAAGCGCGGGTCGAAGTCGTAATCGATCGGTGGATGAATGCGGATGCGTTTGAAGTCAGAAAATTTGTGTCGTCTGGACTGATGGCACTCGGCAAAGCCAATACGGCAGAACGAGCTTCCTTCACCCAGCGGTCGCCGATTTCCTTCGTTTCCGCCGGTGGCGGAGAAATGCGCCAGTTCGCAGGCAAATCTTTTATAGGAAAAATTTCGGTGAGATCATCCGACCATTCCAAATGAAACGCTTTGTATTTCTCAGCGAGAATAAATGGCACGCGATGGATGAAGATCTCAAACGCAGCGGTGGATTGATGCTCGCTTACATAGACAACGCGCGCTCCCGGTGAGTTCCAACGACCTCCATATCGCGACGGGCCTTCTCCAGTAAACGCCGTCTTCTCACGACTCACGCGCACGATCCGCCACGCCGAGGCCATCGCGTGTTAAGAGCCTGTTGAAATACTCAGCCATGTCGCGCGAGAGCTCTTTGGGCTGGATGGCAAGGCGCGAGCGACGAGCATGTCCGAAGTGACCTGTGAGGAGGAAGCAACGCCGCCAGACAGCCCAAAGCGCCCTCGCCCTCCGGGTTGCGCCGCTCTTTCGCTTCTCCGGCGTTGTTCGTCGGTTACAGACCGCTGTGGGTATGCGTCCTCCTCGCGCCTTGGAGAGACGAAAAATCGGCAGCAACGCGGCATGGCTGAGTACTTCAATAGGCTCTTAGGAATAAACGCTGTAATCGATTCGCCCGAGCAAATTGTCCACTTCGCGCGCGCCGATTTCGGTTTCCGCATATTCCAACGGTACAGCGCCATCGAGACCGTATTGCGGATGTTTCAGCCAGGCTCGCGCCTTGTCGATGTCGCCAAAAACATCCGTCGCGTGTTCAAGCAATCGCGCAAACCGCATGACCTTGTCGGATTCATCCGGCGACAAGCGGCCGTTCGCTTTGCGCCGCTGCAATGTGGATCGCGAGATGGCAAGTTTTGCTGCGAGCTGCTCAAACGGCATGTCGATACTGTCCTGCAACGCTTTCAGATCGGAGAAAGGTAGCCCTTTCTGAATCCGACGAATCATTTCCGTGGGATGTTTCGCTTTTGCCCTGACTGTTTTCTTTTCGAGAGTCGCAGTTTTCATTCAGATCACGTTTCTATTCAATTGACACAATGTAATCGCTCATTTGAGCAAATCAAGCAATCAATCTTGTTTATATTGATGGATTCGAAGATTGCGGATTGTATCGCTCGGAAGTAACAACGAGAGATGTCTCGACTCCGCTCGACATGACAAAGACCGCGAAGGCGAATTCCTAAGCGCCGACCTGTGCGAGAACTGTGCGCAGCTCGTGGAAATCGATCGGTTTGACCAAATGAAGGTCGAATCCTGCGTCTTTGCCGCGCCGAATGTCTTCGTCGGTGCCAAATCCAGTGATTGCAACCGCCTTCACTGGATGCCTTCGTTTTGCCTGGGAAACCACCTCGTAACCGCTTCCATCAGGAAGACCAATGTCGCACAAGACCACATCGAATTTTTGCGACTGGACGGTTTCCAAAGCGCTCTGCGCATTATCGGCGACTGAAATTTGGTGGCCGAAATAAGTGAGCAGGCGCGACAAGGTCTGCCGTGTATCGCTATGATCTTCTACAACCAGAATGCGCAGCGACTTAGCTGGTTTTTCCGAACTTTGGGAACCCACTTCGCTCTTTTCGACGTGCTTCGCTATTGCGTCAAGTGCGACTTGAATGTTGGGTCAAAAGCGCAACGAATATTTTCCATTGTGAGTTCGGTTTAGGCGATTTTACCGCGTCCGTGCGGTTTCGTCAGATCAAATTCGGGGCCGATCGGTACGATGCGGGTGGGATTAATTGCTGTCTGCGTCATGTAATAGTGACGCTTGATGTGATCGAAGTTGACGGTCTCGGCGATACCCGGCTGCTGGTACAAATCCATCAAGTATCCTTGAAGATTCGGGTAATCAATAATGCGTCGGATGTTGCACTTGAAGTGGCCGTGATAGACGACGTCAAACCGGATCAGGGTGCAGAAAAATCGCCAGTCGGCTTCGACGATCCGGTTGCCGAAGAGATAGCGGGTCTTTGATAAGCGTTGCTCAAGATGATCGAGCGCCTCGAAAAGTTTTCGGCACGAAATTTCGTAGGGCCGCTGGCGCGTGGCGAACCCGGCTTTGTAAACGCCGTTGTTCACGTTGTCATAAAGAGAATCACAGAGCTTCGCGTGCTCTGCTTCGATCTCCTTTGGAAAGAGATCGACTTCTTTATTCGTGGCGAAATCATTAAACACGTTGTTGAACATGCGGCAGATGTCGTCCTCACAATTGTTGACGATCTTTTTCGTCTCCTTGTCCCAGAGCACCGGCACAGTGACGCGCTCGTTGAAGTCTGGATCGGTTGCTTTGTAAGCTTCGCTCAGAAATTGGAAGCCATTAACCGGATCGGTTGATTCAAACGGCGCACCGAGCGGTATTTTTCCAGAAGGATCGCGAAAGGCCCATCCTTTCTCATCTCGAATCGGATCGACAACCGTCATGCCGATCACATCTTCGAGCCCTTTCAGCTTTCTAAAGATGACCGTGCGACTTGCCCATGGGCACGCCAGCGAAACGTAAAGATGATAACGATTGGCGACTGCGGGGTAGGGAGTCGATCTATCATTCGAGATCCATTCGCGAAACGCATCCTCCTGCCGTTGAAATTCTCCGGATTCAGACTGCTCGGCTGGGAATTGCGCTTTCATGTAACCACGAATGGACACGAATGAAGACGAATTCAAAAACAAGTCCGCTTCCTCAATTTCTTCAGTGATTCGTGTTAATTCGTGGTTGAATTATTTCCCTGGCTTGAAAAGAGCCGCATCGAGGATGGACCAAAGATGGATGATCCATCCCAGCAACACAAACCAGAGGATCGCCGCCAGACAAAACTGGACGATCGCCATCAACAATCGGCCCTGGAGTAATTGCCCCAGACCGGGAATAAAGAAACTGCAGAGCGCGGCAACAACGTTGCCCGCAGAACCTTGA
>WNGK01023682.1_pt1 | contig 10558 bp, 11 predicted proteins | sample 5400601 | NCBI WGS metagenome assembly WNGK01 (sample SAMN13153376, study PRJNA577476) | soil metagenome | isolation source: 60 cm soil or saprolite under Garry oak tree replicate 1 | place: USA:California | collected 2016-06-15
TGTCCGGATGATGGTTGGCTTCCTCGGCCAGGTACGCCACGGCGCCCGCGAAGAGCATCGCGGCACGGAAGTCCTCCCGCGTCACGCTGCGGGTGATGCTGGCGCCCTCGCGGGCCCAGCCGGGCGTGCCTGTGAGCTGAGCGGCAATCTCGTCCTCGGTGAGCAGTTCCATGCATCTCGAATATCACGCCGGGGTGCGCCGGACCCGCCGCCGACGCGGTCCCGGTCCGCTTTTGCCTGGCCTGCACCCCCAAATCGGTACATACCACTAGTCATCATCGTCGTGGTCCGCGGCCCGGCCAGCCCGCCGCGCTGCCGTCCGGCCGCTGCCGGGCACCGCTGGCCCTGGCGGCGGCGGGCCGGGACCGCGCCCGGTAGGCTGACCCGCACCGGACGCGCCGCGCGTAGTCGCCGGACCACGATCGCGACGGCGCACCGGCTGCATTCGGCGCCAATGTCCCGGCCCCTGGAGTGCCGCAGATGACCGATCCCGAGCCCGAAGCCACGGCGACCCGGCCGAGGCGGACTCCGCTGACGAGCGTGCACGAGCGGCTCGGCGCGACGCTGACCGACTTCGCCGGCTGGCTGATGCCGCTGCGGTACGGCAGCGAGCTTGCCGAGCACCGGGCGGTACGGACCGCGGCCGGGCTGTTCGACCTCTCGCACATGGGCGAGATCTTCGTGACCGGCCCGGACGCGGCGGCGGCACTCGACTACGCGCTGGTTGGCAACCTGTCCGCCCTCACGCCAGGCCGGGCCCGCTACACGATGATCTGCGCGCCGGACGGCGGGGTGCTTGACGACCTGATCGTCTACCGGCTGGGCAGCGAGGAATTCCTCGTGGTGCCGAATGCCGCCAACACCGCGGTGGTGCGTCAGGAACTGCGGCAGCGGGCCGGCCGCCGGTCCGCCGCCGTGTCGGACCAGACCGCGGACTATGCCCTGATCGCTCTGCAGGGACCGCGCGCGGCCGCCATCCTGGCGCCGTGCGCCAGCATCGAGCTGGCCGGGGTCAGGTACTACACCGGGCACCAGGCCGAGCTGGCCGGCTGCCCGGTACTGCTCGCCAGGACCGGCTATACCGGCGAGGACGGGTTCGAGATCTTCGCCCGGTCCGGTGACGCCGAGCGCCTGTGGGCCGTCCTGAGCGAGGCCGGAGCCGGCGCCGGGCTTGTTCCCGCCGGGCTAGCCGCCCGCGACACGCTCCGGCTCGAGGCCGCCATGCCGCTTTACGGCAACGAGCTCGGGCCGGACGTGACGCCGTTCGACGCGGGCCTGGGGCGGGTAGTCAGGCTCGATAAGCCCGGTGACTTCGTCGGCCGCGCGGCACTCGCCGAGCGGGCGCGGGCCGCGCCGCGCCGCACCCTGGCCGGACTTGCAGGCGAGTCACGGCGGGTGCCCAGGCACGGGTACCAGGTGCTGTGGGATGGCCAGGCCTGCGGCACGGTCACCAGCGGCGCGCCGTCGCCGACGCTCGGCAAGCCGATCGCGCTTGCCTACCTTGACCCGGAGGTGGCAAAGCGGGCGGAGCACGACGCCGGCCGCGGCCGGCTGGCCGTGGACATCAGGGGCAGTGCCGAGCCGGCCGTCCTTGTGCCGCTCCCGTTCTACCGCCGGCCGGCCTGACCGGGGCAGACCGGCCTGATTTTCCCAGATGAGAGGCGAGCATGACCGTTCCACCAGGACTGCACTACACCGCCGAACACGAATGGGTGGCGATCGACGGCGCCACCGCCTCGATCGGCATTACCGATCACGCACAGCGCGCGCTCGGCGATGTCGTGTTCATCTCGCTGCCGCAGCCTGGCGCGGCCGTGACGGCAGGCGAGCCGTGCGGCGAGGTCGAGTCCACCAAGTCGGTCAGCGACATCTACTCGCCGGTGGACGGGGAGGTGACAGAGGTCAACGAGGACATCAATGACGACCCGGGGCTGGTCAACGCCGACCCTTACGGGGCAGGCTGGCTGTTCAGGGTCCGGCTCGCCGAGGCCGACGGCAAGCTGCCGCCGGGCCTGCTATCGCCCGCCGACTACGCAGAGCTGACGAAAGATACCAAATGATGACACCCGCGGCCGCGAGCGACCTGCGGCGGTACAACGCCGCCACCGCGCACCTCGAGCCGCCCCTCGCCGTGCTCGACCTGGCGGCGATGCGGGCCAACGCCGAGTCCATGGCCCGCCGGGCAGCGGGCAAGCCGATCAGGGTCGCCAGCAAGTCCGTGCGGTGCCGGGCGGTGCTCAGCCGCGTCCTGGCCATGGACGGATTCCGCGGGATCATGGCCTACACCCTGCCCGAGGCCCTCTGGCTGTCCGGCTCGGGACTTAGCGACGACATCCTGGTCGCCTATCCCACCACGGACGCGGGCGCGCTCGGGCAGCTGGCCGGCGATGCCGCGGCTGCTGCGGCTATCACCGTCATGGTCGACTGCGCCGAGCACCTCGACCTGATCGAGAAGGTCATCGCGGGCGCCGCCGAGCCCAGCCCGGTCCGGGTTTGCATCGACATCGACACCTCGTTCATCACCCTGGGCGGCCGGATCCGAGTCGGCGCACGCCGCTCCCCCGTCCGCACTCCGGCCGATGCGGCCGCCCTGGCCAGGGACATTGTCAGCAGGCCCGGGCTCAGGCTGGCCGGCCTGATGGCGTACGAGGGGCAGATCGCCGGGGTCGGGGATAACCCAGCCGGACGGCCGCTCTACGGCCGGGCCATCCGGTACATGCAGCGCAAGTCCGGCGCCGAGCTGGCCATCCGGCGCGCTGCCATCGTGGCCGCGGTCCGCTCGGTGGCACCGCTGGAGTTCGTCAACGGCGGCGGCACCGGGTCCGTTGAGAAGACGACCACTGAGGCTGCGGTTACCGAGATCGGCGCCGGGTCCGGCCTCTACCAGCCGGGGCTCTTCGACAGCTACCGCGGCTTCTCCGGCCGGCCTGCCGCGCTCTTCGCGCTGCCCGTCGTGCGCAGGCCGGGCCGCGGCGTGGTCACCGCGCTCGGCGGCGGCTACCTCGCGTCCGGCGCCGGCGACGCCGCCAGGCTGCCGCGGCCCTTCCTGCCGGCCGGGCTCCGGCTGGACAAGGACGAGGGCGCTGGCGAGGTGCAGACCCCGCTGCTCGGCGGGGCTGCCGACGGCCTGCGGATCGGCGACCGGGTCTGGCTCAGGCACGCCAAGGCGGGGGAGCTGTGCGAGCGGTTCGGCGAACTGCACCTAGTCGACGGCGACACGATCGCCGCGACCGTGCCGACGTACCGGGGCGAGGGCAAGGCATTCCTCTGACGGACCGGCAGGCGGCGGTCAACGGCTGCCCGCTGAAAGGCGCCGCCGGCCCGGCACGGCGGCGGCCACTGCGGGGCTGGCCATGCGCCGCTCCCCCTGCCCGGAGCCGGTTACTTCCGGCGGCCGAACATCCGGTAGACGGTGAAGCTGAGCACGGCAAGCCCGACCGCCGCAGCCGCCAGGCGCACCTCGGGGCGGGCCGCCTGCGCCTGCACCTGAGCGCGCAGCCTGCGCAGGTTGTTCGCGGGACTGACCCGGTCAGCCAGCGAATCGATGGTGCGCGCCAGGCTCTCGCGGGTGCGCTCGATCTCGGCTACCAGCTCATCAGGATCGTCGCGTGCCGTCACTGCGCCGTCGCCCCGCACCGCCACCGCGCCGTCCCGATCAGCCATCGCCCGCGTCCCTTCTGTGCCACCACTTCCTTGGCGCCACGGCGTTCCGCTTAGTGTCCCAGGTCGCTGCCCGGGATGCACCGCCGGGCTTGCCGGGCGCGGCACCCACAATGGCAGACCGGCGCCCGATCATGCGGGCGGTCCCGGCGCTGGCACGCCGGGGACCGCCGCGGATTAACTCTGGCGCCGCCGGTTAGCCGGAGCTGGCCAGGTCGTGCGCCTGCTGCAGGAGAGCGTCGCAGCTGGTGATCTGGCCGCCGGTGTCTTGCAGCGTGACATTGCCGAACGCGGCCGCCTCGAACTCGCCCTTGATCTGGCCGGCCAGCGCATCCCTGGCCAGGTCGAGGTTCCGCAGCGCCTGGTCGGCCTGCAGGTACGTCGCGTCACCAGCGCTGGAACTCTCGATCGCGCTCGTCGCGGCCATCAACGTGTCCGTGCCGAAGATGCCGACGCTCGAATTGAGCTGCTTGTAGCAAGCTCCGAGCGCTGCGATCCCCGGGGATTGCAGCGCGTCGTTCGGCCTGCTGAGAATCTGCGTGATCACCCTTCCGTCGTGCTCGTAGTCATCCTTGAGCCCGGTCAGGTACATCAGGGTCGGCCGGATGTCGGTCTCGTCGACCCAGGTGCCCGTGGTCCCGCTGTCCGGCACCGTGACCTGGCCGCTGTTCGGGCCCGCCGAGTTCGGACCGTCGGCCGCCGCCGTTCCGTCCAGGCCGAGATGTTGGACCCCTGGACCGGCGATGCCCAGGAAGTTGGTATTGATCTCGGCGGCGTAGTCACCGTGGTCGTAGGCAAAGCGCGTGTCCTGGGTGACGCACGGACTGCACGTCGTGCTGCCCGGGGTAAGGAAATAGTCGGGCTTGGCGAACAGGGCGAACGTCGGAGTCCTGGCCGGGTCGGCGTTGACCATGTGCAGGATCGCCTCTTCGGTCGGGTCAGCGAGATAATTCGTGATCGGCTGCGTCGTGCCGGTGTACGGGTTGCTCGCGGTCAGGCCGCTCACGTCCCGCTCTAGCGTTCGTTGCCCTTCTGGGTGGCGAGCAGGCCGGTGATGTTCCCGCTGAGCTCGCCGAAGGAGCCCGCGGGATACGTGCACGGCACGTCCGGGGTCACCGTGGTGCCGCTGACTGTCGCGCCATCGCAGTTGGCCGGCGTGGGCTCGATCGCCCGGCCGACGTTCGCGCCGACCTCGTGGTCGCCCTCGTCGGAGCTGACCAGGAACAGCGTGTTCCTCGAGGTGATCCCGTCCGCGGCCAGCCGCTTGAAGAACGCCCCGAAGGCCTGGTTGTAGTACTGCGCCTGCGCGACGTAACAGGCGTTGCCGCTGCCGAGCGCGGACGGCTGGCCGACGCATGCGCTGACGCCGGGAATGTGCTCATTGCCGTGAATATCGGCCATATACGAGTTGACCACTGGCACGCCAGCCTCGAGCATGTCGGCGGTGTAGGCGAGCGACTGCGACGCGTTGATGGGCCCGAAGCCGGGAAAACCGGGATGGCCGGCCAGGAATGCGCCGTCGATCTCGTTTCCGTTGAGATCGACGAGATTCCCGTCGGCATTGGTGACCTGGAAACCGTTGCGGGCGAGACTCGGCGTCCCCGCGCCGAGCTGCGGCGCGACGTACCGGTGGCCGAACAGGCCCTGGAAGCCGCTGTAGCCGCCAGGCTCGTCCGGCAGCACATCGGATACGGCAGTGGGGCTTGGCGAGGTCTGGCCGAACTTCACTCCGCTGGCCGTCGAGCAGAACGTGCTGCCCTTGGTGCAATGCACGGCGATGCCGACGTAATCCGCAACCTCGGCATCCTTGTGGGAGTCGGTGTCCGCGGCTAGCTGCTGCGCCTCGGGAGAGTTCGCGCCGAACACCTTGGGGATGTCGACGGCCGTGTTCTCCAGCACCGTGTTGGCCGTCGAGACCTGCCCGACATCACAGCCGGCGCGGGTGAACGGCACCCACGGAGCCGGGGTGGTCGTGCTCGGCGAGGGCGCGGGCGAGGTGGTGGCCGGCGGTGTCGCGGAGAACACCATGGACGGGTTGGTGTCGTGGCCCGGGCTGGGGGTCTTGGCCGTGTCGAACACCGGATCGGTCCAGTAGGCGAACGAGCCCGCCGGGTCCGTCGTGCCGTCCGCGTTGTAGGCCTGGTAGCTGTTGCTGATCGGCATGCCCTGCCGGTCGCCGTACAGGCCGGTGGCGGTCGTCAGCAGGTCGTTGGCCGTGTGCGCGATCAGCGGCGTGTGGTTGTTCGACAGGAACGTGCCGTTGCCGGTGAAGAAGTTCAGCAGGTTCGGCATCATCTGCAGGTCGGACGGGACGTTGGGGTTGTCGCGGAAGAAATGGACATTGTCGAAGGTGAGGTCGACAACGTGCTTGATGCCGTTGCCCAGGTGGCACCCGCTCTGATTGTCAGTTAGCTGGGCGGCCGCGGCGCGGCCGGCCGACGCCACGGCTGGCGCGGTGACTCCGATCAGGCAGAGCGCGCTGACGAGCGCCCCGCACCCGGTGACGGCGGCGGTCCTGAACACTGGCCGCCGCAGCCGGCCACGTTGCTGCTGGTGCATCCGATCCTCCTCTTCCGGCTGCCTTTCCGGCCACTTCGCCGGGCATCCCAGCCGGTTACGCTAAGGGACTGGACCAAACTCCAGGCGACGACAAGGCGGCGCGATAGCCAATCCTCTTGCTCGCCGTCGCGCCTATCAGCCTGACCTCCCGGCACCCGGATCGCAATGCTTGCTGCCGGAATGGCGGCGTGCCTGGCCCGGCCTGCGTCCCGGCGCCAGCCTCCGACCTGCGGTTAGGATCTGGACGTGGCGGTTGAGGCAATCATCTTCGACTGGGGCGGCACGCTCACGCCGTGGCACACCGTCGACCACGGGGCGCTGTGGCACGCGGTCTGCACGGGTCATTTCCCGGCCGGTCAGGCGGCCGAGACGGCGATGGCCATCCTCGCCGCCGAGCAGGAACTGTGGCAGCTTTCCGAGCGCGAGAACCGGAGCTCGACCATCGGCCAGGTCTTCGAGCGGGCCGGCATCGCGCCGACTGACGAGCTGCTGGCGAGCTACACCCGGGCCTGGGAACCGCACACCCTGACCGACCCCGAGGCAGCCGAGGTGCTCACCGGCCTGCGCCGGCGTGGCATCAGGATCGGCATCCTGTCGAACACGATGTGGCCGCGCAGCTGGCACGAGGAGGTCTTCCGCCGGGACGGCGTGCTTGGCCTGATCGATGGCGCCGTGTACAGCAGCGAGATTGACTGGGCGAAGCCGCACCCGGAAGCGTTCCGGGCAGCGATGGCAGCCGTCCGCGTCAGCGACCCGGCCGCCTGCGTTTTCGTCGGCGACCGGCCATATGACGACGTCCATGGCGCGAAGCGGGCTGGCATGCGGGCGGTCCTCATCCCGCACAGCGACGTGCCGCCCTACCCGGCCGCCGAGCCCGACGCGGTCATCCAGCGGCTGTCCGAGCTGGCGGAGCTGATCGAGAACTGGTAGCCGGCCCGGCTGGCGGCGGGCCGCCCGCAAGCGGGTCCGCCGGGGGTGGCTAATGCCGAAATTGGTTGGTGGGGCCGGTGGGATTCGAACCCACACTTGCAGGATCCTAAATCCTGTGCCTCTGCCGTTGGACTACGGCCCCTTGGCGGAAATGCGGCCCGCGCCGCTGGCTCACGGGCTGCGCGAGAACAGCCAGCGGGCTCGGCTGGGCTGGGCTGGCTGACGCTACCTAAGGCTAGACGCCCAGTTCCTTGCGCAGCCGGGCGACATGGCCAGTCGCCTGCACGCCGTAATACGCGTTCTCGATACGGCCGTCCGCCCCGATCACGAAGGTGGACCTGATCACGCCGACGCTCTTCTTCCCGTACAGCATCTTCTCGCCGTAAGCGCCATACGCCGCCAGGACCGCGCGGCCGGTGTCAGCGAGCAGCGGGAAGGTCAGTCCCTCTTTCTCGGCGAACCTGGCCAGCTTGGCCGGGGGATCCGGGGATATGCCGAGCACGGTGAATCCCGCATCAGACAGATCGCTCCGGCTATCCCGGAAATCGCACGCCTCCTTGGTGCAGCCGGGAGTCATCGCGGCCGGATAGAAATAGATGATCACCCGCTGGCCGCGCAGCGAGGACAGGGTGACCTCCCGGCCGCTTGCGTCCGGCAGGGTGAAATCCGGCGCCAGGTCGCCCGGCGCCAGCCGGTCCTCAGTCACTCATGCTCCCTTCCTGCCACTGTGCTTGCCTTACCGTACCGGCATCGTGCGCCGCGTTGCGGCTCGGTCGGGCTTGGCTAGCCGCCGAGCAGGGCCGCGATCACCGGGGCAAGCGCGCGCAGCGCGCGGCCACGATGGCTGATCGCGTCCTTGGCCGCTGCGGTCATCTCGGCCATCGTCAGCTCGGAGCGGTCCGGGACGAAGATCGGGTCGTAGCCGAAGCCGTTCTCCCCGCGCGGCAGCCGGATTACCCGGCCATGCACCGTCCCCTCGGTGACATGCTGCCGGCCCGACGGCAGTACGAGCGCCGCCGCGCAGTCGAAATGGGCTCCGCGGCGCTCATCCGGCACGTCGGTGAGCTGGGCAAGCAGCAGGCAGAGATTAGCCTGGTCATCTCCGTGCTTGCCCGACCAGCGGGCGGACAGCACGCCGGGCATCCCGTTGAGCGCGTCCACGCAGAAGCCCGAATCGTCGGCAACCGCCGGCAGGGCGGTGAACCGTGCCACCGCCGCCGCTTTTTGCAGGGCGTTCGCTACGAACGTGGCGCCAGTCTCGGCGACATCGGGCGCGCCGGGAAACTCGCCGAGACCGACTAGCTCGGCTGCCACCCGGCCGGCGGCCAGGATCCGCTCCAGCTCGGTGATCTTGTGCGGGTTCAGCGTGGCGAGGACCAGCCTGGCCGTCATCGGGCTAGGGCCTCAGCCTGCAGGCCGGTCAGCTCCGCGCAGCCGGCCACGGCCAGGCCGAGCATCTGGTCGAGCATCTCGCGGCCGAAGGGCTCGCGTTCCGCCGTGCCCTGGATCTCCACGAAGCTGCCGTCGCCGGCGCAGACCACGTTCATGTCGGTCTGCGCCGCCGAGTCCTCCTCGTAGCAGAGGTCAAGCCTGGGCTGGCCGTCGACGATGCCGACGCTGACAGCCGACACCGAGGCGACCAGCGGATCGCCCTTGCACCGGTTGCGGCCGCGCAGCCAGGCGATCGCGTCGGCCAGCGCGACGTAACCACCGGTGATCGCGGCAGTGCGAGTGCCGCCGTCGGCCTGCAGCACGTCGCAGTCGATGACGATCGTGTTGTCACCGAGCGCCTTGGGATCGATGCACGCCCGCAGCGACCGGCCGACCAGGCGGGAGATCTCCTGCGTGCGGCCGCCGGGACGGCCCTTCACCGATTCCCGGTCGCTGCGGGTGTTGGTGGCTCTCGGCAGCATGGCGTACTCGGCGGTGACCCAGCCAAGCCCGCTGCCGCGCCGCCAGCGCGGCAGGTCCTCGGTGACGCTGGCTGCACAGAGCACCCGGGTGCGGCCGAACTCGACCAGCACGGAACCCTCCGCGTGATCAAGCCAGCCCCTGGTCATCCGAACTTCACGCAGCTGATCGGGCCGTCGTCCATCGGGTCTGGGCATGCGGGCTAGCCTAGCGGCCATCGCTGGCGGCTGGCGGCCGCTGGCGGGCCGCTGGATCGTCCGCTCAGCATGCTGCGCGGACCGCGGCGCCGGACTCGATCCACTGGTAGAGCGCCCGGATCCCGTCAGTGAGCGACGTGTCAGCGCTCCAGCCGAGGTCGCGCCTGGCCCGGTCCGCCGCGAGCGCGCTGCGCTGCAGCTCGCCGGGCCGGACCGGGAGGAACTCTGGGTCCGCGGGACGGCCGGCCACGTCGCCGACCATCCTGGCCAGCTCAAGCACGCTGACCTCGGTGCCGGTGCCGATGTTCCAGGTGCCAGGCCGGCCGTGGCCGGCGGCGGCGAGAAACGCGTCGACAGTGTCGCCCACGTATACGTAGTCGCGGGTCTGCCTGCCGTCCCCGTAGATGGTGGGCCGCTCGCCCGCGAGCGCCCGGGCGCAGAAGATCGTGATGACCCCGCACTCGCCGGCCGGATCCTGCCGTGGGCCGTAGACGTTGGCCAGCCGCAGCACCGAGTGCCTGGCGCCGTGCAGCCGGTTGTAGAGGCCGACGTACTGCTCGGCGCAGTACTTGGCGATGCCGTACGGCGATTCGGGCAGCGGCAGCACGTCCTCCAGCGACGGAATCGGCGCATCCCGGCCGTAGAGCGCACCGCCACTGGAGCAGAACAGCACCCGCGCGCCGACCTCGCGCGCCGCCTCAAGGACATTCACCGTGCCCACCACGTTGGCCTGCGCGTCAGCGGCTGGCGCGGCGACCGACGCGGTGACGTTGATCTGGGCGGCAAGATGGCAGATCAGCCCGGGCCTCGCCCGGCGGACGACGCTGGCCAGCGGCCCGGCATCCATGACGCTCAGCTTGTGCAGGGTGGCATGCTCACTGACCCGGGCCGACTGGCCGGCCGACAGGTCATCGACCACGCTTACCTCGTCGCCCCTGGCGATGAGCGCATCGGTCAGATGTGAGCCGATGAAGCCGGCGCCGCCGGTGACAAGTACGCGCATGCCAGCCGAGTTTATGTGGCCCCGGCCGATCGCCTGCCCTGCCCGGCGATCAGCGTGTCGGCTGAATGCCGCGCCCGGGGCTGCCCAGGTCGAAGATCCGGCCGGAGGCGGCAAGCGAAAGCCGTCCGCTGAACGTGCCCGCGGCCTCCGCCAGCACGGCGGCCTGGTCGTTCCACGCGACAAGGTGAGTGAGCACGAGCTCGCCAACCTCGGCCCGCGCCGCGTGCTGGCCGGCCTGCCGTCCGGTGAGGTGCAGATCCGGCGGGTTCGGCGGGGCCGGCCCGGCGCCCGGGCCGGC
>WNGK01048199.1_pt1 | contig 10558 bp, 14 predicted proteins | sample 5400601 | NCBI WGS metagenome assembly WNGK01 (sample SAMN13153376, study PRJNA577476) | soil metagenome | isolation source: 60 cm soil or saprolite under Garry oak tree replicate 1 | place: USA:California | collected 2016-06-15
AGGAGGCGAGGCATCTCGATTCCGAGTTGCGGCAGGCGATTCAGGACAACCAGTTCGTGCTGTATTATCAGCCGCAGGTGAACATGAAGACCGGGCACATCGTCGGGGCCGAGGCGCTGCTGCGCTGGCGGCGGCCCGGACGCGGCATCGTCGGTCCGGGCGAGTTTCTGGCACGAGCCGAAGAGAACGGGTTGAGGAGCTCGAACAGGAGTTGGGGCGGGTCCGGGCGGCACTGCACGATTACCGCGAATATCGGGCAGCGCGGAAGCGGTCCGGGCACACAGCGCCGCAAGCCCAGTCGGGCGGAATGCCGTTGCGGGCGTGAACGGGCCAGCAGCTCCTGTTGGGCTGCACCTAATCTTGAACTAGGGATCAGTAGCCGGCCCGCGCCGACGCCGGCGGGCGATATTTCTAGCGGGCAGCAGCGATCGGCGGCGAGAGGGTGACCGATGTACGCAAGCCCTCGGATATCAACGTCCTTACGCCCTCCAGCGGTTCGCCCGAAGCGGTCGTCGTCGACCGCTCGCGGGAACAGACGCAAGTAGGCCCTCTCCCGAATAGGCCTCTCGGCTTCGGAAGAGTCCCAGTAGGGATGGCGGCGCAGAATGCGTTCGGCATCCTTGCTGAAGTCGACGAACAGCAGACCGATCGGTTTGCTGAGCAGCGGATAAGGCCTGGGCGGACACACCGGGTTTGCGAAGAATCCCCGCCGATAAAATGCGTGGTGCTCGCCCCTCACCGTCATGGTCACCAAGTCGATGCCGAAATGCACGCATGCCAGGTGCGTCGGCCGCAGCGTAACGTAGGGCAGCTCCGGATAAAGGCGCGCGAGCGCGTAGTTCGCCACGAACCGGTTGGGGTCGACGATCAGTCTACCCGCTTTCAGTTCCGGAATCAGGAATTCGCTGAAGGATTCCATGGCCGGCGACTCCTGTTCGGCATGGAATATCGTGTGAAGCCGCAACGCGCTCGCAAGCTCTCCGTCGATGAAAATGCCGATGTTGTAAACATTGTCTCCTTCATCGAAAGCATCTTCCAATTTTTGCGAGTCATTGGGCGTAATCGCGCCTTCTTTCAAGTACGCATTGTAGCGCAGCCGCAGTACAGCCTCGAGCTCGCCTTCCCTTTCCATGCGTCGATACTGAACATGTTCGAGCAAGTGCTCGACCCGTTCGGTGAAAGTCTGCGGAGATTTCACCCTGGATTGAATATCGCATTTTGAACCCCGTCGCGCAAGTTCTGGACACGATGAATGTGCAGAGGAGAATTCCGGCCCCAAGTTCGTACGAATAATAACTCAAAATTAACCTGTGGACGAGTCGATCGTTAACAAATGGTTAACGCATTCGTGTGCCGTGTCACGTCGCGCCAAAGTATATCGCGCCTCCGGGCGCAGTTTCATCGAGCTAAACGGATCCATGTCCTTGCCAGATAATCGATCACACAGGTGAGGTTCTCCAGGTTCAAGTATTGCCGGTCGTCCCTCCCCGAAAAGACTGGTTGCAATACCCCGCCGCCCAGGTCGACGATGTCCAATGGTTAAAATTGTAATGACTTACTTAAGATTGTGTATAGGAATCCTTCCCTCTACTTCCGCATTCGCACAATCGTAAAGAAGTTGCGCGAGGATATTCGCTGCGGCCGACTGCGCGCGATCATCTTGGATTTGGGAAGAAACCTTTTGTCAGAGATCCAAAAAGCGTCACGCTGGCGAATTGGGCTGTCCGAAGCAATTGTCGTGACGGGCAGCGTCGCTTTCATATCCGTGATTGTCTGGATGTGGGTGATGGATCAGGTCTCGCGAGCGTCGGCGCATTTTACCATGATTCTGCTGAGTGCTGGCTTGGTGATCGCGCTGACTGCGGCATTGCTTGCCTATCTGCGCTATCAAAAGCTTTCGGAAAATTACCGGCGGCAACTGGCCGAGGCGCAGGCGAGATATAAGGCGCGCGCCGACCTCAGCGAAGCGCGCTACGCCGAAAAATCCGACCTACTCGAGATTACTCTCGCTCACATGAATCAGGGGATCGCCCTGGTCGACCGCGAGGGTAAGGTATTGATCTTCAACAAGCGCGGCGTCGAGTACTCGGGCATCGATGAGACACAGTTCGTGTTGCCGGCCGACGTCAAAGAAATCTTTGCCGCGCAATGGGCGAATGGCGAATTCGGCGCCCACGGCGAGCTGCTGCCGGAAGATGTGCGGGAATATTTCGTCAAACGCACCGGAACCTTGCCCAAATCCTACGTAAGACGCCGGCCCAACGGAACAGTGCTGGAAGTCAGGACCGAGTTCCTGAACTCCGGCGGCATGGTGCAGTCCTATACCGACATCACCGAGCTGGTCGCCGCCAAGGAAGCCGCGGAAGCCGGCGCGCGGGCCAAGTCCACGTTCCTCGCCACCATGAGCCACGAGATCCGCACGCCGCTCAACGGCGTGCTCGGCATGGCGACCTTGCTGCGGCGGAGCGGACTGAGCTCCGAGCAGGCGGACCATGTGGAGACCATTCGCAATTGCGGCGATGCGCTGCTCAGCGTCATCGACGACATCCTGACCTTCTCGAAGCTCGAGACCGGAATGGTGGAAATCGAGCAAGTGCCGTTCGGAAGGGCGACGAAAAGCGGCTGCGCCAGGTCCTGCTCAATCTATTGAGCAATGCCGTCAAGTTCACGCCTCAGGGTTCGGTGCGCCTGCAGGTGCGCGGCCGCCACGGCGCCGGCGAGCCTGGCATTCGCTTCGAAGTGACGGATACCGGGATCGGCATAGCGGATTCGGCAAGAGATCGGCTGTTCAAGGAGTTTTCGCAGGCCGATGCCAGCATCAACCGCCGCTTCGGCGGCACCGGCCTCGGCCTGGCCATCTCCAAGCGGCTGATCGAAGCAATGGCCGGGACGATCGGGGTCATCAGCACGCCAGCAACCGGAAGCACCTTCTGGTTCGAGATCCCGTTGCACGTCGCGGAAGCACCGCCGGAGGCGGACCAAGCAGCCGACGCGCCCGGCCCGGAAGCGGCCCTGCGGATCTTGGTGGTGGAAGACATGCCGGTGAACCAAAAAGTGGCCAAGGGCATGCTGCGTTCACTCGGTCACGCGGTCGATATCGCGGAAGACGGCGAGGCCGCGCTCATCAAGGTCAAATCCCGAGCTTACGATTTGATCTTCATGGACATGCAAATGCCGCGCATGAATGGGCTCGAGGCGACGGCGGCCATTCGCGCCCTGGAGAGCGGCAAGTCCATTCCCATCGTTGCCATGACCGCGAATGTCTTCGAGACCGATCGCGATACCTGCCTCGCCGCCGGCATGAACGACTTCGTCGGCAAGCCGATCAATGTGCCGGATTTGGCGGCGGCAATCGCACGGGTGAGCGCAAACGCACCGAAGCGGCCCCAGGCCTTGCAATCCAGCCCACCGACCATCGAGTTCAATCAGGCCCGGTTCGAAGCGCTGGCCGAGCACGTGGGGCCCGAGGAATTGGCATCGATCATCGACGGTTTCCTGGAGGATACCGGCCGGCTGCTGGAGCAGTTGGAACAAGCGGCCGACCGCAAGCAGGCTGACGAACAGGTTCGGCTGCTGGAGTCGCTCCGCGAAGCGGCGGCGGTCCTGGGATTCTCTCAGGGAGCCCAGGAATGCCAGGAGGCGACGCGGTCGCTCGATGAATCCGCGGCGGCCCTGGCAAAAATCCGCGGATCGCTGCAGCTCAACGTCGCTCGATCTCAGGTGCTGCTCTCGATGCGCGCGGCGAACTCGCGAGCCGCCTGAAAGGCATGAGCGTTGAACCGTGACCGATGGTCCTCGTTGTCTCGATGCGCACACCGTAACCGTGCCCGGCGCGGTTCGCGGATACCAAGCCGACGGGAGTAGATCGATGATCATCTCGACGGAATGCTGCGTTCCGGGCTGCGACGGCGGCAGGGCGCACGCTGTCCCGCCGCAGACCCCGGAGGGACTGTGCGAGCAGCACTTTTTGCTTGCTTCGGTACGGTCGCGCAGCCTGTTGCAAAGCGCCGCAAGGCGGCTCGCCCGCCTGCGGCGGAGCTGGGACGATGATACAAATCGATGCACAAAATTCGGATGGTCTGCTCGGGATCTGCCGCAAAGTGCGGCGACGGCGGCTGGTTCGCCGCCCAGCCCGGCCCGGAACGATGGGCCCCTCGTCGACAGCCCTCGGGCACAGGGACGAGGATTGGGCCGCAGCAATCTCGATTGCGATCCGATCCCCGATGCGCTGAAATTCCGGATGAGCTAAGCTGCCCACGCGGTGCAGGGTTCGGCAGGCGAGCGCAAACATGTTTTTCCCTTCGACAAAACTCAATGCGGCCATCAACGCGCTGCTGGCCGAGCATCTGCTCTCCTACGTCGAACTGACCCCGCAGAACCCGTACGCAAAAACTCTCGCCGAAGCCATGCTCGCCGGCGCCAAATCACGCAGGCCGAAAGCATTCGATGCTGCGCAGTTCACCGAGGAATTCAACGCTGCCCCGCGATTCACTCAGCTCAATGTCATCGCATCGGGCTTCCAGGAATTGGGCAGGACCCCTCAGGGAACTTCTTGGCGGCGGGTTCGCAAGCCATTCTCCCCGTTGGAGAATGCCAAGAAGATCGAGAAGGCGCAGCACATGCTGTTTTTCCACCACGGCATCGACGTGCGGATCAGGAGCGGCTCCTTCAAGCTGGTGGACTGGGGCTTGTGCGATTTGCGATTGGGAAATCCGCAGGAGACGTGACAAGCCAGGGCGCGGGAGCGAGCGTTTGGAGGTCGCATGGAATACGACGACTACCTTCGCAGCCAAGCCGAGCAATATCGGCAGCTCGCAGAGAAAGCCGAAGATCGCTTCGTCAGGGAAGAGCTACTCGGGTTGGCCGCCGTCTGCGAGGAGGTGGCCAACAATATCGAGGATCGCCTCACGGCCGGATGATGAAGGTGACGTGGGTCGCGACCACGGCGCTCAATGGCTGAAGGAGACCCTCTACGCCGGCGCGACGCTCCCGGCAGCTTCGCGGTTCCGGAGCGCCTCGACCTCCTCGGTCGTCTCGGCGATGGCGCGCCACAATTGAGCGATGCTGAGCAACATCAGCTTGTACGGAAAGTCCTTGGCTTCCCGGGCCAGGAGCACGCATTTCATCGCCTGGCTTCGGCATATCTCCGGATTTTTGCATGGCCCCTTCGGCGGCGGCTGCCGACCTTCTGTGCGCGTCAGGGGCCACGCTGCTCCGGTCATGGTTAATGTTGCGTTAAAGCCCGAGCGATGCGCATTGCCGTGACGGCTCCATCCCAAGACCGGACCGGCCTGGGGATGGCAGTCATGCTCGCTTCATTGGACCAGACCCGGCCATTCAGCTGTGACTACGCACAACGCGGCGCGAGCAGCGCTCAGGCACGGTCGCGCAGTTCGCGCACGCCTTCCGTCTGGGCACAATGAACGCAACAAAAGATCGTGCCGCCTTTTTCCACGCCGTGACCGACGATGTGGGTGCCGCAGTTCGGGCAAGTCGGCGCGACGCCATGGATCGCGCATTCGAAACTGTCGAACGTGTGGGTCACCCCGTTCATGACCACCTGAAACGCCTTGTCATAGTCGTTTCCGCAAGTTTCGCATCTGGACATGGGCCGCCTCACATGTTGTTTCGTGAACGCCACGGAATCCAATCCGGAGCCGGGGCACCGGTTCCAATGTTCGAGCATCCGTCCACGCGGCCCCAACGTCCTTCAACTCTTGTCCGGTTTGGAACTGCTCTCAACCGCTGCTGCAGCGAACGTAAACCGCCGTGCCGCGCTCGCTCGACCACTGCAGACGGTCACCGGAAACCGCCAAGTTGATGTTCGCATTCCATGCCGTTCCATTCCCGGCGCAGACCGCGCTGACACGCCATCCGGAACCTTCGCGCTCGATCGGCCCAAACGAACAAGCGGCACCATGGCCCTCGGCCCGCCGGCGGCTGATGCGGATACCCCCACCTTGCGCCGGCCGACACTCGGCAGCATCGGATGCCCAGGTCCCCATGAACGTTTCGGCTGCTGTGAGCGCTTGCTGCTTGCCGAGAGCGGCCCCCGGCGGCGGAACGGAAGCCGCTCGCTGCATATGTGCCGGCTCGCGCGATTGCGTTTCGGCAGCGCGCTCGGCTTTTCGTTGCGCATTCACGTCGAACAATCGCGCTTGAATGTTCGCGTTCCAATGGCCGTCGGGGACAAGCGCATGGGCCGCTTTGAATTCACGGAGCGCCTGTCGCGATCGCGGCCCCCAGATCCCGTTTGGCGTCCTCGATTCGCAGGAGATCGAGCGTTGCCCGAGCCTCGCGGCTGTCGCCCCCCGATGCCTGCGTTCCGTGGGTCGGCGTGCCCGACGGGAGCGGACTCGTCGACCCGAGATGGCGGAGATATTGCCGCCAATCGCTCGGATGCTCGTTCGCCGCGACGATCCAGAGCGAGGCGCCTGCCGCGATCAGCGCGGCGGTTGCCATCGATGTCCAGATCCATCGCCTCGTTCCTGAATGATCGGATTCTTCACATTCGGGACGGGCGGGATCCATCGCCTCGTTCCTGAATGATCGGATTCTTCACATTCGGGACGGGCGGTGTCGACGCCATGCAGTTGACGGAGAACCCACCGCAGGTCTTCCGCGAGCTCGCGCGGTAAAACGGATCGCGCAATGGCCGGCTTGTCTCTCGCCGGCTCACGCTTATCCGGCGCCAGCCGCAATGCGACGACCTTGCTCTCCTGGTGCATGGGCCCGATCCCCTCGATGTCCCGCCTCACGGAATTGGTCGCCGCGGGCCGCGGACCGGTTCAACGCTCTTGCCCCTAGCTGTCCGCTGGCGCCCGATATTTCCGCCAAATCCGCCGCAGGACCCCGATAGAGGGGCTCCCGGGTCGGCGTACCGGCCCGATCCCGTCTCGGACCGCCTCAACGCTTCCGAAGCAGCGTGCCAGCCGTTTCACCGATCGAGGAAACGCTGGGCGCAGCCGAGAAAGCCGACGCAGGGACCGTCGTTTCGATCGAGGAGGTCGGGGAGACGCTCTCCGAAGTGACGAACACATGGAATGGCCCCGTGTTGGCGAGACGCCAGACCGGAGTTGGCGGCGTGACGAGCGAACCCGCGACGGAGACCGAGAGCTTGTCGGCACGAGGAAAAACGACCACCGGCGTCAATGCCACGTGCGGCACGCTCTTATGCAGATCGTCGAGATGCCCGAGGTTGGGCATCGCAAACGGGGCAGCCGGCGAGGAAACTTGACCGGAGGAAGTCGCGGAGTAGTACCGAGCCTCGAAATATTCCTGCGAGAAACGCGCTTCGTACTGGCTCTCCACGGTCGCTGAGGCTTCGTGGGGTGCAGCGAGATTGGAAGGGTCCGAAGGCGTCTCGAGTCGATGCAAATCCGGCTCGAGAACCCGTCCTTTCCATTGCTCGATCGAATCGAGCAGGAACGCCGTTGCGTAGTCCTCGCCGAAGCCTTCGTTCCAGACTAGGGCAGCGATCGCGGCCGCGAGAATGCCGCCGAGCCCGAAGCCGACCGCGATCCAACGTCCGGTAGGGAATCCTGCTGGCATGTTCGCATCTCCCGTCCGGTGCGCTGCGGTTGACGAAACCCGGGCTGATCCAGCCGGGCCGCGAAGGCCGTTAATCGCAAACCTGTACCGGGGAACGCGCCCAGCCCGTACCCATCCCAGACCGGCTCGCCGCGCATCCAGTAGCAAAATCGCGGCGGCATTGGCGCCGGCCCGGGCGCGACGTACGCGGGCGGAGGCTCGGAATAACGCGGGCCTGCGTAGAATGTAGGCCGATCCGGCAGGGGCTCGGATCCGATGGCAACACCCGCCTCGATCCCCAGCACGTCGGTTGCCCGCGCTTCATGGGTCCCGATCGTCGCGAACAGGATGGTTCCCGCACTCAAAGCCATAATCGCGTGTCTCATGGTTCCCCCCACATACCGGCGATGCCGGTCGGCCCGTCCGCCGCGAATTGCGGCTGCAGGCAGTCGCGCCACCCGCCTGTCCGGTTCACGAGGCCGGATAAGAAAGTTTTCATGGCGCCGGTATTCGGGGCACAAAGTCGCGCTCGTTATGGATACTTCGGCGGCCGCAAGGCGTTATCCGAGCGGCGCAAGTCATTGGGAACACATCGATGCCCTCGCTCGACGCATCCGCGGTTGCCAAGCTGCCGGTCGAATTCGGCCACGGGAGCGCATTGCGGGGCGGGCGCGCGCATGCAAGTTCCCGCTCGTCGCGGCAGAGCTCGGCAGCATCCCAGAAGGCGGCCCGACCTGCGGTGGGAAGAGGGTTGAACATGCTGAAGATGCAGCCATCATGAGCAGAGCTTTCGTCAAGGAAACCGACGCGACCGTCGAGGAGCTTCCGGAGCGCCCGATCTCACCGCATCCGAATTTCGTGACGGCGGAAGGTCTCGCCCTCATCGAGGCGACGCTGGCTCGTCTGCAGCGGGAGCACGCAGCTGCGCAAGCCGCGAGCGATCGGGCCGTCTTGGCCAAGCTGGCGCGTGACCTGCGGTACTGGACATCCCGCAGGACGACCGCGCAAGTGATCGCGCCGCCGTCGAATTCCAGCGAAGTGCAGTTCGGCTGCACCGTTACCATCCGGCGCGAGGACGGCCGCCGGCAGACCTATCGCATCGTGGGCGAAGACGAAGCCGATCCGTCGCGCGGCACGATCTCCTACGTGTCCCCGGTCGCGCGCGCGTTGACCGGCAAGAAGCTCGGCGATGTCGCGCGCGCCGGAACGTCCGATGTCGAGGTGATCGAAATCCGATCGTGATTGCGGCTTCCGACGCTCGGAACCGAATCAACAGATTGGGTTCGGGAATCTTCCCGAGCTTGCGCGCGCGCGGTTCAGGCGGGTTTCTCCGCCAGCCATACAGCGTCCGCGGCCAGTTCCGGCCAGCCGATGGCGCGAGCGGCGCGAGCGGCCGCTTGGAGCCCCGGCAGCGAGGCGTCCCATCGGCCCGCAACGATGCGCTGACCGGTCGTTGCACCGGATTCGTCCGACACGAGCCAACGCGCCGGCGGGCCCATGACCTGCGGCCGAAGCATGCGGTCTCGGGGCCATCCGGAACCTTCGGCGATGAACGCCGTATCGGTCGGCCCGCCCGGGATCAGCACGTTCACCGTGATGCCGCTGCCCTCGAGTTCCTGCGCCCACACGGCCGACATCGATTCCAGCGCCGCCTTGGTCGCGCCGTACGGCAAGACGCGCAACATCGTGCGAAAGCTGGTCGTGTTGTTGACGATCCTCCCCCAACCGCGCCGTTTCATTTCCGGCAAGGCGGCACGGGTGACCAGCATGGGCGCGCGCACGTTGACGTCGAAGAACCTGTCCCAGATCTCCGCCGTAAGTTCCTCGATCGCCGGATGACGAAGCTCCGCGTCGGGACGCAACGAGCTCACCCCGATGCCGGCATTGTTGATGACCGCATCAACCCGGCCGAATCGCGCCGCTGCCGCCGCGACGGCGTCGAGACACGCGGCTGCGTCGGCGAGATCGGCGAGGATCGGGCAGAGACGCTCGCTCACGTCCGATCGGCCGCAAACAAGGGAGAGCCGGCTCAGCGCGGATTCGCTCTTGTCGACCGCCGCGACGAAGTGCCCGTCGCCCAGCAGCGCTTGGGTAATGGCCGTTCCGATGCCGCCGGCCGCACCGGTCAGCAGCACCACGCGACCACCGCCAGGGCGAGACTGCATGCTCATCTGCGTCGAACCGAATGTTAAAGGCTTTCAAGGAGAGGCCCGCTCCCGCGGGCTTGCGGTGTCTACTCCGGAGCCATGGCGTCCTAGAGGGGTCGTGCGCCTGGTATCGTTTGAAGAAGCCTTGCCTTGATTTGATTTTTCAGGTCTTCAACATTGCGTAGCGTGGAGTCCGCTTCATTGCCGCCAATGATGACGTAAGCTTGGTGGACATCGACATCACAGTACAAAATCACCGTGTACGTGCCGTTGAACGCATGACCGTTTCCGTTTTGGATACGGGCGTTGGCAAACAACGGGTCCAGCGCTGATTTTGCGGCGCTGGCGCAGCTTGCCGAGGTCGTACCTGCCGGAAGCGACACGAACCCGATGGTGAGCCGCGGGCCCGCCTGAGCGCTTTGCGCAATTAAGGTCAGCCCGCCAAGAACACAAAGCATAAAAAACCCGATCGACAAGGCTCTTCTCATGGCATTCTCCCTCGTCCACCTCGCATCTGGAGTTTAGTTGAAATGAAGCTGGGGCGCTACTCGTCTCGACATGAAAGAACGGCTCAGTCGCGGAACAATGACCTGTCATCGCTGTCGCGTTCTCCTCTATTGCTGTTGCCCCGCGCGTCAGTTGCTGCAGGGGTTGGATTTCTGCGCACAAGGAAATTCCTGTTGTTACGCACAGCACGAGATCGACCACGGGATTGTCTTCACTGGAAGTATACACCGCGACGCCAACGAAGTTGCCATCGTCATTGACTTGACGACGCGCAGGTTTGCGGGCAAGTTTCCTGACCTACTATTCAGCAGCGCCGGGTTCTACGCCCGCCAAGCGCACAGGAATTGGGGAGTTTCAGAAATGCTGAGACCGAT
>WNGK01008629.1_pt1 | contig 10553 bp, 9 predicted proteins | sample 5400601 | NCBI WGS metagenome assembly WNGK01 (sample SAMN13153376, study PRJNA577476) | soil metagenome | isolation source: 60 cm soil or saprolite under Garry oak tree replicate 1 | place: USA:California | collected 2016-06-15
CGGTGGTGCGGCCAGACGCCGGGCTTCAAGTCGTCGTTGCGGATCACGCTGATCGCGCCGTCGGGCTCGAGCACGGCGAGCCGCACATCCTTGACGTTCCCCACGCCGTGCTCGCGCAGCGCCTGCAACAGGTCGTCGCGACTGATGCCGGCTTTGTGCGCGTGCTCATCCAGGATCACGCCGTGGTTGATCAGCATGATGCCCTCGCCCGAGAGGAACTTGGCGAGGCCGCGACTGCGGCGGCGGATGCGATCGACCACGCCGTGCCAGATCAAGAGCACGGCCGCTGCCACTAATCCGCCCGCGAGCGAGGTGTCGGGTCCCACCATCGCGTTCTGCACCGCGTTCGCGATGATCAGCAGTAACACCAGGTCGAACGTCGACATCTGCCCCAGCTGGCGCGCGCCGGTGAGGCGGATCCCCGCGAACAAGGCGAAGTAAATGACCGTCGTGCGCAGCGCGACGTCCGCCAGCGTGGGCCAGGAGGCGATCACGGCGTTCCCGGTTCGGCCACGCTGGGGAGGGGATAGGCCGACTTGAGCGCCGCCAGATATTCGGCGTACAAGCCCTGCAGTCCCTTGAACTCGCGCTGCACGGTGGCGCGATAGGGCGCGTCGGTCGCGAAGGCGTACAGCACCGCCGCCATCGTCTGCGCGTCCACCATGAAGCCCGTGTGCCCCACGTCGGTCAGCGCGTCCGCTTCCATTCCGAATGTATGGTTCGCGAAGTTCGAGCTGTAGGCCGAGACGCCGATGCCGGGGAACTGCGTCGACACCGATCCCGTCTCCTCGAACGACACCGGGCGGCCGGCCTCGGGCTGCAGCTTGCCGGCGCCCAGCGCCTTGAGATGGGCCCAGGCCAGCTCGTTCAACGCGCCGACCGAGATGCCGTCGCGCGACGCGGTGTCCACATCGATCTTGACCTTGGTACCAGTCGCGAGCGCCGCCGCGCGGGCGGCGTCCTGCACCAGCGCCAACGCTTCGTCCAGATACACAGGATCGGGATAGCGCAGCCAGAACTCCGCCGCCGCGCGATCGGGCACCACGTTGGGTGCCTTGCCGCCTTCGGTGATGATGCCCTGCAGCCGCGTCTCGGGCCGCAGGTTCTTGCGCAGGGCATCGATGTGGTTGAAGAACTCGATCACCGCCGTGAGCGCGTCGCGCCCATTCCACGCCTCGAGCTGGTGCGCCGGCGCGCCGCTGTAGGTCACTCGAATCACATCGATGTTCATGCAGCAGGAGCCGAACCCCGCTGGCAGATGCCCCGTCGCGGGCGACGAATGCGACCGCACGATCACGTCGGTGCCGTCGAACACATGCGCGCGCTGCATGTTGGTCTTGGTCGGCGGGCTCGCGATCTCCTCGGCGGGCGTGCCGTACACGGTCACGGTCCCGGGCGTCTTGGAGCTGGTGAGGAACTCCGACAGGGCGATTGCCACCGCGAGGCCCACAGGACCCTGGGCGCTGTGCTGGTCGCCGTGGAAGTCGCGGCTGGTGCCGCGCAGCGCGTCGTACTCGACGATCACTCCCAAATTCGGCCCCGGCGTGCCCTTGGTGTAATGGGCGACGAACGCCGTGGGGAGGCCGGCCACGCCCGTGTCGACGCTGAAGCCGTGCCCCCGCAGATAGTCGGCGACAATCTTGGCGGAGCGCTGCTCGTGGAAGCCGACCTCGGGATGGCGCGTGATGTCGTCCGCCATCGCGAGCAATTCTTGCGTCATCAGCGCTTTAACGCGGGCCAGCACGGCGTCGCGCCGGGGGTCGGGCTTGGCGAGCCGGGCCACGAGCGCCGGCAGGCCGAGCGAGGCTTCGAGGCTGTCCATGCGCCGGATTACCGCCGCGGCGGCGGAGCGCTCGGTGGGCGTCTCCTGGGCGGCGACGGGTGAGGACAGAAAGGCGACGCTAAGAAAGGCGACGCTAAGAGAGGCGACGCTAGTGACGGCGCGCATGCAGACGCTCCTCATTGCTGGTCGTACAACTTGATGTCCTGGCCGAGCAGGTACTTGTCGAACCAGTTCAGGATGTGGTCGAGCCGCGCGACGCGGTGTTTCGGTCCGCCGGAGCGCGACAGCTCGTGCGACTCGCCGGGGAAGCGGACCATCACGGCGGTCTTGTGCAGGTACTTGAGCGCGCGGAACATCGCCTCACCGCCCTGATTGGGCGGCGCGCGCATGTCTGCTTCGCCCAGCACGAACATGATCGGCGTGGTGACGCTGTCGGAGTACATCACGGGCGAGCGCGACAGGAACTCCTGCGGATTGTGGAACGGCGTGTCGCGGAACCAGGTGGGCCGGAAGAGCGTGAAGTCGGCGGTGTACCAGAAGCCCAGCCAGTCGGCCACGTCGCGCTGCGACACGGCGGCCGCGAAGCGATGCGTGTGGCCCACCGTCCAGTCCGTGAGCAAGCCGCCGCCCGAGCCGCCGGTGACGCCGAGCTTGGTCGAGTCGACGTAGCCGCGCTTGATCAATGAATCGACCGCGATCATCAGATCTTTGTAATCGTCGCCGGGATACTTGTACTGAATGATGTTGCCGAACTCCTGCCCGTAGGTCGTGCTGCCGCGCGGATTGGGATAGACCACCACGTAGCCCTTCGCCGCCATCCACTGCATCTCGTGGAAGAAGACGTACCCGTACGCGGTATGCGGGCCGCCGTGGATGTTGAGAATGAGCGGATACTTCTTGCCCGGCGTGAAGCCGGGCGGCTTCAAGATCCAGGTCTCGATCTTCTTGCCGTCGAAGCTCGGATACCACAAGTCTTCGGGCGTGCCGAGCTGCAGCTTGGAAAAGAGAGAGTCGTTGGCGTGGGTGAGCTGGGTCAGCTTCCTTGTCTGTGCGTCGAGGACGTAGACGTCGGGCAGGTGTGTCGGGTCGCCGATCGTCAGCGCGAACGTGCGCGCGCCGGTCGCGGCGTCCATGCGCACGAGATTCGAGCGGCCGTGCTCGGTCGTGGCCACGATCACCGACTTTCCGTCCGCGGCCCAGATGATGGGGCTCGAGCCCTCGCCGCCGCGCGGCGGTGCCTGATCGCCCAGCACGCTGCCGCCCACGTCGAAGTCGTAGTCGGCCGTGAGATTGGTGAGCTTGCCGGCGCGCCAGACGTAGATGTCCTGTTCTTGATAGGACCGCGGCTGCGGTGGATTGACGAAGCCGCGGAACGCCCAGCCCGCGCCGGCCGGCGCCAGCGCCGGGGACGTGACGGGCCCGTCGATGTTGACGACCGTGTCCATAGCGCCGCCCGCCGCCGGCACGGAGAACAGATCCTGGTCGGGCGACAGGTAATAGTCTTCGACCACGCGCTGCGACACGAAGTAGATGCGCTGGCCGTCGGCGCTCCACTGCGGATTGCCCTCGTCGAACTCGCCGGTCGTGACCTGGCGCGCCTTCTGGGGCGTGTCGCCGCTGACCACGGGGACCGTCCAGATGTGCGCGTGCTCGCTGGGGTCGAAGTAGCCCTCGTCGTCGCCGCGATACACCGCGCGCGTGATGACGCGCACATCGCTTTTGTTCGAGTCGGAGGAGTCGCGCACGCTCGCGCCGAAGGCGATGGTCTTGCCGTCGGGCGACCACACCGCCGGGCCGGCGCCGTTCTTCATGTCGGTGAGCTGCTGCGCCTCGCCGCCCCCGAAGGAGAGCACGTAGATCTGGCCGTTGCGCAAGAACGCGAGCATGCGGCTGTCGGGCGACCAGCGCGGCGCGCCGTCGTGCTGGCCGGCGGTGAGCCGGCGCGGCGCCGACGCGCCGTCGCTCGCGACCGACCAGACGCTCGTCTCGTAGCCGTCGTGCTTGGCGTTGACGGTGACGCGCACGAACGCCACCTGGCGGCCGTCGGGTGAGATCTGCGGCTGCGCGATCCACCGGAAGGCGTAGAGATCGGTGTCGGCGATGGCGCGTTGCTGGGCGGCGAGGGGCGTCGTGCCGAGCACGATGACGAGAGCGGCGAAAGTGCAGCGCATCACATCCTCCGGTAGGTTCCCATGACGTGCGCCTGGCTCAGCGCGTGGCCGTCCATGGCGCGCTCGACGTCGGCCTTGGTGGAGTTGGCGTCGAGCTTGAGCAGGTGGTCGAGCGCATAAAGCTTGAAGAAGTAGCGATGCGGCCCGCCGGGCGGCGGGCACGGCCCGCTGTAGCCCGTGCGTTTGCCGCTGTTCAATCCCTGCCACGCGCCGCCCAGCTCGCGCAGCGCCGCCGTCTTGTTCACGCCCTCGGGCAATTCGCTCAGCGTCGCGGGGAGGTTGTAGAGCACCCAGTGCACCCAGGTGCCGCGGGGCGCGTCGGGGTCGTCGCAGATCAGCGCGAAGGATTTGGTGTCGGCGGGCGCGCCGCTCCACGCCAGCGGCGGTGAGACGTCGGCGCCGTCGCAGGTGTAGCGCACCGGGATCGGCGCGCCTTCGGCGAAGGCGGTGCTGGTGAGGGCGAACGTCATATGCGACCGGAGGGAGTCGAACCCCCAAGGGTTGCCCCACGGGATCCTAAGTCCCGCGCGTCTGCCAGTTCCGCCACGGTCGCTGGGCCTCTCAAATTTACGTCTTCGTCACTGCGTGGGGGCAAGGCGTAGTTCTTGAAGACGCCTTAGGGCAACGCCGAGGAGCGTCGCAGAGTACGCCTGTCGCTGCAGCTTGGCCTGCCATTGAGGTGTTTCCGCCAATGCGCTCACGATGGCGGCGACGCTGACCACGCGCCCCAAATTCGTAAGTTCTTTTACAGTCCAGTGGACCGTCGCAATGACCTCGAGCTCTTCATCGGAGAATCCCACGAGATAGCGTACGACCTGCGCAGCGAGCGCCTCGGAGCGTAGATACCGCCCGACAAAACGCTGCACTTCGCTAGCCTTCTCGGTAGCACGAAGGGTCGTGCCTTGTACGTCTAGCCATCCCTTCTTCACCGCGATGGGTTCAGCGTCGCGGTAGCGCGCTTTGTGATCGTACGGTCCCAAGGGCTTGCGGGTATGTTCCGTGAACAAGCCGAGATTCATTGCGTTCTCTAGGAGGTACGTGACTTTCTGCACGGCAAGTCTCGATGCGTGAGATCGTCGGTCTTGGAACAGGCATACAATCCACGTCCAAACGACCGCTCTCCGAAATCCAACTGGTGCCTTCCCTCCCTTCAGTCGAGGTTTCGCCCGAATGGCGTCTAACGCACGCGCCATTTCCTGAACGACCATCGTACTGGGGTCGACAGGTGCTTCCATCCATTGGCGCCCCAAGTTCACGGCCAGACAGGCATCTCTGAGGGCGCTCTCGATCACGTCAGAGTCGGCTGCAGGAAACGGTGCCCCCGTCATCTCCGCGCTGCGGGGTGTACCCTTCACCCACATCCAGAAGTCGATGAGCTCATCGCGGTGTTCGGGATAACGGCTAACCCAGACAGCGATATCCACGGCGCCGACGTGCTCGTACTCCATGAGCAGCGCCGCCTTGGCTTTCTCGACGACACCATCCATCGGGTTCTTAGAGGGCTCCGAACGGCGGGGAACCATGTTGGGCACCATTATGCCTCCCCGAACCAGATCGCGCGAATTGCGGGATCTGTCTGAAGGGTCCTTCGAGCCTTTGCGAGAAGCAGGCGCACGCCACGCGGTGTGATGCCCATCAGGGTGGATACTGTGCCGGATCCCGAGCCTTCGATGGATCGCTTCTCAATCCACGCAAGTAGCGCGGCGGCACCTTGCCTTCTTGGCAGTCGACGTACTGCGGCCAGCACGACACCTTGGTGGATCGGGTTTGACAATCGGGCGGCCACCTCATCGTCCACGAGGACTTGTTCAGGGTGTGCAATCTGGTCGACGTCTGGAATGGCCCCGCCCGAGGTGCTGCTGAAAGAGCCTTGGCGACTGGCTTCCGATGCGTCCCTTACGAGAGCCCGGGCGACCTCGATGCACTTTCGGCGGAACGCCATGCCGAACCGCATCTCCCAGAACGAGCCGCCGTCATGAATCGCCTTCCACATCTGGCTGTGGCACCGGGTTCTGAATTCCCGCATCGTCTGCGCGCGCGTGAGGAAGCCGAAGCTCTTGGCGAGGTTAACGACAACTCCTTCGCAATGGCCGCCCTGCCAATATCCGGCCGACTGCTCCGAGCCGACGAGCAGCCGCGCGCAAAGCTCAAAGAAGAGCGCGTCGTGAAGGTCCAAGGCCTTTCGGAGGAGGTAAACGATGGTTTCCGCGGCGAAGGCAGGCCCGTGCAAGCGTACGTGCGCCAGGCACTGAGTCGTACCCAGGGCAGGTAAGGCGGCAATCTCAGCCGACGATTTCTCCGGACGCAGGAGCTCCATTGCTTATTGATGATAACCGCTCGACGTACGGTTACCCTGAACCCCTCCGGCCTCCCGTGGCCCGCTCCCAAGCCGCCGCCCAATGGTTCAGGGTCGACCGACAGACGGCGGCTTACTTGGGTAAGGAGCACACACGCACCGCCGAACTCAAGCAGGGGGACAACATGAATGCCAAGACGGACATGAGCGCGGAAGTGGTGATTTTCATCGACCAACAGCAGTTCAAGCTCGAGGACCGGGAGTACACCCCGCGGGACCTTCTGAAACTCGCCGGCGACGACCCCGCCGAAACGACCCTCGTCTTGAAGCATGGGAACGACCTAGAGAAGCTCACCGATCTGGATAAGGCGTTTCAGCCCAAGAGCGGCGAGCACTTCGTGGTCTTCCACAACTCGCCAACGCCGGTGTCCTGATGTACGGGCCCGCGCGACTCGTCGAAGAGCTTCGGGCCCTTGGCTACGAGGTGCGGGAAGTTGCGGCACCCAACGGTGAGACATTTGCGATCGTGGCGCCATTCACGGTCCCCGGCGGCAAATTCGCTGATCGCGTCATCGAGCTCGGCCTTCAGGGCACTGCCGACTTCCCGCGAACCGTCGCCTCGGCGATTCACGTTCGCGCGACGCCGCAGCTGTACGAGGCCAGCGATTCGGTGCCGAATGTACGCAACATTCAGGGGAGCGTGCTCGGGCCGGACTGGCGGTATTGGAGTCACAACTTCGGCTGGCAAGGCGAGCGCAATGCGCGCCACCTGATGACACAGATCAATAGGATCTTTCTGCATGCCTCGTGACTACAGCGTGGCTATGGCGGAGCCGATCAACGCCGCTCTGCGCGCCCACCTCATCCGCGAAGACGGCGATGAGGACCTCGCGTTCGCCCTGTGGTCCCCATCCCTCGGCGCTGAGCGCATCACGGCGCTCCTCCACACCGCCGTGTTGCCTCAAGAGGGCGATCGCGAAGTCCACGGCAACGTCAGCTTCAACCAACAGTACTTTGAACGTGTGTGTCGACTCGCGCTCGTTGAGGGCCTAGGGGTCGCCTTTCTCCACAGCCACCCGTATCCCGGCTGGCAGTGGATGAGCGAAGACGATGTGGTTGCTGAGCGCCGCCTCGCTGGACCCGCGGGCGCGCTGACCGGCCTGCCGCTTGTTGGGCTCACAATCGGCTCCGACGGCGCCTGGAGCGCCCGATTCTGGGAACACGAGGGGGCGCGTCTGCACACCCGCCGGTGGTGTGGCATCGTTCGCGTGGTAGGCAGTCGCCTCCAAGTGACCTATGCAGACGAAGTGCTCCCGCGGCCCGCATACAAGGACCTTTTTCGGCGTACCGTCAGCGTTTGGGGGCCGGAGGCACACGCCGAACTCGCCCGCCTGCGCGTGGGCATCGTCGGTCTCGGCAGCGTCGGCGCGCTGGTGGCGGAAACGCTCGCCCGCATGGGGCTCACGCGCTTCGCTTTCATCGACTTCGATTGCGTGGAGCCGCACAATCTAGATCGCCTCGTGAGTGCCACGGTGGCCGACATCGGGAGACTGAAGGTCGCCGTGGCGGAGGACCGGATTCGGGCGATCGCCACTGCCGACTTGGTGGACGTCCGTGCCGTGCCATTCAGCGTCGTTGAGGAGGAGGGCTACCGGGCGGCTCTCGACTGCGATGTCTTGTTCTGCTGTGTCGATCGTCCCCGGGCCCGGCACGTGCTCAACCACATGGCGTACGGCCATCTGATTCCGGTGATCGATGGCGGGATCGCCGTGCGATTCAAGGAGCGGAGGTTCTCAGGCGTGGACTGGCAGGTGCAAACGGTCGGCCCCGGCCGACCGTGTCTCGAGTGTCTCGGCTCGTACGACCAAGCGGACGTATCTACCGAGGCGGCGGGCATGTTGGACGATCCATCCTACCTCAAGGGCCTGCCTGCCGATCACCGCTTCAAGCGGAACGAAAACGTCTTTCCGTTCAGCGCCAACGTCGCGTCGCTTGAGGTGTTGCACTTGATCGCCATCGTCACGGGTGCTGGTGGGGTCACCGACTTCGGTGTCCAACGGTTTCGGTACCAGCCCGGAATCATGGAGCAACTGCCACCCCAGGCGTGCAACTCGTACTGCGATCAGAGTAAGCTCACGGGGGAAGGGGATCGTCACTTCACGCTTGCAGGCCGAGACGTTGGGGCGGAGCGATGTCGGCAAGGAGCGAAGGCCAACGATACTGAAGGGGATCCGAAGTAACGAACGACGCTTGGTCGCTTAGGGTGTGCCGCTGGGGTGGATCTGACCGTGAAACTGGCTGGGGTTGGGAATCGGGTCACCTAGTACCTGTTCGACGATCAGCTGGCATATCGGAACGCCTTCATAGAGGACTATCGGGTAGGTTCCCAGGTTGATCATCTCGAGAGTGATTGTGCCGTCGAAACCGGCGTGAATGGTCGGAGCTGTGAAGTGGACGATTAGACCGCACCTAGCGAACGAACTTTTTCCCTCCACGCGCGCGGCCAGACTACTGCCCGTGCTTGCAAGGGGCAGGGCAACTCGTTCGATCGTCCTTCCCAGCACAAACGTGTTCGGTTTGAGTGTGAAGTCCCCATCGGGATCGATTGTTGTCGTCTTGTAGGTCTCTGCTAGGAACTTCGCGAGCCCTCCTTGTCGAAGGTCAAATGAAAACGGCTTCTTGGTTTTCGGGATCTGGAGTTCTGCGCTGAGGCGAAGATCGACAGCGGATGTTCCGAAGGGGCAGTTTGGCTCGCTTAGGCTGGGAGCCCTTGGGGCTGGTTCGGGATCTATGATCAACCGACCTGAGTCCAGCGCCGCATGGATCTCAGCGTTGCTGAGGATCATGACGCGTCAGGCGGCGACAAGTTGATTCTTTCGGACTCTCACGACCTGAGGTGCATCTAGAGGCTTCACCGGAAGAGCAACGAGGCGGATATCGTCTCTTGCATCAAGTAAAGTCACTTTGATCAAGCCATCGGCCTCTGTTGAGGGAGCTGGCCCTCCCTTAGGCAGTTGCAAAAAATTCAGGGGTGCGTAGAACGAGAAAACTTGTCCTTCGGATGTACTACTCAGGACGGTGTACTCGTTTCCAAAAAGACCAACTGTTACCTTACATTTCAGCCACGTAGTCTCAGACATGGAAGGCCTCAGTTTCGCAAATCCCGCAAATCCAATGTTACCCGAATATAATCCGAATATACGAAAAAGCCCCCAAAACGCAAAGCTTATCCGTACACCTAGGTACAATATTACGCTTTGCCCTCCGCAATCCTTTTCCTCGTCCCTGCATCGAAGAAGTTCATCCCCTCGGGCTCGAAGGCGAACCGCACCGGCGTGTCCGACGCCACGCGGGTCCCCGGCGCGAGCCGCGCCGTGACTTCCGCGCCGCCGGCGCTCGCGTACACCAGCAGCTCCTGGCCCAGCGGCTCCACCAGGTCCACGTGGAACGGCGCGCCCTGGCCGTCCGGGGCCACCGTCACGTGCTCGGGCCGCACGCCGAACACCACCGGCGCATCGACCGGCAGCCCCCGCCACTTCGCCGGCAACGGCACCGTGAACGCCTCACTCGGCGCATGAAAGGCGCCGTCGGGCCGGACGGTCCCCAGGATCAGGTTCATCGGCGGGCTCCCGACGAACCCCGCCACAAATGTGTTGGCCGGCGCGCCGTACACGGCCAGCGGCGTATCGATCTGCTGGGCGTGCCCTTCATTCATCACGACGATGCGGTCGCCCAACGTCATCGCTTCGGCCTGGTCGTGGGTGACATAGAGCATCGTGGTTTTCAACGTGCGATGCAGCCGCGCGATCTCGCGCCGCATCTGCACCCGCAACTTGGCGTCGAGGTTCGAGAGCGGCTCGTCGAACAGGAACACCTCCGGCTGCCGCACGATCGCCCGGCCCAACGCCACCCGCTGCTGCTCGCCGCCCGACAGCTGCCGCGGCCGCCGCTCCAGCAGGCCGTCAATCCGCAAGATCGCCGCCGCGTCACGCACCCGCCGGTCGATGTCGGCCGGCGCCAGGTGCCGCAGCTTGAGGTTGAACGCCATGTTGTCGTAGGCGGTCATGTGTGGGTAGAGGGCGTAATTCTGGAAGACCATCGCCACGTTGCGGTCTTTGGCCGCCACGTCGTTCACGAGACGGTCACCGATTTTCAGCTCGCCCGCCGAAATGCTCTCGAGGCCCGCCACCATCCGCAGTGTGGTGCTCTTGCCGCAGCCTGACGGCCCCACCAGCACCACGAACTCGCCGTCCGCCACGGCGAGGTCCAGCCCGTCCACCGCCACCCGTTGGCGGGCGCCGTC
>WNGK01019112.1_pt1 | contig 10553 bp, 12 predicted proteins | sample 5400601 | NCBI WGS metagenome assembly WNGK01 (sample SAMN13153376, study PRJNA577476) | soil metagenome | isolation source: 60 cm soil or saprolite under Garry oak tree replicate 1 | place: USA:California | collected 2016-06-15
ATTTCGCCAGCCAACAATTTCTTCGGGCGACCTGACGGATGCATGGATAACAACGGCGGTTCAATCTCCTGCAACACGCAAAAGGCGGACACTGGTACAGGTTCCACCGGAAATTGCGACAATACTGCCCTGAATCCTCCTCCATGTGATCTCTGGTCCATCGGCTACCTGGGCGTAGTCACGGTTCCAGGTGTCTACGAATTCCACTGCTTCTACCACCATAGCGCCGGCATGGTAGGCTACATCACTGTGCTTCCAAACAAGGGATTCTCCCCCTAACCCCTCCATTTTTTTCGTTGCACCTAGATCAATCCGTAACTTGACCGACCGGCGACGCAAGGCTTCCAGCCCACCTATCGTCGGGCTTCGTCAAATGTCATTCGACAACACGACTCTTCGACTCACGCATCTGCAATGTTCGGATCCAATTGGCAGTAGGCGCTCAAGTAGATCGTCACCAACGGCCCCGAACGAGGCTCAATCCATACCCTCGGGACAGCACATTATTCGACTAGGGTGGTCATGAGGCACCTACCGGTCGCCTGAATAAGACCTATCAAGCTATCCTAGTCGGAGCTTCGCGTAAGGAAAAATGCGAAGCCGCAAACTATTCGTGACTGCAGCGCTCATATTAGCTGTGTTTGCACTCGGATTACCCTCAACAACACCCCGCGTCTACGGGCTGGCCACGCCATGCTTGACAGCGCATCCCTGCGGGATCGCCATACTCTCACCGGGTCCTGGCGCCACTATAAACAAGAATGCGGATGTGAACCCATCGTTTATGCGACGTTAACACAACGATCGGTTCTGGTAATACCGGCCACAATGAAGGCCACATTCACGTATTCGTCGACAACCATTACATCACTATTTGGGCAAGCGTCAATGGAATCCCATTGACCCTAACTCCCGGCGCACACACAATCCGCCTAGACCTAGTAAACGACTTTCACCAAGAATTCAGCCCCGGAATCAACGCTTCCACAACAGTGAACGTCGTCGACCCACTCCAGAGCAACGCCAGCAACGCGATGTACTTTAGTCTCGGCGCCCTAATAGTCTCCATAATAGCGGTCATACTCGTGGCGTACGTTGCATTCAAACGCAAGCCAAAAGCGTAGAGGTCGCCCTCGAGCGAGGGCGCGCCCCGATTTTTTGAAAAAGTGTCCCAAGCCAGAAACAATCATTGCCTTGCTCATAGGACTCGTGCTCCTCCAGACCATTCATTTCTCTCCACCCATAGCGAACGCAAGCGGCTCAACATATGCGGTTGATATTATCGACACCGCGTTTCAACCTCTTCACATCAACATAACAACCGGAACCACAGTGACTTGGACGTACGTCATTACAGGAAAAACGATCCACACCGTGACCTCAGACCCGGGAACCAACCAGACGCAAACAGGCGCCGCTCTCATCAACAGCGGACAAATATCCCCCGGCCAAAGCTTCAGCTACGCATTCTACCTGCCGGGCTACTATCCCTACCAATGCTCCGTTCATCCGACAACACCTGCAATGAATGGCTGGGTAATGGCGACTGGAAATCCGGTCACTCCGCCCTCTACGAACAACGGTCCAAGCAACCCTTGGTTGTTGCCAGCAGTAATAGTGGCCGTCGTAGGAGTATTAGTTCTAGTCACGTGGACACTCATGAGACAAAGGCGCCAGCAAAGGGCCCGAAATTAGCAACAACTTCTCTATGGACAATTCGATTCTAAACTCGCCCGAAAAAGAGTAATCGGTCTGGGGAAGGAAAATATAGCGATTATTTATTAGTCCGCCTTCACGACCGCCTTCGCACGTGAAGAAGATATGCACCACAGTAGGGTTGTACATTTTGAGTTACCGGCCGACAATGTAGAGCGTGCCAAGGGCTTCTACCAGAAAGCGTTCGGATGGGACATCAGCCAGCAGCCCGGAATGGAGTACCACATGGTTGAGACAGCAGAGATCGACCAGAAGACCCGGATGCCCACCCAGCCCGGAGCCATCAACGGCGGAATGACAAAGCGCAACAACGAGGTCAAGAACACCGTCATTACGATCGATGTTCCCGACATTGAGGCGACGTTGAAGAACGTTGAGAAGCTGGGTGGCAAGATGGTCCAGAAGAAGCAGCCAGTTGCTGACATGGGCTTCACTGACCTGGTGATTGTCGATCGCAAAGACGACAATTCAAGTGGACGAGGACATAGCAAGACTCCTCGAGCATCTCAAGAGGGAGAGGGCTTTGAAGAGCTATTCAGAGGCTCTTCGAGAGATCCTAAGCGAGAGCAAGACTCTGAAGAGGTCTGAGCGAGGAAGCCTGCCGAGACTCAAGCCTTTCTCGAGAGAAAAAATTGACCGTTTTGATTGATTCCTGGTCCTGGATAGAATATTGGAAAGGGAGCCGATATGCCGAGAAGGCCGCCGAGTACATCGAAGGCACAGACACGGCCGTGCTGTCAACAGTCAACTTGGCTGAGATCTACTTCTCGGTCCTAAGAGACTATGATGAGAAGAAGGCCAGAGAGAAGGCTGACACTGTCAGAAAGAGATGCTTCCTCATACCGCTAGATGAGCAGATTGCTGTTGACGCTGCACGGCTCAAGCAGAGCCTCAAGCTCCCCCTAGCTGACAGCATAATCCTCGCAACCGCCAGAGCCAGAAATGCGAAGATAGTTTCAGGGGATAAAGACTTCAAGGGTCTACCGGACACTCTGTTCATACCCTAGCGCACGCCGCGTGTAGACGCGATTGTCATAGGTCGGCCGAGACCCATGTTTTCAAGATCCAAGTCGTCCTAGCTTGTAGTTGTTAGCGGGATTCGGTTACTTGTCTCGGCCCACCATTTGCGGAAGTTTTCGACCGTGGCTTCAGGAGCTCCTTCGAAAGTAAAGTGTCTCACACCGGGTAGAAGGTAGGTGCTGTGGTTGGTCGTCTCCTCTGCCCAACGTTCGTGCCAGTGCTGGCCGGTCATCGGGTCCTGATCTCCAAACTGGATCAGCACAGGCGTGTCCCGGAAAGCGGGGAGGGCCTGGTCGAGTGCATTTTGAGTGGCCGGGTCCATGAAACTGGCATAGAGCTTCAAAGTGCGGTTCCTCGATTTTCTCTCTCTGAAGGGTTGAGTGTACTGGGGTCTCTCTGCCTTCGTCAATCGTCGAGTCCCCAGGGCCATTTTTGATCCCATCGACCATGCAAGAAAGTTCGTGTACCTGTTCACAGCCCGGAAGACTCGACTGGTGAAGACCCGTAGAGGCCAGACTACCATACGGTAGGGTTTGATAGACCAGCCGAATGTTCCACCAACGACAAGGCCAAGAACCCTGTCTACATGATGTGATAACGCAAGTACCGCAGTGGGTCCGCCTCCATCATTCGCCCAGGCGACAATCCTCCGCAAGTCTAGAGCTTCCACAAACTGCTCCAGTACATCTGCCTGCTCTTGTAGGGTGTAGCGGTAACCGTCCGCTGCTTCTGAAAGACCGTAGCCTGGAAGGTCGGGTGCTACGCATCGAAACTCGTTCTTCAACTGTTGGATATGGTACCTGTAGGTGAAGCTCCATCCGGCCCCGGGGTGAACGAAGAGAAGGACCGTAGCATCCTTGGGACCTTCGTCAACATAATGCACGCGATGACCATCCAGAATCATCCATCTATCCTCGAAAGGATACAATTGCGAGTCAACCCAATCAGGTCTACGAATATCTGTGGACCCGCTTTCGCCGTCCGTTTTCTTCCGGATCTCGAAGCCTGGATGACGCTTCGCCTCTCTCAATCCTGCCCGGTTCAGCTGATCGGTTTGTTCTGAGTTCATGTTTGATTAGAGGACGAGACATGATTTAGTCGTGTGTTAGGCTCTGGTTTCGATTTAGGGAAGGCGCACGGAATCAGCCAAGCGATTGAACAGTAAACTGACAGAAAAAAAGGGAGAGGCCTAACTTTAGAGTTAGGCCGTTCAGCCGGTCAGGTGTGTATGAGTGTCTTCTAGAGCGCCAGTCCCGTTATTGACGATAAAGCCACCAGCGCCGGTTCCGCCTACGCCAGTGCTGTGTCCCGTAATTACTAGGGTTCCCAGTGCACCGTCTAATGTTCCGGTAAACGTTCCCGTGTCGCTGGCGATGAATGAGCCGTCTGGATGAATTATCTCGGAGCCTTGGGCGATTCGGATTCCGGCGAAACTGCCAGTGAGGGTCGCCGTTTCGTTGACCGTGATGATCGTGTTGCCACCAGCTGTAGTAACTGAGAGAACTGTGAATGATGCGGTGAAGGTTCCAGTGGCGGTGGTCGGTGGGGTCGCATGCGCGAATGGTGTAAGCATTGTCAGAAGTGCGAATGCCAATAGGAGTATCGTTTTCATTTTGCTTCGTCGTACGTCCTTCGACGGCCTCATTTACTCCCGTGTTAGGTCCGACTTTCGATTTAGGGAGGTTTTTCTATGAACACGCGCCCTCGACGAGTGTGGACTCGAAGGATTTTCGACTCTTGGTGGCGCTTCACGAGAATGCTCGTCAGAGCTACAGGTCCCTCGGACAACGCGTCTCTCTATCAGCCCCGGCAGTACGCGATCGACTGAAACGTCTCGAGAACCGTGGAATCCTACAGGGATACTGGCTATACGTGGACCCGAGCGCCTTTGATCGAGAAGAATTGATGCTTTTCTACAAGGGAGACTGGAAGCGAGAAGACGCGCTCAAAGCACTCAAAGTCGACGACGTAGCATTCGTGACGTTGAAGCTAGACGGAGGCTTGTCAGTACAGACATGGCCTCGAGATGGAAGCAAGCCTGCCAAGGAACTCGCTTCAGTCCTCGGAGTCCGACCCTCAGGACAAACCCGAACTGAGCCTCAGCCCAAGCACAAGCTCGCTGCGGCCGATTGGCGAATAATGGACGGGCTCGTCGACGATCCCACGATCCCATTCGAAACGTTGACAGAGAAGATTGGTCTCAGTCCAAAAACTGTGAGAAAGCATCTCCAGTCGATGATCACAGACGAGACCATCTACGTGATGCCCCGCCTCGGCTCCTTGGCCGACTCTGGCGAAGTCGTATACCATCTATCAGTCTCAGGGAAAGTCAAGCTCAGCGAACTCCGCGAAGTACTCGGCGAAGCCTTCCTCGTCGGCGACACTCAAGAGCCGCCGATGAAGTATCTATTGTGCAGAGCAAACGACCTCTCCGACGTGACAAACAGGACCCGCGCAGCCAGAAAGCTTCCGGGAGTGGAATCCGTAGAGGTAAGCTTGAACCGAGAACTATTCGTTGCAAAGGACTTTTTCCATTCGCTGATCCGGGAGAAAATCAAAGAATGGGAGAACGCGCTGAAGGACTCATTTGTCCGCGTGAGCTGAAAAGCTAACTAACAGTCGGACAGTTCGAGTCTTGGGCTACAGTTAACTTGGTCTATAATCCGAACTTAGAGCTTGGGCTAGTGAACAGTGGGCATGATCGTCAAGACCGAGGTCTCATTGAATCCGGGAGCTGCGTTCAAGGCCTTTAACGACGAGCTGTCCTTGGCGCTTCACCGACTCGGATTAGAATTCGAAGCAAAGAATAGTGGTCTCATCTCGCGAGGAAACAGGGAGGTAGGCCGCGTGATCGCCTGGCATCCATCGAAGCAGGTCCTTTTGTTGCTACACTCCGCCGACTGGGCGGACGCCGATACAAGGATGGATTTCCGGTTCCAACCAACAAAGCGTGGAACTCGCATAACAATGGACCATTCCGGGCTAGAACCTTTCCTTTCAGACCAGAGTGAATCGTTAGGGTGGTTCACAGACCAAGTAATCGCGCCTCTCCTCAACGCGTCATCGTCTTCCATTTTTGGAGATTGGCTAACAGACAGAAGGGCTAGACGACCGACTGGCGCTCTAGCGCGTCGGGGATATCGCAACCCGACCCACCACAGACCAAACTTCGGAGCGATACTGGAAGAACTCGCGCTCACTCCCAATGACCATCTTCTGGAGGTCGGATGCGGAGGTGGGGCGCTCTTGCATGACGCGTTGGAGAGCGGTTGCACCGCCGCAGGGATAGATCATAGCGCAGAAATGGTCAGACTCGCAAAGAGGGCGAATGCGAAAGCCGTTGGCGAGGGACGCTTGGAGGTCAAAGAATCAACAGCCGACTCGCTCCCGTTCAATGATTCTCTCTTCACCTGCGCCATGATGACGAGCGTCCTAGGTTTCTTAGAAGATCCGGTCAGAGTCTTCAGAGAAGTGAGACGCGTTCTAAGACCAAGCGGGTGGATGATTGTTTTTTCAACCTCAAAGGAAGCAAAGGGCACAATGGCTGCACCCGAGCCGATGGCGTCACGAATCCACTTTTACGAGGATGAAGCTCTCGAACGTATGGCTCTAGAAGCGGGATTCAACGAAGCTCACGTCCAGCGCCCTGACCTCTCAAGGTTTGCAAAGAGAGCCACTATTCCGAGACGAGACCAGGGATCATTCTCAACCCACATTGGGCAGCTACTCGTTTCCAAGAAGGTTCAAGACTGAAGGTTGACCCGTCTCGCGAGAGACTCGAAATTCGGGGCACACGCGGTCCCTTGCGAGAAACATTCGACTAGCGTCCGCTTGTGGCAAGGATCATCGCAGGATAGTAGAGTAGTATACACCAATCGAAGATTTGAGTAGTTCGGGTTAATCACAGTCTTCGAGTAAGGTCATTGATAGTCTTCCTTCTTGACAATGAAATTGCTTGACCGCAGCCTTGTGCGGCCATAAACTATGCTGATCTTCAGCCAAAGCTCTAACGAGCGAGACTCTCGTCCAGAGACACTTCTTTGAAATCACGGTCTAGCTCACCGTGACCTGCGCCAATGGTATTCGGCATTTTGATAGACGTGCCCATCGTTGGCGGGGGCTACTTTCTCATGCTCCGCTATCGGAAGCAATTGACAGGCAGACTCGGTAGAATCAAGCTCCCCTCACTAGCCGTGTGCATGTTGCTCTCTGTTCCTCTGATCATATTGGAAGAGCAGATCAACTGCATGTCATCATGGTGCGGCACCGTTCTAGTTCCACCAACATTGACAGTTCTCCTCGTGGAGATCTTCGGGCTCAGTCTGATATCGTTGAAGATACATGCAAATAACGCGTTTCGCGTCACGGCCGCATACAGCGTGTTCGGGGTCTTCATCGAGGCCACGGTTGGCGGTCTTGTGGGAGCAGGGTGGTTGATCGCCCTAATTTTTGCGCCCTACGTCTGGATAAGCTACGGCTTCATTTCACTCTTGCCGATCTCTGTACTGATAGCCGACAGGCAATTGTCTGCAAAGAACCCGGAGATTTCAGCCGTGAGCCCAACAGCGGAATCTGCTCACGACGGCCTACTACCCTAAGTTTTTGAGTTGCGACGCTCAACTGTATATTCCGGCTTGCGAACTGGCCAAACAGGCTGCCTAGCAATAATTATTGTCCTAGTAGTGTTCCTCCCAGTCCTCGCCAAAGCAAACGGCGAAAGCTCGCTCTTCCAAACGGCACTGCCTACGGACAAGTCCTCTTACAAGCTAGGAGAGACAGTTGAAGCCATGCTTGTCCTGTACAACCCTACCTCGCAGCGGATCGCTGTTCACTTCCCCAATGGTTGTTGGTTCAGCTTCATCATCCGCGACCAGTCGGGAAATGTGGTCCATAATGAGACCATGTCAGATTGTGATCCAACGATCAACGGACTCGAAAACGTTACGAACGTGATGACCGTTGACGCAGGTGGCGGCCGCTGGATTGGAATGCGGTGGAACCAGCTAGATCCTTCCGGGAAACATGTGCCCGTGCCTGCGGAGTATGTTCTCTCTTGGGGATTCAAGAACCCAGACCAGCTCATCCCAGAAGCTTCCGCAAGAATAGCATTAACCGATCAGGTCGCGTCTCAGTTTGAAACTGTCTCAGGACCAGCGCTAAGATTCCTTCAACTCTTCGCACCCTTTCTCTGGATACTGCTTGTCCCGACATCAATCCCATGGTCGAGAGCGATGAAAGGCGCGCAGAGATCTTCTAGAATCAAGCTCCTGATGCCAATCATAATCTCTGCAGTTGTGCCAGTAGCGATTATCTTCGGATTCTACCCTGGCCAGCTGGTCTGTCTGGCAATCCAGTGTCCCGGAACAATCGCACTCATCAACACCATAAACCTGTACCTCCTCATCACTCCACCAGTATGGGCCGTCATGTTTCTAGCCGCCCGACAGATTGATCAGAAAAGGATCTGGATCCCGCTGATCATATTCGATTCTTGGACCGTTGCCGTGCTGATGCTGTCGTTTCTTGCTCTCCAGGCGATGGAAGAAATTGCGCGAAACACCTTCTACTATGACTGGTTGCTCATGTGGCCGAGCTACGCTTTGTTTGTTGCGACTGTTCCCACTTCTCTCTTGTTCTATCGACTGTTCAAGAAGAAACTATTGGCAAGCGGCTTATTCACGCCCAAAGCACCTAAGCAGACTACATTCTTCGACATTCCAAAGAATTGACCAATGATGGAAAATAGACCTCTTCTGAACCGTGGTTCGGGTTACTCCGGAGCGCCTCCGCGCACCGAGGGAGGTAGCATTATCGAATTTGGGGAGCATGTGTTCGACCGACGACTCAAACCAACTCTGCTTGTGCGTTGTTTAGTGGAGTAACAATTCAGCTTAATTTCGCGACTTCCCTGTTCTCTTCGCGCCGACATTGGATAGGGTTTCCGACCTCTTCGCGCTTCCCAGCGACAGTTATGATAGTGAGATTGTGCGTGAGGGTAATGATGTCTGCCATAGATTGAACCTGCCAGAGCATGTTCGACGAATAGTCTGGCTGGATCGAATACTCTGGCATGCCTTTGATTCCGATGAATGTTTCTTCCACGGCAGAGAACCTTTGATAGCCTCTTACAAGATGTTCCGATACATACGGAGAAACGTGCCGGGAAGGGTGCTCATCATGATCCCGGTGACATTCTTGACACTTTTAGGAGCAGGTCTTACCAGTCGTTTCCTGGGAGCTGACTTCGGGGCGACCTTCGGTTTATTATTGTTGGTGATAGATGGGCCGCTCTATGTCAATTTGCTAACACAGGGAAGAAAGATGTTGAAATTGCAGGCGGATCTTTTGGCTGCAAGAGCAGAAGGCAAGGAAGAGCTCCTCTCCGTTCTCAGAAAGATTCAGGGATTCGGGCTCAGTGATGTAGTCGAAACCGAAAGGAGACAGCTCAGCCGCCACTTTTCGAGCAAACCCAGCCTATCTGAGAGAATACACAACCTCGAACTGTTCAACGAGCAACAGGTCTCACATTGACGGGTTACCCATGGGTCTGTGGAGCCCAAGAAACTCCTATCGCCCAGTAGGCTATCTAGTCTGAAGTCTCCGTCCCTTGGTGACAAAGGCCAATGTCAGGAGTCCAACCAATTGCATGACGAGAAGCGTAATCTGGATGGCGAACGATTGGCTATTTTCACTAGTGACCAAACTGAAAGGAAGGTTGATCGTGCCAGTCATAGCAAGAATATTTGCCTCGAACAAGTAGACCAAAGGTGCCAGATACAGCAATAATGCGAGCCTAAAAGTTCGAGCTTGCATGCAAACCATTCTAAGTAGTTGAGGAATTCGGAGAAGGGTGGGTTCTGTTCCAAGCTTCTCTAAACGCTCCTTGCTTTGAGACCATTGTGAAAATCAACACCAAGACAGAACCCGACAAACACGCGATAACCACGTAATCGAAAATTGGAATTACAGAGCGAATGATGAGCAGGTTCAAACCGGCGAGTGCCATATCGGAGATGAGAAGGAGCCAAGAGAGTCTTTTCCAATGATTGCCCCACCCTTCAAACTCTGGATGAGTTGTCCGATAGTGGGCTCTTACCTCAGTAGTCTCGACATCGACCCCACAAATCCTGCATTTGTGGGTGGTGGGGAATCGTGACGGGAACATTCGAGAACAGACTAGCCAAATCTGACTAATCAAGGAAGCGGAAATAACCCGCTCTAATTGGTTTCTCGATTTTAGACCCATCGCGTGGTGTTCGTTCTTTCAGTTCAACTGCCTCCCTTCAACTCTAACTCCAGACTTTCTCTCTACATTCCCAATTCTCATAGCATGCTGTCTATAACTCTTGAAGACGCGAACAATCCGATCCGCTTGAGCCTCTGGACAGACGACAACTAGCCCTATTCCCATGTTGAAGGTCCGATACATCTCCCTGTCCGAGACGCGACCTTCCTTCTTGATCAGACGGAAGATTCTAGGCGGCTCCGGTAGACCATCCAGTTCCGCACCGAGCCTCCCCATTCCCAGGACCCTTTCCAGTTTCAAGAAAGCTCCCCCACCAGTAATGTGGGCAATACTGTGAATCTTCGCCTTCCCCGTCAGTTCTCTAACAGGTTTCACATAGATCCTCGTAGGCTCCAACAACTCCTCGCCAACACTCCTCTCCAGCAGAGAAGGTACATCGCGCAGTTTGTACTTCCTGAGCAAGACTTTCCGGGCAAGGCTAAGCCCATTCGAATGAATGCCCGAACTAGCAACACCAACCAAACAGTCTCCCGCTACAACCTGATCACCGAGTATCAGCTCCTTCCTCTTG
>WNGK01011472.1_pt1 | contig 10551 bp, 7 predicted proteins | sample 5400601 | NCBI WGS metagenome assembly WNGK01 (sample SAMN13153376, study PRJNA577476) | soil metagenome | isolation source: 60 cm soil or saprolite under Garry oak tree replicate 1 | place: USA:California | collected 2016-06-15
GTAGAAGGCGTTGATTACCCATGCAACCGCGAAACCCAATGGTGGCGCCTGGCGTGGCAAGGGACTTGTCCGCGCTTTGCTTCGTCTAGTCGCGGCCGCGGTGATCGCAGCGGCTGCTTCAGCTTTTGGTATCGCTCGCGACTACGGCTACCTGCACGCGTCGATCCTCACGGGCTCTGCTGGAGGCCAGTATCACGCCCTGGCCACGCGCCTGGCCGACCGGGCCAAGCGCGAGCACGGCACCCTTACGGTCATATCTACTGCCGGCTCAATCGAGAACGTCAGCCGCCTGGCCAATAATCGGGGAGGCTGCGCCGAGAAGTTCGCGCTTGTCCAAGACGGTACACCTTTGGCGATTTGCGCGGAAAGTCTATTGGGATCGGCCCGGAAGGCTCCGGCACGGCGTACCTTATGCGGCAACTCTTCGAGGACCCAGATCTGCGTGCGTTGGATGTCCATCTGTCGCACCACGGACTGCTGGAACAGGCCCAGCTGGTGGCCGAGAGCAAGCTCGACCTCGCCGCCTTCGTGATGCAGGAAGACGCCGAATTTCTACGCACGGTCATTCGCCAGCACGGCTTGGATCTCGCATCGCCCCAGGACCTCCAGGGCCTAATTGCACGCTACCCATGGCTCAGTCTTGGCCGTATCCCCGCCGGTCGCTACGACTTGGTGCGCCCGATCCCCGCAGTGGACAAACAAATTGCGCGTCTCGGAACCCTAGTTATCGCTAGTCCGTGCGCTCAGCGGGCCGACCGGATCGCCCTTCTCATGTTGCTAGGAGCGGAGCTTCCGGGCTTCGTGCGCGGCAACCCTCCGAGCTCCACGGCTCCCGCCACCGTATTGCTGCTCGCACCGGAGGCGCACCAATTCTTTCTTACCGGTGAACCTGAGATTGCTGATCGATACTTCCCCTGGCTCGTGAACCTTATGTCGCCGGCTTACTGGGTCTACCTGGTTATGGCAGTGACCGTTCTTTTCAATGCGTTGAAAGCTTTCAGTCGATTTCGCCTCTGGCGGATCGACGCGGCACGCGAGAAGCTCGAGACGGCCCTGAAGGGGCTCGTCGATCCTGGGCTCACTCACGCACAAATGCGGGCAGTTCCAGCAGACCAGGTGATGGCCGCACCGGAGAGACGCACCGCCGCCCAGGCCATATGGAGCGATTGGTGGAACTGCGCGCCCGTTGCCAGCGTCAGACCAGTTCCCTTGTCACCCCCATGGGCGATGAAATGTTCTATCGCTATCAGCAATCCCTGATCGACTAAGCGGCAACCACTCTGGGCGCGCTGCTCCAGCGGTCGTCAAGCCCCATCAGCCGCTTGACAAGCCCCACAGCCCCCACCTCGCGTGAATCCAACAATTGAAGGCCACCACAAGCCGCCGATGGCAACCACGGCTTGCTGGCCGAAGACGGAACTCGCCGGCGGTCACATGAGCGCCACCGCACATTCCACCGTTACCGTCGCCCATCACTGCAAGCTAAATCGGCTGTTCGGCTCGGGGGAGCTATCGCCATCGATCTTCTGTCGGCTCGGGTGCGGCTGGGGGCGCTGGCGCGGCGAGGTGCTCTTGGTTGATTGCCGCCGTGATTACATCGATTGCCGCCTGAACATTCACTATCCGCTCGATGCGATCTTCCGTCCGTCCTTAATCTTGCCAAAGACCGACGCTGGGCGAGCAATTGGTCTCGCGCTTTCTCAAAGGTCTTCAGATTGGGTTATGACGTTGGCATTAAGGCCGGGGGTTGGCGCGCGCTCAATCCGTTTCGATAAAGTCCGCTGAAGAAGCTCGACGATGGCAATCCGGATACGCTTCCCCTGCTCGTCGACAAGCCGACGACGACGCGTTGGCCGAAATTGAGTTCTTGGCACACATAGGGTCAGATCGTTTAGTTTGCTCGTCAGGATCCGATTACAGCTGAACTCTTGCTTCTAAATTGGCGATCACCGCGGAAGCATCTCGGCGACTCATCGGAGGCAAGGATGCGAAACATTCGAGGGACACGTCATAGTCTCGCCAATTCGCGCACTCTTACCGTCATCGCACAGGACCCATCCGTCAAATTCCGAGGGCAGGTGCTAACTACGGAGTTGACGGTGCCCGCTGAAGAACTTCTGGCCGGCCCTTGCGGGTACCGTGTCAACGTCATCGACTACGACGCATCGACGGACACGCTTTACAAACCAATGATCTATGGGCGCTCGTTGGACGGGAAGTATGAAGATCCGTTCGCGTTCAAACAAAGCGGACGCAGCTCCGTGAAGGCGAGACGGCTTCACCACCAAAGACGTCTGGAGGATCCTCGGTTTCACGCCCAGAATGTGTATGCGATTGTCATGCGCACGCTGGCGCAATTCGAATTTGCACTTGGGCGCCGGTGCGCCTGGGGCTTCGATGGGCATCAGATTCACATCGTCCCGCACGCATTTGCCGATGCGAATGCGTTTTATTCGCGGGATGATCGAGCCATTTTTTTTGGATATTTCATGGGAAGTAATGGGAAGCTTGTCTTCACCTGCCTCTCGCATGACGTCGTGGCACACGAAACGACCCACGCCCTGCTTGATGGCTTGCGTAAACGATACATGGAGCGCTCTACGCCTGACCAGGCTGCTTTCCACGAAGGCTTCGCAGATGTCGTGGCAGTACTCTCGATGTTCTCGCTGCCTGACGTGGTAGACGCCGGCTTGGATCTAGCCTCGGGCGGGCGAAGCAACCTGATCTCATCCAAATTGCTGGAGCGAGATGTCCTAAAGAGGTCGGTTCTCTTCGGATTGGCCGAGCAGATGGGCAGGGAACTCGCCGTAGTTCGCGGCGATGCGCTCCGCCGCTCCGTGTCTTTGCTGCCCGGTAAACCATACATGTCCACTCTGTTATATCCGGAGTTCGGCGAGCCGCACCGAAGAGGCGAACTGCTGGTGGCCGCGGTCTTGAATGCGGCTCTCGATATCTGGCTGGCACGGCTTGCAAAAATTGGTCCCGTTACAGCTGGAAAAAAGGATCGAAGCATCGTGAGGGATGAGGGCGCTCGGGTCGCCGGTCACCTCCTGACGATGGCAATTCGCGCCCTCGATTATTGTCCACCGACTGACTTGACCTTCTCCGATTACCTGTCTGCGCTTCTAACCATCGACCGCGAAGTCGTTCCGGACGATTATCAGTACGGCTATCGCAAGTGGCTGCTCAAAAATTTCAATGATTACGGCATTCGGCAGGCCGGCGAGACCGATGTCGACGGCACATGGAAGCGGTGCGACCAGGAGCTGATCTACAGCCGAAGCCACTACGATTCGATGCTGCACGAGCCGCAAGAGGTGTTTCGCTTCATATGGGAAAACCGCAATGCGCTTAAAATCGATACGGATAGCTATATCGAAGTCGACTCGGTTCGCCCCTCAGTCCGCGTTGGCCCCGACGGTTTTGTGCTGCATGAAACCGTGGCTGAATACATTCAAATTCTGACGCTGCAGGCCAACGAATTGAAGAAGAGGCTTGGCATTATTCCGCCGAAGGGGATCGATCCGACGCGTCGCATCAGGATCTTTGGTGGAGGAGCTCTCATTTTTGATGAGTACGGGCAGCTGAAATATCAGATCGCGAACCGAATTGAGAATACCAAACATCAGCAGGCGCGACTCGATTATTTGGGCGAATCCGGTTTCTTCGATGAACCACCTCCGCCAACATCACCGCCAGGCCCCCAGTCACAACTCGCCCAACTGCATCGTATGCGTCTGATGGGATAGGAGGTTGCGATGGCGAAGGAACCCACAAGCGCGACGATTCGAACCTATCACGTCGGATTCGGCGATTGCTTTCTGATCAGTTTTGAGTACAGCCGAAAATCTGAACGGCACGTGTTAGTCGATTTTGGATCGACTGGTTTTCCCAAAGGGGTGCCAAAGTCGCGCATGATGGACATCGCCAAAAACATCAAGCAAAGGACCGGGGGCAAGCTTCATGCCGTCGTCGCCACCCACAGGCACCGTGACCACATTTCTGGATTTGCTACGGAGAAAGCTGGCAAAGGAACAGGCGATGTCATCAAATCGCTCAAGCCGGACCTCATAGTACAACCTTGGACCGAAGATCCGAAGCTTGGACCAGAGGCGACGGGGCCGAGCGGCAGCAATGCAAAGATTAAGAAGTTCGGCGCTGGCACGAGCCAGCAGATTGCGGCGCTATCGCTCATGCATGAGGTCGCCGACCAGTCGCTGGCAGCCCGTAACCTGCCGAAAGATTTGAAGCACGAAGTCGGATTTCTCGGCGAGAGCAACATCGCTAATCCGAGTGCCGTCAAGAACCTCATGAAGATGGCGAAGAATTCTTACGTCTATTGCGGGAGCAAATCAGGGCTGGAGAAGGTACTGCCGGGAGTAAAGGTCGAGGTCCTCGGGCCACCAACACTCAAGCAGACCGACACGATCAAGAAGCAGCGCTCGCGCGATCCCGACGAGTTCTGGCATTTTCAGGTGGGCGCCACGGCATTGGCCGCAGGCGGCGATAAAAAGCGGACTATCTTGTTCCCACGTTACGTGGAAAGCCGCAGTTACTCACATCGCATCAACGCGCGCTGGCTGGTCCATCATGCACGCACGGTGCGTGGCGAGCAGCTGCTCCAAATCGTGCGCACGCTTGATCAAGAAATGAACAACACCAGCGTAATTTTGCTTTTCCAGGTTGGCAAGAAGAAGCTTCTCTTCCCAGGCGATGCGCAAAACGAGAACTGGCAATACGCACTCGGCCAGAAGAGGTATCAATCGGTTCTGACGGGCGTAAATCTGTATAAGGTTGGCCATCACGGCAGTCTCAACGCGACCCCTAAATCCTTGTGGAAGCTGTTCAAGAATAAATCCGAGAGGAAGACGGCAAAGCGCCTGCTGTCCCTGATGTCGACCATGGAAGGCAAGCACGGCAGTGTGTACAGCCACACCGAGGTGCCTCGCGCCAAGCTTGTGCGCGAACTTCATCGCAAATCGGACCTGTTCACGACGCAACAGCTTAAGGGCAAGGACTTCTTTCACGATACTGTCGTGAAGTTTTAGGTCAGACGATAGGCCTGACGCCATGGTCACCTCGTAGCGGCATTGGCGAACCATGTCGTTTTCGGGGGGCGGAAGAACATTAGCCGCCGGTTAGCCTTCACGGTATTGGGCTTGAAATAGCTGTCAGTCCATCCGTCAGTCTCATCAAGGAAGATCGCTGCCGCCCCGTCGCCTTTGGCGGCCAACTCATTGGCGATGTCACGGAAATAGAAATGACGGAAGACGCGATCGAACTCAGTCATATAGATGTCGGCCACGCGGGTGTCGCCGCGAATGAGCAGCATGTTCTCGTCATTCTGCAACAGAGAGTCGGGTGAGAAGTTCGCTGAGCCGCTGCACACCAACGGGTCGTCGGATAACGGATCGATCAGCAGGAACTTGGTATGGACGAAGAATACGAAGCCATCATTCTTCGGACGGTAGAGTTCCTCCTTGAAGAACCACTTGTCGAGCGCGAACTCCTGAATTGGTTTGCGCGCGGTCGGCTTGCCGTTCTTCATCGCGTAGAGCTCGCCGAGGGGGATGCCGTAGGAAAGGATGACGTGGGTGAGTTCCTCGGTGAGCTTGGTCTTCACCGCAGCCGTCGCCGGCTTCTCCATCAACACGAAGCGCATCTGGTCGCGCCGCTCGGCAATCGGGTCAACCAATTCTGCCGTCACTCCGAAGGCCGCGGTGAACCACACCGAATTCGCGCTGTCGAGCATCCGTCGGCCATACCAACCGAGCAATTCCGCCGTCTTGCGCGGCGAGAACAGCCGAACAATCGATTTCTCTGAAATGACTTCGGCGGGATTGGGCGTGAGCGCCATGGCTCCATCCCTCGCAACAGCGCGCTCTGGGTCGGTCGTCACCAGCTTCCAATATTCGAAATACTGCTTTGCCGTTGCCGAGTCGGCGACCCGATGACCAACATTGGTCTGGCCGAGAAAGCCGGAGGCGGTGAAATTGGTCGAGCCTGTCCACACCTCGACCGGATCGGTGCCGCCCCCGAGGCGGACGATGAACTTGTTGTGCGGGATCTTGGTTCGGGAGCGGCGAAAGGTGGTCTTCTGGTCATTGATCGGAAGACCGGCCGCCTGCATGGCGGTTTCGTTGGGCTGTCCGGGTGCGTCGCTCGTGTCGTGATAGACGATCTGCACGTCGACGCCACGGTCGATGGCTCGCTTGAGCTCGTTGAGGATCGGCGCGTATGTGAACTCGTAGGCCGCAACACGGAGACCGTCGCCGGCAGGCGTTCCCTTGATGTAGTTCAAGCAGGCTTCGAGCAGGCCGCGCGAGAGCCAAACGACCTCCGGGTCCGTCGGATCGTCGAGGTTCTTCGGTGCGGCGTTTCCGAACTCCTCGGCGAACTTTTGGCTCGCGATGGCGCCGCGATTGAACCATACGCCATGGCCTGCGCCTTCCTCCCATTCCTTCTCGGTCTCAATCTCGAGCTTGAGCTCGTCCTCCGGCTCGCTGGTGAGTGCGCCGGGCTTGCCATACATCGGCACGATTCGAAATCGATAGGCTGTGCCGGGCGCCGCGGTGTAGTCGCCCCACAGGAAGCTTTGGATCGGAAAGTCCTTGGTATCGAAGCGCCGTGACTTGCCCGGATCGTGCGGATCGAGCGCGCTCTTCGGATCGGGAACGATTGATTTGAAAACCTTTTGTGAGCGCAGCCATTTCGGGCCGGTGCCGCCCGGGCCAATCATCTCGCGCTCGAACGCGAATCCCATAAGGCCCTTGCGGCGCTCTTCGGTGCAGTTCAGCGCGACCAGTATGGTGTGAGTGCCACTGTAGGATTTTGCCTCAAAGCCTCGTGCCGGGATCGCCGTCACGCGCATTTCTGGGCCTCCGATGGAACGGACAACACATAGGGATTTTGTCAGAGTCTGTGGAGACCTGAAAACCGTTTGGCTTAGCTCAATACCAACTCAAGGTCCTGCAGTCCAGGTTTCACGTCAACCATGCGGGCGATCTCTAAATCCTTCCCGCCCTTTTTCGCATGCGCAGAAATTTTTCTCAGTCCGGGCACCACGCGGTCAACTGCGATCGTCTTCCCGCTACTCCGAGCCACTTCAACGCCGTCTACCGAGATGAGCACTTGGTCGTCGAAGTCACCCGACAACGCGAGATTGAGAGCGCCTGGCTTGCCGGCCTCCTCTGCGGTCTTGGCGGCCGCCCTCGCATCGGCTGCAGCCTTCTCAGCGCTGGCCTTTGCATCAGTCGCAGCCTTCTCAGCCGTTTTGAGCACCTCCTGAATTTGTGTCGTGACGTCTTCGCTCCCTTTCTTTGCCGCCGCCTCGAGCTCAGATAGGGAGACGAGAAACTCCGTCCGCCAGTCAGCGAGTTCGCCGGTTGCGACTTTGTCCAGATCGTTGCAGAACGCCTCCGCAAGCGCACGGATGCGCTCGCGCGCAACAGCCTCTCCAGCCTTCGGGTCGGCAGCGCTTTTGAGCACCATCAATTCTTTGAGGAACTCGAATTGAACTTTGGTCCAAAGATCTCGAATGGCAAGGATGATCCCGAGCTGACGGAAATAGGCCGTCGTTTTGTCAGTCCCCTTCTCATAGAAACTTATTGCTCCCATGACAGCATAGATCGCCAGAACGATGAGCAGTACGCCTTTGTCAAATCCGTCCAAATCCCATTTCTGAAGGAATGCCTCCGGCGCGAAGCGCAACGCCGCTGCCAGGCCGGTCAATAGGAACGCGATTGATCCAAGCAAGGCCAGGACCCATCGAGAGCCGTTTGCCCATTTCGTATTTTCCTTGCGCAGATTCTCATAATAGAGAAACCGTTCTTCTTTCAGCAGTCCGAGTTTTTGGAGGAGCGCCTCGACGAATTTGGAGAATTCCAGCTCGGCGGTGGCTTGAGGCTCAAGCTCGATCGCGCGGAATGTATTTCCGACCGCATTGGCGGGCATGGCAGTCGAGGCTCCTGTTAAGGATAGTCCTCTCCATTTCGCCTGTCTTACTTTCGCACAGCGCCTGGCAAATACAATGCCGGTTTGAGCGCAGCCGGACTTGCCGCCGCCGGCCGCGACGGCTGCCTCAGGGCGACTCTCGGCAGCCGGTCACAAACGATATAGAAAGCCCTAATCCCTTCCGCTCCCCGGAGCGACGGAAGAACGGCGCCGGCCGGGTTTTTAGGTCAATCCGCCGAGCCACGACTTTTCGAGCGGTCGCAGCGAGTTGAAAAGCGATGAGGGGATGCTACGGTCCCTAAGCGCACCAATCAGGCCATATCCCCGCCCGCGCCGAATATGCGCAAGCACATCTTCTCGCATGCCACGGCGAAGCGACGGCTCGGTGTCCCTGCGGTGCTATGGTCGTCGTGTCTGGCGATGCTGGCGGTCGGCGCCAACAGCACGGCCATCATGGCGGCCCTGCCGACCATGCGGAGCGAGCTTTCGCTGAGCCCGGCCGGCTTGCAATGGGCGGTCAATGCTTATCTGGTCGCCTCCGCGGCCTGCATCGTGCTCGGCGGCCAGGCGGCGGACCGGTTTGGCGGACGGCTGGCATCGCTGGCTGGATTGGCGCTGTTCGCGCTGGCGTCCTGCATCATTGCCACAGCGGCCACGGAGACCGCACTGCTTGCTGGACGCAGCCTCCAGGGCCTCGCGGCAGCTTTCGCGGTGCCCAGCACGCTGGCTGCCGTCGATACCAGCGCGGCGCCAGAACGCAGGGGAGCAGCGATCGGCGCCTGGACCGGGTTCCTGATGCTAGGCTTCAGCATCGGGCCGCTGCTCGGCGGCGCGCTCACCCACGTCACAAGCTGGCGCGTCATCTTCTGGCTCAACGTCCTGCTTATGTTGGCCGCCTTTGCCGGTCTGGCGTCTGCTCGCTCGGTGACCGCGCGTGCTGAGGGCGCGCAGGGCAGGCGCGCGGACTGGATCGGGTTCGTCTTGCTTGCCACGTTCATGGTGTCGCTGGTCTACGGGCTCCAGGCGGTGCCGGAGGCGAGGGCGGCACCGCTCGCCGTCATCGGTCCGCTTGCACTGGCCGCGGCCGCGTTCGTCCTGCTGCTCACCGTTCGTGCTGGGCGTGGCCATCGGCTCGCTCTCGATGTTCAGCATTATGAGCTTGCTGCTCTACTTCAACCTCGATGCGCAGAGCCGGGACGGACTCGGTCTCACCGCGCTGGAGGCGGGCGCCTTGCTTCTGCCGCTCAGCGTCGCGCTGCTCGCGCTCGCACTGTCAGCGTCCGCCGTGGCGGCCCGAGTCGGGCTGCGCAATGCCATAACGGCTGGCATGGCGCTGATCGTGATCGCCAGCGCCGTCATCGCGGCGGCCGTCGCGATGGGCGATATTGTCCTGCTGGTGGTCGGGCTTTTGGCGATGGGCGCCGGTCTGGCTCTGCCCTACGCCTCGGCACCGCGGCTCGCGCTTTCGGTTCTGGCACCCGCGCAAGCGGGGCAGGGTTCAGGCATCGTCAACGCCTGCACCTTTCTTGGCGGCAGCGGTGGCGTTGCCATCGGCGCGATCGCTTTCGCGTCGGGCGGTTTCATCGCCGTGCTAACGATGATTGCGCTCGCCGGTGTTGTCGGCGCCGTTCTCGCCCGCGGGATCGCGGAGCCGCAATAACGGCCAAGTGGCCATGTCTGCTGGAAGCCACCTGCGCCCGCTCCAGGGCGTTAGTCGTCGCCGTTGCCCTCGGGCGGATTGACATGGGCCGGGATGGTGCCCGAGGCAGTGCGGATCACCGCGCCTGGATCGCGCTGCGACCTCACGGCCGCCAGGAACGTCGGATTCATGCCGCCGTCGCGGGCGGTCGCAACCGGCACGGTCGGGATGCCGCGGTTGATCAGCTCCACGCTCTCAATCTCGTCACGGCGCTGCTTCTCGCGCACTGCGACCGCGATGTCCTCCGGTACCTTGTAGGCAGGGCAACGCTCGGCGGGGCTGAAGCGGTCCGGGGATTCTGCATCGAAAATGTAGCGCTTCTCGCACACGTCGACTTTGGGCTCGAGACGCGTGACCTCGAAATGGTCATAACCCTCTTTGATCATTTTCCAGAACGCCATGTGCGGCGAGTTGCGGTGGCGGGCCATGTTGAGCGGCGTCATCCGGAACGGATAGGCCTGCAGCTGGAACGACCTCTGGCCGCCGAAGAATGCTTCGCGGGCGAGCGCGTAGATTTCCGCGATCTGCTCGTCGGTCATGGCGTAGCAGCCGGACGACGAGCAGCCGCCGTGGATCATCAGGAACGCGCCGGTGCGGCTGTTCGCCCGGTCGTATGCATTCGGGAAGCCGGTATTGATCGCGAGATACTGGCTTGAATCGGGATTCATCAAGCCGGGGGTGATGGCGTAAAAGCCCTCGGGCGCCTGGCGGTCGCCGGTCTTGATCTTGGGGCCGAGCTCCCCCGACCAGCGGCAGATCGGATAAGTGCGCAGGAGTGCAAAGCGCCCGCTGTCGTTCTGCTTCCAGACCTCGAGCTCGGCCTCCTCCTTGAAGACGCGCATCAGGATCGGAGATTCCTTCTCCATGTTCTTTGCTTTCAGCGTCGCCAGCATGCGTTC
>WNGK01017499.1_pt1 | contig 10551 bp, 10 predicted proteins | sample 5400601 | NCBI WGS metagenome assembly WNGK01 (sample SAMN13153376, study PRJNA577476) | soil metagenome | isolation source: 60 cm soil or saprolite under Garry oak tree replicate 1 | place: USA:California | collected 2016-06-15
TACAGTTACGGAAACCGGTCTAGAGACGAGATAGTAAACGCAGTCAATGTTCATCGGAAAGTCTCCTTCGGGTTACAGATCGCATATGTTACGCGCTATCGAGCGACACAATAACATGTCATCAGCAACCTCGAATAAGTCTGCGTGGACCCCCGGTGATGAGCCTTCGCAGAAGGATCTCAACCTGCTCAATCAGCGTGTCATCCAATTCACGGACACCGAGGATACAACACTGGATATTTGGTTGCAGCTGGAGAACGCAAATCTGGATGAGGAAGCCGCGAAGTTTCTCAACGCGGGTCTCCTATTCGAACACTACCTTTCACAGCTACCAAACGACCCCTCGCAACGCAACTCAGAAGAGAAAGAGCAGCTAGAAACCTACCGGCGCGATTTCGAGACCGCACTAGACCAGGCAAGATCCGCGTTGGCATCAGCAATGTCGAGTGCTGGAGCGTATTCGAAGCAGCTCAAGAACAGTCTCGCTCCAACAGCGACCCAAGCCATAACTCTCACCGGATGGTTCTATCTCGTCTTGCATGCGTACACGACAGTCGCTGGGGGAAATATCCTGGCAGGACTCGCTTATGGACTCGCGGCCTTCGCCGAGCTGTTCGCAGGTCTCACAACAGCTCGCTTCTTCAAGAGCTAAGCACGAGACACCCCTCTTCATCAAGATCAGGAATTACGAGAACGCGTCAGCAAAACATGACGCGCAGGATCCTCTTCTTTTCCTATTACGAGCGACTGGTGACTCGTCTATTGATGCTGAAAGTGCAGGACCCTCAACACGCGATCATGCCTGTGAAACAGTGATGTTGCCAACGCGTCCACCGCCACGATCACTATTGCAACCTGTATGAACAGCAGACCCAGATATGCCGCGTCGCTGAGCAAATAGTTTCTGAAGGCGACAGAAGGAACCCCTTCCGGCTGGCCCGCAACAAGGTCAGAGAGCATAGCTCCGAACTGCACGGAGGCCAGTAGTGTTGCGCCCAAAGCTGCTATGCCAATTCTTCTCAGCGTGGCCGCAACTAGGACCAAATCGATCAGCACGAATCCTACTAGTCCAAACGCGTGCGATGGTGCCGCGGACCATAACCACTTGTCGCTCAGGAGTATCTGAGTCCCAACCAGAGCAGATGCAACCAGTGCTAGCGACAACACGTCCCGGACTATCTTCATACACGCTCCCTCATCCTCTAGCCGTTAGAACGGGTGGAAATACACAAGACAGCCTTAGCATATCGAATGGTATTGACAGTTCAAGAAAGCAGGCCCAAACCGGTATCTAGGGGAGCCAATCGTGCAAGCGGGAGAGAGCCTCACGGAGACATCCGACAAGCACATCGTGGTTTCTCGACTGTAAGCCGTCTCAGAATGGTTAGTCAGAGCATAACAGAGTTGGCGCATGCCTTAGTAGATCCTAAACGCTTTTCTCTTAGTAGCTCTGGATAGGCCAGTCTTGCAGATAAGATCTTGACAAGAATATCATCGTCTACACCAAGAGCAATGAAGCCGCTGCTGCTGGCATTCGTCATCGTATCTGGCACAATTGCCATGGCCCTTCCTACAGTCGTGGCAGCTGCAAACGTTGGGCTCCAGTTCGTCCCGCTCATAGCCCTGGCCCCTGATGACCCTGCGGGCCTGAGCGTGACCAGCCCGGCGTGTGTTTCTCCGGCTCCAGTTCACACCTACGCGTTCTTCCACTGCTACACCCCAAACGACATTTACGCGGCATACAACATCGCCCAGCTACACTCTCAAGGTATCACCGGCAAGGGCCAAACGATAATCATAGTCGACAGCTACGGAAGCCCGACCGCTCTCAATGACCTCCAATTCTTCAGCACTACCTTCGGCCTTCCACAGCCGGATCTGACCATAATCAACCCGACCGGCACGCCTAGTTTCAACACTGCCCAGTTCAGCATCCAGGCCAACTGGGCGGGAGAGACGAGCCTTGACCTCCAGTGGGCTCATGCCATCGCTCCGGACGCGAAACTCGTCCTGGTCGAAGCGAACCCGGCCGAGACTGAAGGCGTCCAGGGCTTCCCAAGCATGTTCTTGGGCGAGCAAATGGCAATCAGTCAATATCCGGGGGCCGTAATGAGCCAGAGCTTCGCGGTCACCGAACAGTCCTTCTGCGGCGGGTCCGTGCTAGTCACAACTTGCGACGCGTCTACCACCCAGATAGCGCTCTTCGACCAGGTCTACCAGCAAGCCCTAGCCAACCATGTCACAGTCTTCGCGTCCAGCGGCGACACAGGGACCGCCAACGTAGAGTTCGGCGCCGGTGTCCACTTCGCGTCGCCCATTCCCTTCCCCACCGTAAATTGGCCGACCTCCGATCCGCTCGTCACCTCTGCGGGCGGGACATGGCTCCAGTACGGCTGGACTTGGAACCCAACCGTCAGCACCACCACCTATTACAACTGTCTTGCCTCCGGAGCATCATTCAATACTTGCGCCTCCACATACCTCAACTACAATACTGGAACAAGCCGAACTGAGGCTGTGTGGAAGGAGGATTGGGCGCAGGTTGCCACCGGCGGTGGACTGAGCGCCCTCTTTGCAACCCCGGGCTTCCAGTCGGGCATATCCCAGAACATACTCCACGGTGCGAGAGGTCTGCCGGACGTGTCCTGGAACGCCGCCATTGACGGGGGTGCACTCGTCTACATGACCTTCCCCGGAACCCGCGCAGGCTGGCACGTGGTGGGCGGAACAAGCGCCTCATCACCGCAACTAGCAGGGCTCATAGCATTGACGAATCAGCTGGCCTCCAGTATGGGCAAGGGACCTGTGGGCTACCTCAACCCGCTGCTCTACAAGCTACCTGCTAGAGATTTCAACGACATCATACCACTGACGTTCGGCACAGGATCTGGCGTGACAACTCTCCAGGACAACAGTGACTACGGCACGGGAATACCCGGCTATTCCACGACTGTTGGCTGGGACCTCACCACGGGCTTTGGCACGCCGAACGGGTACAACTTCGTGCACGACCTGTCAAACCTTCTCTGACACGAGACAAAAAATGGCCGCTCGTCGCGGCCAACCCTCCATTTTTATTCTGCTCGATCAACTCGAGGGTACTCATAGATTCCGGATACACCCAACGCTCGCAGGGATCAAGCATCATGACGCACCACAGCGAGATGTTAACTCAGAACAGCATCCTTGACTTGGTCTGAATATTAAGATGGCTGTCTCATACGACAAAGTGGCCGGCATCTACGATTCGACAAGATGGGCAGGGGTCCCGGCCCCTGTAATGGAGAAGATTCTCAATGCGATGAAGAGCGCGTTGAAGGATTGCAAGAGTGTCCTTGATGTTGGAACAGGGACTGGACGCTTCGCCCAATTTTTCAACGAAGCAGGCTTCACAGTGGTAGGCATCGACATCTCATTTTCGATGATGGCTCACGCCAAAGAAAAGGGGGTACGAAATCTTGTCCGAGCCGATGCCCATCACTTGCCCTTCAGAGAAGAATCGTTCGATGCCTCCATAATGATTCATGTCTTACATCTGGTAGAGGACTGGGTCCAGGTCATTCATGAAGTGGCTTAGAGCTGAATTCGGCTACCCTTCGAATCGGTTCAATGAGGCTGAGTTTGGACTTCGCAAGTTCATTCCGCCAATTTTCATCGTTTCAGCGGGTGACTACTGGACGGATGTTGACGCAGATGAGGAGATCGCAAATTTCGAGGCTCGCAAATCGTCAGTGATGTGGGGCGTTCCAGGGGACGTGCATAGTGGAATCATGCAACGCCTGCACGAAGAATATCGAGGAAGGAAGGTTCGACGACACGACATTGCCGAAGTAGTCGGCTGGGACCCAGTTCATCTTAGAACGTTCAAAGCCTAGACTTTCAGAGTGTCACCATATCTGTTTCTTCAGCCGATTCCAGAAATACGTGGATCGCTCAAGCAGTCCTTCCCATCGAAAAGGCTATAATGAAACCGCATTCCGCAAGCTACTAGGGAAATAGTATGAAGTCTAAGACGATCATCGCACTAAGCCTAACCCTCATTGTGACAATTCTGGTCCCAAACATCGCTCACGGGACGAAGACCCTCAGCTTCACGAACATTGCTCTAATCCGCCCAGACGGTAACAGCGAACCAGAACTTTCAATCAGCCAGAACGGACAGGTTGCGCTAGTCGGTTTGTCATGGACCCTCTTCCAGACGAACGCTTGGGAAGGAGCCTTTGGAACGACACCGGTCTTCCAAGGCGCGATAGACTCGATGATAAAGAACGGTGTCGGCGGAGGAGAGGACGCGGACGTCGATTTCGGCTCAACCGGTACAATCCACGTCACGACACTTCTGGCCGTCTTCAACCCTAACACTAAGATAACACAGCTCGGCGTGTCAGCAATTACTTGTCCGAATGGCGATCTCTCGAACAATTTCTCAAACTGCACGCGCCAGATCATAGACTTCACGCAGGCCGACAGACCATGGATAACCTCTGATGGTCCCCATGTCTGGATCTCCTACCATGACTCCGGTTCCAGTACAACAATTCACGTCTGGCGCTCAGACGATGACGGATTCACTTGGAAGACGGTAAGCGATCCGATAACCGGACATGCAGGCGTCACAGGCAACTCGACCTTCAACAATGACCAAGGCAAGATAGTCGCCGACCCCGTCACGCACAATGTCTACGCGGTCTATGCGGCTGGAATCTCAGGAGTTCAGAAAGGGACCACGGCCAACTTCAACAACATCTACGTCTCGACCAGCACAGACTTAGGAGCCGATTGGACACCCCACTTAGTCTTCACGGCCACCGTGAACCAGCCTCTAAACAACGTATTCCCAGTCTTGGCATTAGACCCGCTCAGCGGAACCCTCTACGCATCCTGGTCAAACCTGCACAACGTGTTCGTCTCCAAATCAACCAACCAAGGCTCTACATGGTCCAGCCCAGTTGCTGTCGCAAACTCTCCCGTCAACACTGCGCTCGAGCCGTGGGTCGCGGTTCGCAGCCAGACAGTCGACGTAACCTACTACGGAACAAGCTCATCAAGCAACACAGACCCAACGGCTGTATGGAACACGTACTTGTCACAGAGCACTGACGGTGGCTCCCACTTTGTGCAGAGCGTTGTCAGCGCACACCCCAACCATATCGGTGAAATCTGCACCGGAGGAGTCTCGTGCACTCAAGGAACCCGCAACCTGCTCGACCTCTTCCAAGTCGCCATAGACCCACTAAACGGCCTGGCAGCTGTAATCTTCACCGACGATACACTCACAACACAATCGAACGGATCGCCACTGCCCCAAGTAATCGTAGCATACCAGACCTAGAAACGAGACACATAGGCTCATCTCCCCCTTTTCTTTACTAATCAGCACAGGAGATATTCTACCATTTTCTCAAGAGAGTTTTCTCACTATCGTCCCAGAGGACATTGGATAGACCTCGATCTGGCCCAGGTGGGCTTTGAAGACCGGATTGTTGGGCACAAGCGCTCGTGCTTCTGCTTCATCTGACACTTCAACGACTGCGACCGCCCAGACCCTTTTGGATCGAGAACCGGTCCGAAAACGACAGCAACTCCTCTGTCGGTCAGGCCTTTCCAATAGACAACATGTTCCTGCATCACCTTTCTCTCGGCTTCCATCATATCCTGAGCAAAAGTCGGCCGCGGTGCTATGAGCTTGAACAAGAACTGCCTCATGGAACTATTGCTCTTTGTCTCGCGAGTTTAAGAGACCTCGCACAAAACGTGCTTGAAACAAAAACCTGGGTGAACTTGTACTCGTGGCTCGAAGAATCACAACGACGCTTGAGAATGCTAGGCGTCTGGCCGTGACAAAGCAGCATCTCGCGGGCAGGCTTCCGAGCAAACCGAACAGCAACAGCATCTTAGAAGTTTTCCGAGACTTAGGCTGCATCCAGCTAGACCCTATCAGCGCGGTAGCCCCCAGCCATCTGATCGTTCTTTGGAGTAGGCTCGGTAACTTTGACACGGCAGACCTTGAACAACTGCTATGGCGTGACAAGAAACTCTTCGAGTACTGGGCCCACCAATCCTCCCTCGTCCTCATGGAAGACTACCCTCTATACTACTACATGATGAGAGGATATCCGGAATCATTGGGTCCAGCCTGGCGTCAACGGGTTCAACGATGGTTGAGCGAACATTCCTCTTTGAAGGACTATGTCCTTAGAGAGCTCAGACAGAAAGGACCGCTGCTCTCGCGACAATTCGAAGACAGGTCTCGCGTCCGACCTCGCGGATCAGGCTGGGGATCTTCAGGCGATGTTTCGCGAATGCTGTTCAACCTCTTCTTCAAAGGAGAGGTGATGGTCGTAGGCCGTCAGGGAAACCAGAAGCTCTGGGACCTCTCAGAAAGATTCCTGCCAAGCTGGGTCCCAAAGAAGAAGTTGTCAGAGGAAGAAATCGAAATCGAAGCGGTCCAGAGAGCGATTCGAGCTCTTGGAACTGCGAACGCGTCCGAAATAGACTTCCACTTTCTCCGCGGTCGCTATCGAAACCTGAACGCTACCCTCAAACGTTTGCAAGACGAGTCCCAGATCCATCCTGTTGAGATCGACGGAAAGCCGATCGGAACGCGCGAACGATACATCCATGCAAAGGATATTCCGCTCCTGGAAAAAATAGAGGAGAAGTGGAAACCTAGAATCTCACTGCTTTCTCCCTTTGACAATTTGATCTGCGACCGGACCCGAACGAGACTTCTCTTCAACTTCGACTTCACAGTCGAGATCTACACTCCCCCACACAAGCGGAAATACGGATATTATGTGCTACCCATTCTCTATGGCGACAGGCTCATAGGCCGAATAGATCCCTTGATGGACCGGAAGAAGAAGACGCTTCTAATCAAAGCCGTACACGCGGAGCGGAACGCCCCCAAAGGGTCTGAGATCTCCGCGCAGATCGCGAAAACTATCGAGAGCCTTTCACGGTTTCTAAACGCGAACAAGATCGTCTATTCCAAGAGTGTACCTCGGTTCTGGCGAGATTCGCTCCGCTAGTTTGAGATGGGTTGGTGAATCACTCGCAAATTACGGTTGGGATTGTTCGGGAATCGGTAGCGGCCCAATTGTTCTGTGGGTCTTGTATGGTTCCTCAAGCCTCTTCATATCATCGTTCGTCAGCTTGACATCGAGAGAAGCCACAGCCTCCTCAACCTGTTCAACTTTCGTAGCGCCGATTATCGGAGCGGTGACTCCTTTGTGAAGGAGCCAGGCAAGAGCGACTTGGGCCGTTGTGACACCCTTCTCCCGGGCAATCTCCTCCGCCCGCTCTACAACATCAAAGTCTTCCGGACGGAAGAAACGTTCCGCGAAATACTTGTCAGTCCGGTACCGTGCTGAGTCAGGCTTCATTCCACGCTTGTATCTTCCACTAAGAAATCCCCTTGCCAACGGGCTCCACGGAATCAATCCGACTCCTTGATCCCTGCAGAGAGGTATCATCTCGCGCTCCTCCTCTCGGTAGCAGAGATTGTAGTGGTTCTGCATCGAGACGAAACGGGCGACGCCCAATCGATCGCTGGTGAACAAGGCCTTGGCAAGCTGCCAAGCATACATGCTTGATGTGCCGATGTAGTTGACCGTTCCTTGGCGGATCAGATCATTTAGCGCAACAAGGGTCTCTTCTATCTGCGTAGAATAGTCCCAGCGGTGAGTCTGGTAGAGGTCAATCCTGTCAGTCTTGAGCCGCTTGAGAGACTTTTTGACCTGATCCATTATGTGGTACCGCGAGAGGCCTTCCTTGTTAGGTCCGTCACCAGTACTCAGTCTTACTTTCGTCGCGATAACAACGTCGTCTCGATGATCCTTGAGGAGCTCTCCGACAATCTCCTCAGATCTTCCATTGGAGTACACGTTTGCCGTATCGAAGAAATTCACGCCTAGGTCGAGAGCACGCTTCATGATAGGTCTCGCCTTTTCGATCTCAACCATCCAATCTTCCGTGTTGCCGAAGGACATTGTTCCTAGACAGATGCGCGAAACCTGAAGACCCGTGGATCCGAGCCGCGTATGCTGCATACAACTCGCCGAGATTTCCGACCGCTATCTGAGGTTTAAGATTTCCACGAGATTTGAAGAGATCAAGCTGGTCGAAACTTGTTCGCAGTTCCGCAAAGACAAGACTCTACGCAAGAAAAAGGGGGCCTTCGACTAGAGCAGAGTGGATTCGGCTCAGTCCGTTGTCTTCTGGCTTGTCTGCTCGTTCGTGCAACATCCTGGTCCGCAGCATCCGCAGCAGCAACATCCCATTACGCTTCACCTCTGTAAGTAATGTTAGTTACCAAAGCGAAGTATTTAACCCAGGAAGTTCCCATAGGGTAACTGGGTTACGGAATGGTAAGGCTAAAGGAAGGAGAACCATGCTGCGTCTGCCCATGTCCCTGCGAAGGACTGGTCGACATTATCGGAAGGAAATGGGTCCTGTGCGTTCTCGCAAAACTTGGGAATGAGGGCACGCTTCGTTTCAACCAGCTTGTCCAGGGCCTCGATGGGATAAGTGCCAAGACGCTCACGGATGTTCTGAAGGATCTGCAAAGTAGCGGCCTGGTCAAGCGTGAGGCCTTCTCTGAGATACCTCCGCGGGTCGAGTATCACTTAACACGGGAAGGCAGAGAGTTGACGCTGCTAGTTGCTCCGCTTATGGTCTGGGCGGACAAGATGACCGGGTTGGTCCAGTTGGATCGCTAAACTGTTTTTTTCGCTAGTCTGGATGATATCATTTCTTTTGCTTGCTGCTCCAGCATCGATGCTTCGTTTCTGAGCTCGGTTACTCTCTTAGCGGTCTTCTCAACATAGTGTTTGTCATCAAGCGTCTCGAGATTGATGAGCACATTGCTCGCGGCACCGTCTCCCGCGGCTCTGGCGGCCGCAACTGACGTGGAGACATCAGACAGCGCATTGGTAGAACCATACTCTGCCACTTCTAGCGCTAGCCGCAATGTTTGAACTGAGCTGTCGAGTGTGGAGAGTGGGACTTCAGCTGCCTTCATCGTTGCCTCCTGGATTGCTTTTCGTCGAGGATCTTGTTGTTCCTTCGGAATCTTGAATGCCTTCATAACAGCGTTGAAAGACTCTGCATCGTCAACGACCAGTTTGAGAAATCTTGCCCGTAGGTCCTCTCCGGTTTTCACAGCCTCTTCAAGATGTTCCACCCCTTTCGGCAATTCCTTCTTGCCTAGGGTTATCCGACCGACCATGCAAAGGAGTCCAACTGCCATGGCGCCGATGTAGGCAGCGACGCTACCTCCTCCTGGCGTTGCTTTCTTTGAGGCGACCTCTTCGCTGAAAGTTGCGAGGCTCATATGGGTAAGACCGGAGGGGCTGGGCGCGAAGAGTCTCTTCTCGAGAATCTGGTCTCGGTTGAAGTTCTCCAGTCTAAGATAGAACTCTGCAGAATCTACGAGCGAGTCCATTGGTGCGAGTCCGACTATTTCGCTACCCACGACCGGGACACCGTATCTGTCAGCGAACAATTTGACCAATTCGTACGCCTTGAAGAGTTGGCTCTTGTGATAGTCGGTCATGTTCATTGAGACCTGGACCATCCTCCTCTGCTTCAGTTCAAAACCCAGCGCTTTGACGAAGGCAAGGCCACCATCCTTCGAGCGGAGTTCATGCGCTATCTTCTTCGCGATCCCGAGATCACTAGTCCCTAGATCCACATTGTAGGCGATTAGAATCTCTCGAGCCCCAACCGCGGTCGCTCCGGCTGTAGGGTGGATCATCTCCGGACCAAAATCAGGCTTCTTCGTCGGGTCCTTTCCAATCCTCTCTCTAAGACCCTCAAACTCGCCGGCTCTGACATCAGCAAGATTTCTCCTCTCAGGAATGGTAGCTGCCTCTTCGTAGAGGAAGACGGGTACGCGAAAACGGGCTCCTATCTCTCGGCCAAAATCCCTGGCTAGAGAAACACAGTCCTCCATTGTCGCGCCTGATAGGGGCACAAAAGGTACAACGTCCATGGCCCCCATGCGCGGATGTTCTCCCTTGTGCTTGTTCAGATCTATTAGATCAATGGCCTTCGCCGCGGCAGCCAAAGCCGCCTCCTTCACCGGTCCGAGCTCGCCCACGAAACTGACCACGGAGCGGTTGTGGTCCGCGTTCGACTCGACATCGAGCAGCGTTACCCCTGGGATCGACCTGATTGCGTCAGCTATTGACCGGATAACATCCTGTCTCCGTCCTTCGCTGAAGTTTGGAACGCATTCTATGAGCTTCAATCTTCAACAGGGCAAAGCCTGGAACATCTCCGGTCTTAAATCATGGCCAAGCTTTAGAGGGGTCGGTCTCAAGCTTGAGCTACTGCGAGAGGCCTGTCCTCTATTCTATAATCGACCAATTTCTCGAAGTCGCCCGAATAGTAGAACCAAGCCTCAAACGATCTCCCTTCAAACACACGGCTATGCCAGTATCGGTCGTCCTCCCACATTTCACCAAACGGTAGATCGTCCTGGTCGAACCATCTGGTGACGCCTTCACGCCCGTCGACCGGGGTCCCGTCAAAGACCCGTGACAGAAA
>WNGK01016985.1_pt1 | contig 10550 bp, 8 predicted proteins | sample 5400601 | NCBI WGS metagenome assembly WNGK01 (sample SAMN13153376, study PRJNA577476) | soil metagenome | isolation source: 60 cm soil or saprolite under Garry oak tree replicate 1 | place: USA:California | collected 2016-06-15
TGGGCGCGCGGCCCAGGGACTGGCCGGCCGCCGATCACCGTGATCTGCCACCGGCCGCGCGTGGGGCCGCGTAACGGCCCCACGCGGGGTGTGACTACTCCTCGTCGATGTCCTCCGCTGGTACGGCGTGATCGGCCTTGCCCGGCGTCGGGTCGCGGGTCAGGTCGATGAGCGGGTGGCGGTGCGCACCGTCCGGTGCGGCGTGACGTGGTGTCCCCCCGGCCTGCTCGGTGTCCCCAGCCCCGTTCTCCCTCTGCTGCGTCACGAAACCTCCCAATGATTCATGGCGACAGTGCTCGGCCATTCTGCCTACCGGCCGATCGGCCATGCTCAGTACCCCCGTCGGACGACCGTCCGGTGCCAGAATGACGCCATGGCCACGTATCAGCACGCCGAGACCGATCCCGCGTGCGCGGTGGCGCACGGTGCCCCCGATGCCGACCAGGTCGCGCAGCGAACCCTGATCGCGGTCTTCGCGTCCCCGGTCGCCGAGTTTCTCCTGCGCTACGGCCGTGATATCGGCTACCGACCGGTACTGCTGGAACCGGACCCGCAGCGCGCGATCACCGATGTGACCGCCGTGACCAGCATCGACGCGGCCGCACCGGACGGTGACACCGACATCGTCGTCACCGACCACCACCGCGACGAACTGGGCCCGATGCTGCGCGACGCCCTGGCCGCCGGCCGGCCGATCGGCCTGAACATCGGCTCCCGGCGGCCCGCCGAGATCGCGATCGCCACGCTGGCCGGCCTGCTCGCCGACCGCAACGACCGACCCGGCGGCTTCTTCTGAAAAGTCCGGCCTCCGCGCCGACTCACCGGCCGACCTGCCGCCCTACCCGCACCGGGTCACCGCGCCCGAAGCCGCCGTGACCCGGGCATGACGCGGGCATGACGCGGCCCCGGCGACGGTCATCCCCGTCGCCGGGGCCCGACCCCCGGTGCGCCCTACCGGGAACCGGTTCTGCCAGCGGAGAGTCCGCCGGTCAGGTCGGGATGTTCCAGGACTGGTTGCTGCCGCCGGTGCAGTCCCAGATCTGGAGCGGTGTGCCGTCGGCGGAACTGTTGCCGGTCGCGTCGAGACATCGGCCGGACTCCGGATTCACCAACTGGTTGGACGTGGTGTGCGTCCACTGCTGGGCGCCGGTTCCGTTGCAGGTGAACAGTTGCACCTTCGTCCCGTTGGCAGTGCCCGCGGCGGCGACGTCCATGCACTTGCCCAGCGCACGGATGGTGCCGTCGGTGCCGACGGTCCAGGACTGCGCCGAGGTGCCGTTGCACGTGAAGATCTGCACTCCGGTGCCGTCGGCGGAGTTCGCGCCCGCCACGTCGACGCACTTGCCGCCGATGCCGGTGATCTGGCCGGTCCCGCCGGTTCCGCCACCACCGCCGCTGCCCTGCGTGCCGCTCCACGTGAACGTGGCCGACGTCGCGGCGGGCAGCGAGTAGGTGAAGTGCTCGCCACCCCAGTTGACGTTCATCGTCTGCGCGCTGCCGGTGGTGTTGTAGGCGACGAGAGCCTTGGAGCCGTCCGGGTTCTGCCAGGCGACGTTGGACACCGAGGTGTTCGCGGTCGAGTCGATCCGGAACGCGCCGGGCTTCACGAACTTGGTGAGCTGGCCCATGTCGTAGTACTCGATGGTGAAGTCGACCTGCCCGCTGCGGCTGTCTCCGTTGTGGACGGTAATCAGGCCGGTGCAGACGCCACAGCCGCTGTTGTGCGGACCCATGTTCTGGTCGACGGCCAGGCTCCACTTGACCATGCTCTGGCCCCAGTTACGGGTGTAGTCGATGATGTTCGACATGTCCTCGGCCTGCTGGTTGGCGATCCAGGTGCCGCCGGAGTGCTCGGTGTCGAACGTGCCGATGTTCGGGAACTGGTTGTGCACGGTGGTCTGCTCGGCCGCGCTGCCCTCGTCGTAGCCGTGCCATGCGATGCCGCCGAACAGCGGGTCGTTGCGGACCGTCGCGTCGTTGAGCTCCTGCGACGCGAAGCTGCCGTAGTTGCTCCAGTTCCAGTCCAGCGCGAGCACCTTGGTGGTCAGGCCGGCCGCGTGCAGTGCCGGCAGCAGGTTGGTCACGGTGAAGAAGTCGAGGCCGTTGCCGTTCCAGGCCATCGTGGGGTAGGTCGCGCCGGGGCAGCAGCCCGGCTCGTTCTGGGCCGACGTGTAGTCCACGTGCAGGCCCTGCGCCGCGTAGGCCTGGATCGTCTTGACGTAGTACTGGGCGTAGGCAGCGTAGAACTGCGACTGCAGGAAGCTGTTGCTGTCGAAGTTGTCGTCGGCCTTCATCCAGGCCGGCGCGCTCCACGGGTTCATCATCAGCTTCAGGCTCGGGTTGAGCTGTTGCGCCTGTTTGGTCAGCGGGACGATGTCGGTCAGGTCGTGGCTGATCGAGAAGTTGTTGAGGTTCGGGTCGGTCTGGCCGGCCGGCACGTCGTCGTAGGAGTAGTTGAAGCGGGCCAGGTCGGACGCGCCCATGGGGTTGCGCAGGAAGTCGATCCCGATGCCGTTGTTCGGGTCGAAGATCTTGCTCATCGTCGCGTTCCTGGTCGTGGCCGACAGCGCGCCGCTGCTGCCCAGCAGGAAGGCTGCCGTGTCGGTCATCGACGCGCCCGCGCCGACGAACTGCTGGAACCTGGTGTTCTCGTTGACCGTGATGTTCTGGCCACCGCTGGCGTTGCCGGCCGCGAAGCTGATCGGCGCCTGCTGTTGCAGGCCACGCGTCACGTTGCGGCCGGCGGAGTCATTGGTGCTGGTCAGCCAGATGTTCACGGTCTCGTTGGCGGCGTTGGCAGTGGCCGGCACCAGTGCCGCCGTACCGAGGGCGATGGCGAGGGCCGCGGGTATGACGAGCAATCGGATGAGCCCCGCCATCCGGCGGCGTCGGGCTGATGTCACGAGGGAACTCCCTCCTCGACGGTGAGGTCCCACTATTGTTGGGAACTTGAAATAAGTCGTCAAGGATGGGTCCTTCACGACGAACCTGTGTGTGAACCGTCAATCGCTAGAGTGACCTGGTGTCCTATCCAGTTGCCGAGGTACGAGCCCACTTTCCCGCGCTCGCCGAGGGTGCCGCGCACTTCGACAGGCCGGGCGGATCACAGGTCCCGGACGTGGTCGGCGCGGCCGTCGCCACGACGCTGACCGCCGCGATCGCCAACCGGGGCACGGTGACCGTGGCCGAACGCCGCGCCGACCGCGTGGTGACGGACGCGCGCGCGTCCATGGCCGACCTGCTCGGCGCCGACCCGGGCGGCATCGTGTTCGGCCGCAGCATGACCGCCCTGGCCTACGACCTGTCCCGCACGCTGGCCAAGACCTGGCGGCCGGGCGACGAGATCATCGTGACCAAACTCGATCACGACGCCAACATCCGCCCGTGGGTCCAGGCCGCGGCACCGGCCGGCGTCACCGTGCGGTGGGCCGAGTTCGACCCGGCCACCGGCGAACTGAGCGCCGACGCGGTGACCGGCCTGGTGACCGAGCGGACCAGGCTCGTCGCGGTCACGGCCGCGTCCAACCTGCTGGGCAGCCGCCCGGACACCGCGACCATCGCCGAGCGCGCCCGTGCGGTCTACGAATTGCTCGCCGGCACCACGGCCGCCGTCGACTTCCTCGCCGACCTGGTACCCGGCGACGGCGACCGGCGCGAGCGACTGACCACGTCGATGAAGGCGTTGTCCGAACACGAGGACCGGATGCGCGCCCGGCTGGACGCGGGCCTCGCGAAAATCGACGGCGTCACGCTGTACGGCGCCGACGACCGACGCCGCACCCCGACCGTGTTGTTCACCGTCGCCGGAGTGTCCAACGCCGATGTGTACGCGGGCCTGGCGGAGTCCAATGTGAACGCGCCCGCCGGCACGTTCTACGCCGCCGAGTGCGCCGCCCATCTCGGACTCGACGATACCGGCGCGGTACGTGCCGGTATCGGCCCGTACACCGATGAGTCCGATGTGGACCGACTGGTGGCCGGAGTCGTGCGGATCGCCGCCTACGACTAGACTTGCCAACCGTGACAAGTGCAGCGAACCGACGGCTACGGGTGGGCCTCCAGCTCCAGCCCCAACATGCCGACTATGCGAAGATCCGCGATACGTTGACGCGGGCCGAGGACCTCGGCGCGGACATCGTGTTCAACTGGGACCACTTCTACCCGCTGTTCGGCGAACCGGACGGCGAACACTTCGAATGCTGGACCATGCTGGGTGCGTGGGCCGAGACCACCTCGCGGGTGGAGATCGGCGCGCTGGTGACGTGCAACAGCTACCGCAACCCGGAACTGCTGGCCGATATGGCCCGCACGGTCGACCACATGAGCAACGGCCGGCTCATCCTCGGCATCGGCTCGGGCTGGTTCGAGCGGGACTACGACGAGTACGGCTACGAGTTCGGCACCGCAGCCGGCCGTCTGAAGGACCTCGGTGCGGCACTGCCCAGGATCGAGAAGCGGCTCGGCCGGCTCAACCCGCCGCCGACCAGGAAGATCCCGGTGCTCATCGGCGGTGGCGGCGAGAAGGTGACGCTGAAACTGGTCGCCGGGCACGCCGACATCTGGCACGGATTCGGCGATCCGGACACCTTTGCCCGCAAGGTCGCGATCCTTGACCAGCACGGCGCGGACGTCGGTAGGGACCCGGCCGAGATCGAGCGGTCGGCGGGCGTGTCACGCAGCCCGAATGAGTTGGGACCGCAACTGCGCGATCTCGGCGTCACCCTGTACACGGTCGGCGCGAGCGGCCCGGACTACGACCTGAGCCTGTTGCGCGAGTGGATCACCTGGCGGGACGAACAGAACGGTTGATCGGAATACCGGCGGCGACGCGACCGGCCCGCCACTGGATCGCGTCGCCGCCGGCGTTCGGGCGGGCTACCCGGAACAGGACTGGGTGGATCCGGTCGTGTTGGCCCGGAGCGCGCTGCCGGTGGTGGTGGTCGAATTCGTCACGCAGAAGCCGTTGACGGTCTGGAACCCGATGTCGAACGGGCTGCCGCTGCCGCTCTGCGCCGTGACGTGGTCGAACCTGACCGGGCCGGTCGAGTTCGCGATGAACGCGGGACGGCCATCGTTCTTGCTGAACTTCACGGAACTGTTCATGAACGAGACACCCGTGACAAAGTGCAGGTAGAACCCGTAGGCCGGCCGCGTGCCGAGGCTGTTCGGGTTGTAGTCGCCGTTGTCACTGGGCACGCCGGTGGACATCGCCGCGTGGCCGCCGGGCAGCGTCAGGTTGACGTTGGTGAAGGTCACGTTGCTGATGTCGTGGCCGCTGCGCCCCCACAGCGTCGGGCTGAAGGCGCCGGCGTTGGTGCCGGTCACGCCGTTGTAGTGGATGTCGCTGATGCTGCCGACGGTCGGCTTGCCGCCGCACCGCAGCCGGCTGCCGATCTTCGCCATGATCGGCGACGCCGTGCCGGACATCGTCACGTTGTTGTAGGTGACGTTGGAGATGTTGGCGCCGTCCATCGACACCATGCCGAGGCCGGACTTGCCGGCGTGCGTGATGGTGATGTCGGTGAACGTGTAGTTCGTGAAGTTGCCGCAGGTCTCCGAGCCGAACATCAGCGCGTTGCAGCACTGCGCCGACAGGTGGGCACCTGTGACGGTCACGTCGCCGTTGTTCAGCGTCTGCCCGAGCGCCCAGTCGCTCTTGAACACCAGCGCGTCGTCGTTGGAGGCGTCGGTGATGTTGGTGATGTGGACATGCTGGGCGTTGATCACGTTCCAGCCGTCCCGGTCACTCGCGGTCGCGATGGTCAGGTGGTCGGACGTGATGTTGCCGCAGTCGTTCGTGAGAATCGCGAAGTGGCCACCGCGCTTGAGCGTGATCCCGTTCAGGGTCAGGCCGTCGCACCTGGTCAGCGAGATGAGCTTGTCGGCCTGGCCGGACTTCGGGTTGCCGGTGATGAAGTGGCCGCCGCCATCGATCGTGCCCGAGCCGGTGAACCCGATGTTCGTGAGCTTGTCGCCCCAGATCATCGCGTCGTGGAAGTGGCTGTGCCCGAAGTCCTGGAACTTGTCGTTCGGGTTGGCCTCCGGCGCGTCGTAGCCGGAACCGGCGCCGGCCAGCGTCGACCCGCTGTCCAGTTGAATGGTGACGTTGCTCATCATGTGGATGGAACCACCGGCTTTGAAAGTACCGGATGGGACTTCCACGATCCCACCGCCGGCCTTGTTGGCCGCCGCGATCGCCTTGTTTATCGCCGGCGTGTCGTTGGTCGAGCCGTTACCCGTGGCACCGAACGACTTCACGTTGAATACCGGGGTCGCCGCCGGGTGTGCGGGCTGTGCACTGGCCGACGCACCGCCCTGCCCGTACAGCAGTAACCCGATGGCCGCCAGTACGACCGGCCAGCTCCGGCGGAACACGGCACGTCCGGTCGGCGATGTGCCGCGCGACACTGCGTTGGACACGGACCCATCTCCTCTCGTGATCACGATCAGCAGAGTCATAGTATGTAAACGTTTTCATAAGCGGTCAAGGCAAGTTTCTTCACTTAACCCCCGCGCACCCCTCGTGACCGGTGTTTTCCTTGCCAATCCGGCCGTATGCGAGATCCGCATACGATCATCGACCGGGTTGCCGGCAGATTAGAGATCCGATCTCTACGCGTCCGAGCGCTCCCCATCCCGCACTACAGGACTGTCGCGATCCGGACAAACCCACTCGACTGGCCGCACCGGCTCCTTGACCTGGCCGCACCGGCTCCTCGACATCGGCCCGTCGGTCTGCGACGTGTGGCCGTGCGCCATGTCCACCGCTGCCAAGTCGCGCATACGGCCGGGCGTCTTTATTCCACAGTGGACTTAAACGTAGGCGCCCGGACGACCCGCCTCCGTCGACGCCGTCACTCCAGCCATACGTGCGGTGGCATAGAGTTTATCCAGCCCAGCCAGGCCGGAGAACCGCGTCCCTCGGTTATCCACAACGCTGAGAGCGAACACCGCTCTCAGCGAACATCGGCCCTTTCCACCACCGTCCCACCAGGACCTTCGCTATGTTCGGTCTCAGCCCCACTCCCCTCACCGGACAGCGGAAGGAACACGGCCATGCCCACCGAGACCAGCGGACTCAGCCTGAACGACTCGGTATTCGAGCAGTTGCTGCGATCCCGGATCGTGTTCCTCGGCACCGAGGTGAACGACGAGGTCGCCAACCGCATCACCGGCCAGTTACTGCTCCTTGCCGCCGAGGACCCCGATGCCGACATCACCTTCTACATCAACTCACCCGGCGGTTCGGTCACGGCCGGCCTAGCCATCTACGACACGATGCAGTTGGTGGAACCGGATGTCGCCACATGGGGCATCGGCCTGGTCGCGTCGATGGGTCAGTTCCTGCTGTCATCCGGCACTCAGGGCAAGCGATATGCCTTGCCCAACACAAGGGTGCTGATGCACCAGCCACACGCCGGCGTCGGCGGCACGGCAACGGACATCGCGATCCAGGCCGAAGTCTTCGGCAAGATGAAACGCCAGGTCGCCGAACTGACCGCGGCACAGACCGGCCAGACGGTGGACCGCATCGTCGAAGACGGCGACCGGGACCGCTGGTTCACCGCGCCGGAGGCGCTGGAGTACGGATTCATCGACCACATCGCAGGGCTGCCCGTGCCGGTAGGTCGATCATGACGATGCCCCGGTCACGGTATGTGCTGCCGTCCTTCACCGAACGCACCAGCTACGGCGTCCGGGAGTCCTCGCCGTACAACAAGCTGTTCGAGGAACGCATCGTCTTCCTGGGTTCACAGGTCGACGACACGTCCGCGAACGACATCATGGCCCAGTTGCTGTGGTTGGAAGGAGACGACCCGGACCGGGAGATCAGAATGTTCATCAACTCACCGGGCGGTTCCAACACAGCGCTCATGGCCATCTACGACACGATGCAGTACGTCCGCCCCGACATCGAGACGGTCTGCCTCGGCCAGGCCGCGTCCGCGGCCGCGGTGCTGCTGGCCGCCGGCACACCAGGCAAACGATCCGCCCTGCCCAACGCCCGCATCCTGATCCACCAGCCGGAGATGGGCGGCGTGCACGGCCAGGTGTCCGACCTGGAGATCCAGTCGGCGGAAATCCAGCGCATCAGGCGCCAGTTGGAAACCACGCTGGCGCAGCACACCGGAAAGAGCGCCGCGGAAGTCAAGGAGGACATCGAACGAGACCTGGTACTGACAGCGGACGAAGCACTGGCGTACGGCATTGTCGACCACATACTCCCGTACCGAAAACTGTCCACCACAAACGGCCGATCCGCCCACTGACCGGCTCAGCTTGGCCAGTCGCGTCACACGGAGCGGTACCCGGTCAAGGCGCCGCACTTACGTAGCTACCCCTCGGCCACCCCCGACGGGACCACCAACCGCCCCGGACGCCAGGACCAGGCAACCACGGGCAGAACCGACCAACCGGCTGGCTCTGGCCTCCGACCCTTTGGAGGTGGGCGCGTTGGCCCAGTCCTACCCCGCTCACACACTCGTGGTCAGGCATCAGCGCGAGGCGGCCCTCACCTGCGATGCGTGACCCGGAACCCCAACCCAGGTCAGCCCGACGAGATAAGCCCGCTGGTCCACCAACGCAACCGTTCCCCACGATCCGCCTCACCTACCAGAACCTCCAGCACTACCACTCCGTACGGGCCGCCTCAATAGCCGGTCACACCGTCAATAGCCGATCACACCGTCAATAGCCGGTCACACCGTCGATCCGCTCGCGGAGCATGTCGGCGTGACCGTCGTGGCGTGCGTACTCGGCGATCATGTGCACCATGATTCGCCGCAGCGATACCGGTTCGCCAGTCCAGCGGTGTATGCCGGTCTCATCCAGCGACGGCGTGGCGGCCACGATCTCGCGCGACCGGTCACACTCCGCCCGCCACACCTCGATTGCCTCGGCGACGTCACCGGTCAACGAGTCGAAATCCTGGTCGGGATCATCGTCCGTGTAGTACAGCAACGGTACGTCCTCGCCGGCGAACTGGACGCGGAACCACCACCGTTCCACACCGGACAGGTGCCGCAGCAGGCCATGCAGGCTCATCGAGGACGGCGGCACCGCACGATCGGACAGTCGTTCCACTGGCACGCCGGCGCACTTGAGTTCGAACGTCTGCCGTTGCCAGTCCAGATAGGCGCCAAGGATTTCCCGCTCGTCGCCGACCAGAGGCAGCGCGGGCCTGGTGTCGTCCGGCCAGCGGGCGGACACATGCTTGGGAGTCTGAGTCATAGCCGCACTCTCCCACGCAGCACCGACAAAGGTGCGATACTGGTCAAGCGAACGGCAACACCCACCGGGACCGCAACAGCCCCAAGATCACTCGATCCAGTGATCATCCTGAAACCCGGGAGAAAATCGACGTCCCCGTTCGTTACGCCCAAAAAAGGCGGAGTGGCTCGGGCGGCGAGCGGGACGTACCACAGCAGCGCGAGACGAACCGGTGATCCAGGTGATCGAGGAGAGCGAGGCAGAACCAGCACGCAGCCACCACACGATGGAGAACGGAAGCCCAGACCTGACACACGACCCGGCCAAGGAGGCCGAGCCAGAACCAGCAGCGCACCAGCCCGCAGCGGAAAGCGGAGAACCAACGCCAGTGCGAGACCAGCATCTGCGCAAAGGCCAGACGATCGAAGACGGAGCCCCAGAACGAGACGGTGACCCAGGAGACGGTGACCCAGAACGAGAGCGAGACCAGCCGATAGCCAAAGGTAGAGAACCAGAGGACAGAGAACCAGCGCCGTCACAGGACCAGCCCACAGCCATCAGCGGGGAACCGGGAACGGCACGAACGCCACACGACCAGGCCGCGACCGAGGGTGGCGATCCGGCATGCTGGCTGGGTCAGGTCTGTCCGGAGTGCGGCCGGTTCACCGAACGCGAACCACCGGCTGTCTGTCCGCGGTGTGGTGCCACCATCCCCGGCGAATAGCATCGTCTCCCGCCCTGCCGATAGCATCGCCTCCCGTCGTCTCTCGGCAGCGGCATATCGCGGAACACCGCCCGTAGCGTGGCTTCAGCGCGGTCGGTCACCAAGCGCGAACCCACTTGCACATGCCCGACGTGTGCGGCGGCGTACGTCTGCGGAGCAGCATCGCCATCACGCCATCACGCCCGTCACACCGTCACGCCATCTCGCCGAGCAGCCACCATCCCGCCTGGTAACTACCTCGCCGCGCCGATGCTCGACGCCGACGTGTCGCTGCGACACCGCCCGGTAGCCTGACTTCTGCCGGTAGCCTGGCTGCTGCGCGGAGTGCGGCCGGGTTCGCCGAACGTGAACCGGCGGCGGCCGCACGTCAGCAGCGTGGCGGCGCGATTACCGTAGCGGCGCGATTCCAGGCGGTGGTGGCGGACAGTGATGGCGGCGCCATTCCGCCGAGTGGCACTCGAGCCGCACCGCTCCAGCGAGCCGCACCGGTCCACGCGGGTCGCATCGCCCGGCAAGTCACACCGCCCCGCGAGTCGCGCCGCTTCAGCGAGCCGCACCGCTCGTCGCGAGTCGCGCCGCTCCGGCGAGGCGCACCGGTCCCCCGCAGGTCGCATCG
>WNGK01024911.1_pt1 | contig 10549 bp, 9 predicted proteins | sample 5400601 | NCBI WGS metagenome assembly WNGK01 (sample SAMN13153376, study PRJNA577476) | soil metagenome | isolation source: 60 cm soil or saprolite under Garry oak tree replicate 1 | place: USA:California | collected 2016-06-15
CTTGCGCTTACGCGATCCCGCTGCGGCTGGGGCTGCAGCATTCTTGCTGCCCTTCGGGCGGCCCGGTCCTGAGCGGCCAGCCGGGGCCGCTGTTCCGGACAGCAGAGCGCGTGCCTGCTGCAACTTCGATATCTGTGCATCAATCTCTGCGATGATACGGCTAACTTCCACGTGTTACCTCCAGTTGGTGTCGCTACTGCAGTCATTCGATTAGCTAAGAGCTGTAGACCGAATTCCCGAAATGCCACACAGCTACAATACAGAAGTAGTTAGCTACTGGCAATCTTATCCATAGGTTACAAAGCTATTTCGAGTGACCTATAGAGGCTTTTTGTCCGTAGTACTCGAGCCTGTCTGTGGGGCTCGTATGGCATATCCCGGCCCCGCTTCATCCAGCTCTTCATGGCGTGAGCTTCCCAGACCACGACGTTTGCTGGTTTCCTCGAGAGATTGCTGCAGGCCTTTCAGGGTTGCATTCTTATCTCTCGCAAACTCATTCGCCATGCGGGTTAGCGCATAGGTGACAATGTCGCTGTGGTGCAGATCATGCATCTCCGGAGCTCGCCGCAGGTTGAGCCAGAGGCGATGGACGAGTTGTATTTCGTTGGGCCGGATCGTCGGTGCATGAGGTCCAATATGAAAGCTAAGCGCCTCCCCGTCCGGCTTGATTACATAAAACGTAAATTGGCGCTTCGGCTCGGGCAATGCCTCCCATGCCTGACCCACGTGGTAGGCCTGCTCCTCGGCCGTCAACTTGCTCGATAAGCCGGAGACTACGGCTGCAGCATCGAGTGAGTTAGCCGTCTGCACCAGAGCCGCGAATAAATCGCCGGCTGGAACTACCAGGAGCGAGATATGTTTGCCAAAGCTCTCGGCCACCGAGACCGCCTTGGTAAAGAGCATCTGTTCGTGTTCGCTGAATAACTGCTCGGAGGCATCTACATATTCCGGCCCACCTGCACCCATCATTCGAGCAGCCAAGACGACAAGATCCTGCTCATCCGTATTCGTGTGGGTCAGAGACCACTTCAGAGCAAATGGCGCGGCAGAGTCACGCATCGTCACGACTACCGCGCCCGGACGAATCTGCAGGGCATCGCGTCCGACCGTGGCCTGGTGCTCCAGTTGGAAATGCTCTCTCATCTGCAGTTTAGTCAGATCATGGCGCCGCTTGTTATCCCGTTCCGATAAAGAAAAGATGACAAAAAATGCAGCCGCGAAGATAACTCCACTTACCGTAGCTACCGATTTCGTAAATAAATTAACGATCGCTGTGGTCACCAAGACAAGAAAGACCGAAAGCAGCCCGAGCGGTAGCTCGGTCTTACCGATCTTCAAGTTGAGTGGCACCTTCCAGCCCCGTTCCCCTTGATATTTCCACCGGAGTACCAGCATAGCCAGCGCATTGAACGTAAAGCTCCAGATCACACCGAAGGCATAGGCCTCGCCCAGCACAATGACGTCACCGCGCGTCACGATGATCGTGAACATCTGCAGCGCAGCTACCAGATTCACAATGCGATAACTCGTGCCGTAGCGACGCTGCGGCTTGCGGAACCAGTCCGCGAGCACACCATCCTCTGCTACCCGCATCAGCACACCGGTAGAGCCCACGATGGCTGTATTCACCGCGCCGCCAAGTATAAGGAAGCCGACAATGACCACAAAGACGCGGAAGGCGATGCGCAGCGCCAAGGGTCCGACCATGTACATCGCCATGCCGGCAATCAGGTTGTCACGATATACCGGCACCCGAACCGAATCAGGAATCAGCATCACCGCCAACATCGTTCCAATGCCGGTGAAGATGAAGCTGTAGATCGCAATGACGATCGCCGCGCGCTTCAGATTTTTCAGCTTGGGGTGCTCAATCTCGCGGTTTACCTGCGCCAGCGACTCTTCGCCGCTCATCGCGAGCACCGAATGCCCAAACGCCATGATGACGCCGAACAACCCGAGCGTTCGCATGAAGCTCGTGTGTTTCAGAAACCCAAGAGCATCCTGACTGAAGTGCAGATGATCGGGCGTCGGGATCGGCGGCAGATGCACCCCTGTATGAATTGCCGAAAAGAATCCCCACGAAAGCAGAATCACGACCATGACCGTGGTGATCTTCATCACCTTCAGCGCTTTGTCGCTCGACTCTTCGATTCCTTTCGTGTTCTGCCACCAGAAGTAGATCGTGACGAGCCCGGCAATTGCGGCGGAGGTTCCATCGGTCGGAAACTGGCGAGCTCTTCCGTCCGCATGCATCACCACCACGCTCATCCAGTGATGGGCGGCACACAATCTCAGTAACTCGTTCAGCAATCCGACGATGTATTGTCCAGCAGAGACGCCGGAGATCGGCCCGGTCAGAATGTAGTCGAACATCAGCGCGGAGACGCTCAGCTTCGCGAATGTTCCGCCTAATGCCTCTTTCACGATGCGGTACACCCCGCCGCGCGTGAACATGCTGCAACTTTCGACGTAGAGCGCCCGTACCGCAAAGCTAAACAGCATCACGCCAAGGATGAACCAGGGCGCAGATTTACCGACCGCCTCTTCCGCGATACCACCGGCATAGAAGGCTGATGAGCCAAGATCGTTCAGGACAATGGCCGCTGCTCGCCAGAAAGAAATAAAGGTGAGCATGACCGATGAGGCCACGACCAGGCGGACCCGGCTCGATTGCGGCTTATACGTGGTTTGTTTAGATGCCATTATGGTTTGCGTTCAGCATTGCACTCCATGTCTGACATCGAACCAATCGATGCCACGCTGGAGATCCCAACCCTGAGTGGAAGACCGTCTGCATTCCGGCAGTCGCAGGGTTGCCCACACGACGCCGCCTCCGACGGCTAATCTTCATCCTCCAGCAACTCCTTCAGATCTTCGATAAAACTAACTGCAATCACGACGGTAGAGCCCGCCATCCCGACAAAGAAAAGCGGCACCACTATCTTCGCGACTAGATGAATCACAAAATCCATACCGATAGAATTGTATCCCCGAAATAGATTTGCATTGATAACCCGATGTTAGACTTCATCTGCGATGCGACGAATCCCCGTGCGGCTTTGGGCCATGGCAGTACTCTCCGGCATCCTGCAGGTTCTGCCGTTTCCCATCGCCGGGCCAACGCCGCTTTGGCGTACCGCCTTCTGCTGGGTCGCGCTTGTACCGCTTTTCGCTGCGCTCCTCGGCCAAGACAAGACAGGAAATCCACTTGCTGCGCGTCAGGGTGCGGCGCTCGGATATATCTGCGGATTTGTCTGGTACCTCGGTAACTGTTACTGGGTCTATCAGACGATGTACCTCTACGGTGGCCTGGCAAAACCCATCGCCGCCGGGATACTAGTGCTATTTTGTCTCTACCTCGGTCTCTACCACGCTTTATTTGGTACGCTCCTTGCTGTATTTCGGACTCATTTCGGCCGTCAGGCGGTGCTTCTCCTGTCTCCTTTCGCCTGGGTTGCGGTAGAACTGGCTCGCGCCCGGATCACGGGGCTTCCATGGGATCTCCTGGGCATCGCCCAAGTCGATAATTCGGTCTTGATTCGCCTGGCTCCCGTTACCGGAGCCTATGGGCTCTCCTTTGTCATCGCCGGAGTCAACGCTCTTTGGCTCATCCGCATCCGTGTGAGGGAACGCCGGTACACCCGTCCTGCGCTCACCGTCGCCGGCGTCGTCATCGTTGTGCTCTACGTTGCAGCGCTGCGCCGAATACAAAACCCAAGGGATGTAGCGGCCACCGTCCACGCCACTCTGGTCCAGGAGAACCTGGAGGTGGGCGCCGCGAACACCGGCCCTCAACCCTCTACCCAGGAATTGCTTGAATCCTTCTCGTATCTCAGCCGTTATCCGTCTGCTCAGTTTCTGCTGGGCATTCCCGAGCTTCCCGATACGCAGGCCGTATTTCTGATCCGGCAGCATCCTGCTGTCGAAGGAGCCGATCCGAAGGCCCCTGTGGCGAGTTCCACGAATCTGATTGTCTGGCCTGAATCGCCCGCGCCATTTCAGGAGAACGACTCGCAGTTTCGTTCCGCCTTGTCCAGCCTGGCGCGCGAAGCCAACGCCCCCATGATCGCCGGCAACATCGGCATCGATCGCACCTCGGAAAATGCTCGAGGCTATAGCCTCTTCAACTCCGCCTCCTTCATTACGCCGCAGGGGGATTTCGCAGGGCGCTACGACAAAATGCACCTCGTCCCCTTCGGCGAGTACGTCCCGTTTAAGCAGCTATTCTTTTTTGCGAAGAACCTGCTCAACGAAGTAGGTACCTTCGATCCCGGCCAGCATAGGGCCGTCTTCACCACTGGCGGCCATAGCTACGGCACCTTTATCTGCTATGAGTCCATATTTGGCGATGAGGTGCGGCAGTTCACCCAACGAGGAGCGGAGGTGCTGATCAATATCTCCAACGACGGCTGGTATGGGGACACCAGCGCGCCATGGCAGCACCTGAACATGGCGCGCATGCGTGCCATTGAAAATCACCGCTGGGTGCTTCGCGCCACGAACACGGGAGTGACCGCCTCCATCAGCCCGTTCGGCAGGGTTATTGCCGCCGCGCCTCGTCATATCCGCACCAGCATCCGCGTCAGCTTCGCGTACGAGCACGACCTTACCTTTTACACCGCGCACGGCGATCTCTTCGCCTATGCCTGCGCTTTGGTCACCGCGATTGCCCTCGGGTTTAGTCTCCGCGCCAAATTGCCGTAAACTAAAGCTCTATGCTTAGCGCCGATCCCGCCATCTGGGCCGATCCCGCACGCTCGCAGCCGCTGATGCGGGAGCGCAAGCGCATCGAAAACCTGCTGGCCGACGATGCCGAACTGGCCCGCCGGACCGATGACATCGACGCTTACTTCGACCTGGCTAAGGAGGGGGAAGATACCGAGGCGGATCTGGCCCGCGAGATTCCTGCCCTGGTCGACTTCACCGACAAGCTTGAATCGAAGACCATGCTCTCGGAGGAGACCGATCCGCTGAACGCCATCGTCGTGGTCCATCCGGGGGCCGGGGGGACAGAGTCGCAGGACTGGGCTGAGATGCTGATGCGCATGTACATCCGCTGGGGCGAGCGCCAGAACTTCAAGGTGGAGATCAACGAAGTGCAGGATGGCGACGAGGCCGGCATCAAGTCGGCGACCTTTACCATCTCGGGTGACTTTGCCTTTGGCCTGCTCAGCGGTGAGACTGGAGTCCACCGCCTGGTTCGCATCTCGCCGTTCGATTCGGCCAAGCGGCGGCACACCAGCTTCGCCAGCGTCTTCGTCTCGCCTGAGATCGACGACACGATCGTCATCGACATCAAGCCGGAAGACCTCCGCATCGACACCTACAGGTCTGGCGGCAAAGGCGGGCAGCATGTCAACACCACCGACTCCGCGGTCCGCATTACCCACCTTCCGACAGGCCTGGTCGCCGGCTGCCAGAACGAGCGTTCTCAGCACAAGAACAAAGAGAAGGCGATGAAGCTGCTCCGGTCGCGCCTATACGAGTATGAGCTGGACAAGAAGAAGGCCATCAGCCGCAAGCTCGAAGACTCGAAGCTCGACATCAAGTTCGGATCGCAGATTCGCAGCTATGTTCTCCAGCCCTACCGCATGGCGAAGGATCTTCGCACCCGCGTAGAGGTGGGCGATGTAGACAAGGTTCTCGACGGCGATCTGGAGCCCTTCATACGTGGCTACCTCCGCATGCGACGTGAGGGCGGTATCCCCGTGGCAGTAGCAGAAGACGACGACATCGCATAAGGGCTGTCCGCGACTTCCTCAAAACGTCTGCATCTGCTCGAAGGGAGCAGATGCATGGCGCGAGAGGTGACAATTCGTCATTTAATTCTCCTGACAACAGCAACGGGCTTCTACATGACCAGCGACGCAAAGGAAACTGGTTTACAACTTTTCCGCCGCTGACAATCGTCATCGCAACCAAATCGACGCCTTGATTCCTCGTGATGCCATCCCGCATCCAACTCATATAAGAAGAGAAGGGACCCATGAGCGCACAGATGGATCAACACTCGGAGTTACGCAAGCAACTACTCGCCCTCCTCGAAGGAGGGCAGGCACACCTTACCTTTGACGATGCCATCAAAGATTTTCCCGCAGAGTTGCGCGGGACGGTTCCACAGAATCTCCCCTACTCGGCGTGGCAGCTCCTCGAACACCTTCGAATTACACAGCGCGACATCCTTAACTTCAGCGCTCCGCCAACCGGCGGATACCATGCGATTGAGTGGCCGGACGACTACTGGCCCAAGTCGGTCGAGCCACCCACGCTGAAGGCATGGGATCAGTCCATTGCCGCTATCCGGACCGACCTGAAGCACTTCGAAGATTTGATCAAGAAGCCGGAGTCCGATCTCTTCAAACCCTTCCGGTGGGGTGATGGGCAGAACCTGCTTCGCGAGGCTCTGCTGATCGCCGACCACACTGCCTATCATCTTGGAGAACTTATTGTCCTTCGACGGCTTCTTGGCGCGTGGCATAAATAAGGACTGGAGCTCTGGAAAGAGAAGAGATGAACGAACCCGAAGTTATTCTTGAAATGCTCGCCCACCCTCCGGAGCGACCTCGTACTATTGCCGTCATCGGCCTCTCCGCTAATCCGGACAAGCCCAGCAACTTCGTCCCCACTTACATGCAGCAACATGGCTATCGCATCCTGCCGGTGAACCCACTAGTTGATGCAGTCCTCGGCGAAAGATCCTATGCGTCTCTCAGCGAGCTGCCGGTTAAGCCCGATGTCGTGAACGTCTTCCGTCTACCCAAGTTCATCCCCGCCATCGTCGACGAGATGCTACAGCTGGGGCTCAAAAACCTCTGGGTGCAGCAGGGAATCATCAACCTCGAGGCTGCCTCCCATGCCGAAGCCGGCGGTATCCACGTCGTGATGGACCGCTGCATCATGGTGGAGCACCGGTATGCGCAACTCTCCTAACGGCTTCACCCGCGTCCAACACTCAGCCTACAATTGAGATTCATGAACATTCGCCGCCACCTCTCTACTCTGCTGCTACTTTTCTGCGTTGCACTTGCCCCTTCGCCGGCCAGGGCGCAGATACAGGTCGTTGGCGACGGCGGCCCCGGCCCGGTCAAGGCCCAGCACCTGACAGCCGAACTGGTCTCGCTCGCTCCCAGTATTGCGCCGGGGGGAACCCTGCAGGCGGGCCTTGTTCTTACGTTGGAAGAGCACTGGCACGTCTACTGGATCAATGCGGGCGATTCGGGCGAACCGCCGAAGATTACATGGACCCTGCCTTCCGGAATCACCGCCGGGCCGATGCAGTTTCCTATCCCTACGCGTTTGCCGCTGGGTCCGCTGATGGACTTCGGCTATGAAGACTCGGTGGCTTTCCCCGTCGAACTCACAGCCGCGAAGAATTTGAAGCCTGGGCCTGTCCATCTCGATGCGAAGGTCAACTGGCTGGTTTGCCGGGAGGTCTGCATCCCCGGTAAAGCCCACCTTGGGCTCAACCTTACCGTGGCGCCGGGAGCGGCTCCAGCCCAGCCGGTTGGGGCACTTGGCGAGGCTCTCGGCCTCATCCCCAAGCCTCTGCCGCCTGAAATGCAGCTTACGGTCCTTGGCGGCAAACAGGATTTTGTCCTGACGCTGATTACCGGCGACCCCGAGACCGAAGCCGAGTTCTATCCCTTTGACCAGGAGCAGATCGCCAACGCTGCCGACCAGACGGCCGAGCCGTTGCCGGACGGCGTTCGCCTCCGTGTCAAGCGTGCTCCCGAGTTGATCAAGCTGCCTGCACAGCTTCACGGCGTCATCCGGCTCAGCGATACGCAGGCCTATGATGTTACGGCTCCCGTTACGCCCGGCGAGGTGGCAGCAGCGCCGGGCAGTGCCAAGGGCGCCGGCGCCACCAGCGGCGTGACCACACTCTCTGCCATCCTCCTTGCCTTTGCGGGAGGCGTCATCCTTAACCTGATGCCGTGTGTCTTTCCTGTGCTGTTCCTCAAGGGACTTGCCCTGGTGCAATCGTCCGGTGAAGAGCGTAGCCGTCTGCGCAGCCACGGACTCGTCTACACGCTGGGTATTCTGGTGTCCTTCTGGGCCATCGTGGCGGTTCTTCTCGCTCTCCGCGCCGGCGGCAGCCAGGCAGGATGGGGCTTCCAGCTTCAGTCGCCTGTCTTCCTCACTCTCCTCGCCTCCGGCATCTTTTTCTTCGCCCTTTCGCTGGCCGGACTGTTCGACATAGGCCTCTCCCTCACCAGCGTCGGCGGAGAACTCGCACAAAAGCAGGGTTACACCGGGAGTTTTTTCACAGGAGTCCTCGCTACCGTCGTCGCTACCCCATGCACTGCGCCGCTCATGGGAGCCGCCATTGGCTTTGCCCTCGCCCAACCCATTGGCATCACCTTTGCCGTCTTCACCGCTCTTGGCTTCGGACTTGCGGCTCCCTATCTCCTCCTCAGCTTTCACCCTGCGTGGACACGCATCCTTCCCCGTCCGGGAGCCTGGATGGAGATATTCAAGCAACTCACCGCCGTTATCTTCTTCGCCACGGTCATCTGGCTCACGTATGTCTACGGCTCTCTTTTTGCCTCAGACACCAACGGTGGACAAAGCGTATATCGGGTTGCTCTCCTCCTCGGGTGCTTCCTTATGCTCGCCGTGGCCGGCTGGGTTCTAGGCAGATGGCCTGCCCGGTGGTCCGGCACCATCGCTGCCGTTCTTATCGCTGCCCTAGCGCTCGCTATTCCGCTCTACCAACCGAAGGATACGACTCTGACCTGGGAGCCCTACTCTCAGAAAACGCTAGATCAGGCGCGCGCGGCGGGGCATCCTGTGTTCATCGACTTCACTGCAGCATGGTGCCTGAGTTGCCAGGTTAACGAGAAGCTTGTACTGCGTTCGGCAGACGTTCAGCGTGAGTTCAGCGCGAATAAGGTTACGCTGCTGAAAGCTGATTGGACTCAGTACGATCCCGAGATCACGAAACAGTTGGCGTCGCTGAACCGCAGTGGCGTTCCCACCTACGTTATCTACCCTGCCAGCCCGAATGCGGCTGCAGATGTACTGCCGGAGCTTCTTACCAAGGATATTGTTCTCAGCGCCCTGCAAAAGGACACAAAGCAATGAGTCCAGACGAGCAGCAGATTCGAGCCCTTATCGACTGATGGCCAGTGGTGGATCTGGCGTGATGCGAATATGATTGCGGTCGTTTAGAAGGTGTTGCGCGCAGTGGCTGTTCAGTCGCAGAATAGTGCCATCGGCCCGTGTGAAGGTGACTCTCATGTCGCATCGTTGGCTTCTCTCCCTCGCTTTCGTTCTGTCCGCCTTTAATGCTTTTGCCATTACTCCAGGTGCCATTGCGCCTGATTTCAAGGGCACGGACTCCAATGGCAAGACTCATACACTCTCGCAGTATCGCGGGAAGTATGTGGTGCTTGAGTGGGCGAATAAGGGTTGTCCGTATGAGCAGAAGCACTATCTGAGCGGGAATATGGAGGCTCTGCAGCGGGAGTGGACTGGTAAGGGTGTGGTCTGGCTTTCGGTGATATCGTCGGCTCCGGGGGAGCAGGGCAACGTTACTCCGGCTGAGGAGAATGAATACCTGAAGACGATGAAAGCCGCGCCAACTGCGGCGATTCTTGATCCGTCGGGTGCGATCGGGCATCTGTATCAGGCTAAGACTACGCCGCATATGTTCGTGATCGATCCTGCCGGGAAGTTGATCTATCAGGGGGCGATTGATGATAAGCCCACTACGGATCAGGCGGATATTAAGACGGCGCGGAACTATCTGAATGAGGCGCTGAATGCGGCTATGACGGGGAAGCCGGTTCCGACGGTCAGTACCCGGCCCTATGGGTGTTCGGTGAAGTATCGGGATTGAGGGCTGAATTGGTAGAAAAATTGTTGGGGTGGTTTTCTGCGTTTTTGGTGGGTTTTTTGCGAAATATGGATGTTTGTTGTGGTGTTTTTGTGGTCAAGTTGTGGTGAATTGCGTGGTAAAGCTGGACACTGGACGGTCGATTTTCGGGCGTTAATTTTTGGCCACTATTTTCAGATTTATTTTTGCACAGGGTCGAGGGGGAACTTTGGCGGTGGTCAGAGCGTAGGGATGGTTGATCTCCGAGGTGCCGATGGAACGCCGTCGATTCGTTGAAGGTGCATTTGTGTCTTCGCTTGCTTTCGCAGTTCAGCCGTTGCAGGGGCGGGGCGAGTCAACGAAGGCACAGGCGATCGCTCCGCCGGACCGGACGTTTATGGCGACGCTGCCGCGGTTGATGGAGCTGGCGCAGCTGCCGGGGGTGGGGATCGGAGTGGTGCAGGGGAGCCGGCTGGTCTGGCAGCACTATGCGGGCGTTGCAAATGCGACTACCAAGGCGCCGATTACGGCGGATTCGCTGTTTCCTGCGGCTTCGATGGGGAAGCCTGTGTTTGCGTATGCCGTGCTGCAACTGGTGCAGGAAGGAAAGCTTGATCTGGACCGGCCGTTGAAGCAGTATCTCGAGGACGACACACTGAGTGGGCCGTTGGGTGAGCGCGTGACGGCGCGGCATGTCCTTAGCCATTCGACGGGGCTGCCGAACTGGCGGGA
>WNGK01008638.1_pt1 | contig 10548 bp, 9 predicted proteins | sample 5400601 | NCBI WGS metagenome assembly WNGK01 (sample SAMN13153376, study PRJNA577476) | soil metagenome | isolation source: 60 cm soil or saprolite under Garry oak tree replicate 1 | place: USA:California | collected 2016-06-15
AGCCGGTACAGCTCCGTTGAATGGCCTCTTCACAGGAGCTATTGAAGCTACTGAAGAAGCCGTTTATAATGCTCTGGTGGCTGCTTACACAACCACGGGGGTCGACGGCCATGTGTTACACGCAATTTCTCATGACCGTTTGAGGGCCATATTACAGAGATAGAGCTTAGCGAGCCTTGAAAGGAAGAATGCCATGCAACCCTGGTCTTACGGTCTTCAGGGACACTTCGACGAAATAGTCTTTGAAAGCAAAGTCCTGCAGGATAACCCCTTGCGCGACCCATATACGCGTCCCTTGTGGGTCTACCTGCCGCCTGGCTACGATGATAATTCCGCTAGCCGCTACCCGACCATCTACCAGATTCAGGGGCTGACAGGCCAGCTCGACATGTGGCGCAACCGCTCACCCTTCAGAAAGAACTTCCCGGAGCTTGTCGATGAACTGTTCTCAAAAGGCGATACTCCTCCCTGTATCGTCGTCTGGGTAGACTGCTGGACCTCCCTCGGCGGGAGCCAATTTGTGGATTCTCCCGCCACCGGTCGCTACCACACCTATCTGTGCGACGAAATCGTCCCCTGGATCGATACTCACTACCGCACCGTGCCACGGCGCGAGCATCGCGGCATCGCGGGAAAATCGAGCGGTGGCTATGGCGCCATGATCACCCCCATGCTGCGACCAGATCTGTGGGGCGGCCTTGCCACACACGCAGGCGATGCCCTCTTCGAGATGTCCTACCTCCCTGGTTTCCCGGAGTCTATTCGCGCGCTGAGAGATCATTATGACGGCTCATTCGAGCGATTCTGGCAGGATTTCCGCTCTCGCCCCGCATTTTCTAAACAGGGTGATGGTAACTTGTTGAACGATTGGTGCATGGCCGCCTGTTATTCAGCAGACGAAGACGGTTCGGTCCACCTGCCCTATGACCTCACAAGCGGCATGCTCATTCCCGAGGTGTGGGAGAGATGGCTGGCCTGGGACCCCGTGCGTATGGTTCCTTCCCATGCAGAGAGTATGCGCGCTATGCGCGCTATCTATATCGACGCTGGCAAACGTGATGAGTTCTTTCTCGATCTCGGCGCGCAGGCATTCCGGCAGGCCCTTGAAAAAATCGGTGTCACCGACGTCTTCTTCGAGCTGTTCGATGCCACGCACATGGGCATCGAGTACCGCTATCCCTTGAGTTTGAAATACCTGGCGGAGCGCCTCTCCCCCGCATAGGCCATTTGGGTAATAATAACCAGGGAATCTCGCCTAAATTTAGAAAATGGCAGGTAGGGCTGCTATAATAGCCGTGGAAAAAGCCCGACTGTTGTCGCTAGCTGAAGAGGAGAAGCAGTTTATTCCTCACCAATCAGAAAACACAGCTCATCATTCAACGGCGCTTGCCGACGTCGCTGAGCCTTCTATAAACGAACGTACTCCGCCCAGCGCAAAAGGAGCGCCTCCTAAGCTGCGCAAACGCTGGTTTAGTAAGGGATTCAGCTTTCATTTCAAAAACTTGCTCCCCGGGGGCGGCGACCTCTCGCTGCGAAACTTCAGTATCACCGAAGCAGCGCTCTTGCTCGTGTCGGCCTTTCTTGTCTCGCGAGGGCTGGGGGTTGTTCGCCAGGCGCTCTTCAATGCGCTCTTTGGCACAGGACCCGAGGCAAACGCTTACTATGCCGCTTCACGCTTCCCTGAAACCATCTTTGACCTTATCGCCGGGGGCGCACTCACGCATGCCTTCATCCCTGTCTTTCTCTCGCACGAGAAAAATCATGGCCAAAGAGAAGCATGGCGTCTCGTCAGCCTGGTTTTTAATCTGTTGTTGGTGGCGCTGACCGCTCTTGTGCTCATCGGCGAATTCGCCGCGCCTGTCTTTGTCAGCAGGTTGCTGGTTCCCGGCTACCCTCCCGCAGTACAGGCGTTGACCACCTCACTGACCCGCATTATGCTCATACAACCCCTGATTTTAGGGGTGGGTACCGTTATCGCCGCTGTTCTTGACAGCAAACGCCATTTCTTCTTACCGGCAATTTCGCTGGCTATCTACAATGTCGGGTTGATCTGCGGCCTTCTCTTCACGCTCGCCAATCCTTCAATTGGCATCTACGGACCAACCTATGGCGTGCTGGCGGCAGCATTGCTGCAGGTCGGGGTGATGGTTCCGGGCCTCGTGAAACAGGACGCGCGCTATAGCTTCTACTGGGACTTGAAGTATCCCGCTTTGCGCGATGTGATGCGCTTACTCGGACCAAATGTGCTCGCCGTGGCCATAACCTCGACGGGTTTTATCGTCGATACCGCATTCATCTCCTTCATGCCCGACAAGGCCAGCCTGGCGGCCTCACGCAATGCCCACCTGCTCTACGCCCTGCCCCTGGCACTGATTGGACAGACAATAGCCCTGGCGGGCCTGCCACAACTCTCTGCCCTGGCAGCCGCCGGTCGCTATGTGCGCCTGCGCGTGACAATGGCGAAACTGTTAACAGGGGCGTTTGTACTCAGTATTATCGCGTGCCTTGGACTCTATCTCTTTGGCAAACCCATGATACGCCTGCTCTACCAGCATGGAGCGTTTGGTAAGCACTCATCCAGTGTCACCGGCACCGCTCTGCTTGGTTACGCCATCGCCCTTCCAGGCACGTCGCTGGCATTGGTACTCGTTATCGGTTTCTACGCCCTCAAGGATGCGCGCATACCGCTCTTCGCCAGTATCCTTGGGCTGGCAGCGCGCTGGAGCCTGATCGTTCTCCTGCTCAAATCCCTCAGCGGGTCACATGTTATCCTGGCAATCCCCCTGGCCGCCGCGGGAACCGGCGTCGTAGAGTCTCTCTTCCTGAGTTACTTCTTATACTGGCGTTTGCGCTCAAAAGTAAAAACAGACAAGGGCATGCTTCGTTTGGAGCGCGTCCGTAATCATCGTCGCGATCTACCAGTGCTTGAGCCTGAACGTGTAGGGAATGGGGTGTATGAACCAGAACCCACTGACCTGCGTATAGATCAGCCAGAGGAGACTGAGCTAGAAATACTGCCTGTTGATGTTGATAGAGAATCAGAAAAAGGAGAGCACAGATGAAAATCAGCGTAAATGGTACGGAACTCTTTTTTGACGTTGTCGGTAGCCAGTTGGATGCAGTGGCGAACTTCCGGCAAAAGCCCACTATGATTGTTTTGCATGGCGGGCCAGGCTTTGATCACACCTACCTTCGCCCATGGCTCGATCCAGTTAGCGAGATAGCCCAGCTCGTCTACGTTGACGAGCGCGGCTGTGGCCGCTCTGCGCGTCACACCCACGAGTACTACCAGCTAGGGATCATGGCTGATGATATCGTCTCACTGTGCGCATCACTTGGGATTGAGCATCCAATCGTGCTTGGCCAATCCTTCGGCGGCTTTGTCGCTCTCAGCATCGCAACTCGCCACCCGGACTTCGCCTCGGGCATCGTCCTCTTCGATACCGCTCCTGCCTGGACAGGCGGCTACGACCTGGATGCCCTTGAGCAGCTTGTGGGCGGCGCGCGTGGCAAAGAATTGCGCGAGATCGCCTATCGCGAGTCGACCGGTGTCGCCACAGAGGCCGAATTGAAGCGCTTCGAACAAGAGATCATGCCGCTCTACTGGCATCAGGGCTTCAAAGAAGAATATCTGGGAGAGATGTTCGACAATCCCTTGATAAACATGGATATCGCGACCTACATGATGGGCACACTCAGCCAGGAATATGATCTGCGATCCCACCTTGCCGGGATAAAGATACGCGCCCTGGTATTGCAGGGCCGCCACGACTGGGTGACGCCTATGTCAGGCGCGCAAGAGATGACGCAGGGCATTCCCAACGCCAAACTTCACATCTTTGAACATTCGGGCCACATGGTTTTCATGGAAGAACCCGCGGAACTGGTGACTGTTTTAAAAAACTGGATAACATCCCCTGATAAATAAGGGAATCTAAGATAACCGCATCTCCTGCATCAACTTTTCAATGACCGCGGCCACACCCTCCTCGGAGTTGCTCAAGGTCACATAATCTGCTGCTGCCTTCACTTCTTCATGCGCGTTGCCCATGGCGACGCCCAGTCCGGCGAAACGAATCATGCCGATATCGTTGTGATTATCGCCAATCGCCACAATCTCTTCCGGCGCAATGCCTAAATCCGTGGCGATAGCCTTCAGCGCGTTGACCTTCGAGACTTGCGGGTGTAGAAACTCTAACAGGTCAAAAGAGGACTGTGTCACGTAGAGCGTTCCGGCAAAGATGCGTTCAAGCTCTGTGCGCTTCTCACGTAACGTACTCTCTTCGCCGATACCTGCAACTTTGATGCACGTCCGAGGATACAGGCTCGCCACATCCTCTACCTCTATCACTGGCGGCACGGGTGACCGGTACCAGTTGCGCGCGCGCGGCGTATTGTAATCAACATAAACCCGCTCGCGCGTATGATATGCTCGAAAGAGTCCGAATGCGCGCAGAGTATCAAGCGTTGGTAGGATAAGTTCGGTCGGTATCAGCTTTTCGTGCAGCGCCGCCCCGCTCTCTATATCTACCACCAGCGCCCCGTTTTCAATAATTTGTGGGGCCGTCAAGGGTAAATCCGCGCAGATGGCGCGCAACACCTGCAGCGTCTGTCCCGTCGCAATAACAATAGCTATGCCAGCGTCGGCAGCCCTGCATAGCGCATCACGCGCGCGCGGCGTAATGTGTTTGTGAGGCATGGGGGTTAGTAATGTGCCATCCAGGTCGATGGCCAGTAGGCGGTACATATAGCTGCTCCTGAGAATGTTAGTGAGACCATAGTATCTACATCTTACATTACTATGTGAAACCCTGCCTTGCCAAATGCCGGGTTTATCCATATACTAGCGAACAGATGACAGGCAAGAAACAACTACTTTCTAGTTCGGAGATCAATTCTTTGCAATTGCATAAACGGGTACAACGAGCGCGCGTTGAGAACATTCGCACCCTGCTCGTTGTGGGGAGCGGCAAGGGCGGCGTTGGTAAGTCTACCGTCAGCGTCAATCTGGCAGTAGCCCTGGCCAAACAGGGCGCCAGCGTTGGCTTGCTTGATGGTGATGCCTATGGTCCCAGCATTCCCATGATGCTGGGTGTGCGTAAACGAAGTCCCGGTCAGGGCGCGGAAGTAATGCTGCCGCTGGCCCAGCGAGGCAAATTAACCCCTGAGCAGATGCTCAAACCATTGCCGCGTTACGGCATCAAAATCATGTCGGTTGGCTTCTTCATCGGCGAAGAGCAGGCCGTTGCCCCCATACCGGACGTATTAGGCATGTTCATTCGTCAACTTCTCTACTCTGTGGACTGGGGAGAACTGGACTACTTGATTATCGATCTGCCTCCCGGCAATGGCGAGCCGCAGGCCACCCTCTGCAGTGAAATGCAGCTCGATGGAGCGATACTGGTCACGACACCCCAGGATATCGCGCGCATTGATACCGCGAAAGCCCTGGCTATGTTTCGCAATGTCGATGTGCCTGTCCTCGGGGTTGTTCAGAATATGGATGGTTTCTTGTGTCCACATTGTGGCGAATATGTCGAGGTTTTTCCCCACAGTCGCGAAGCGCGAGCACAGCTTGACGACCTACCTCTCTTAGGGAATGTTCCCCTGGACCCCGCGGCAGCAGTGAGCGGGGACAAAGGGCAACCGGTCGTGGTCAGTAAGCCAGAGTCACCAGTATCGAAGGCTTTTATGCGTATCGCTGAACAGGTATCAACGTTGATCGCAAAAAAGAGAACGGCAGGCACTGAACAGCCACCTGCAACGGACCGGCAAGCATTTGAAACAACGAAGGGAGATGCCGTCGACGATGAGGGAGAAGCTTAAAGGGGTGCTGGCGGGGTTGATCTTTCGCATCATTGCTCTCCTCACGTTGGGCCAGATCTCACCTGTTCTTAGCGCATGTGCCATCATCGAACGGGATGGCAAGGTACTATTGATTGATCGCTCAGATAAATTGGGCTACACCATTCCAGGAGGCATAGTTCGTTATAGAGAGACGGTAGAACAATGCGTCTTGCGCGAAGTTCGCGAGGAGACTGGTTATACCATCGCGCTGCAAGGCCTGGTTGGTGTCTACTCTGGTCTAAAGCGTGACCCACGTTTTCGCGCCGCCTCTATAGCCTATAAAGGCGCAATTGTGGGCGGGACTGAACACGATTCGGGCGAAGGCAAGCTGTGCTGGCGCCAGCCGGCGGATGTATTTGGACACATGGCCTTCGATTGCGAGGACATGCTCAAGGATTATCTCAGCGGCAAGCAGCGTCTCTCATAATCGCGCGTCTTCCCTGCATGTGATATAGTGTTTTCAGCTTACTTTTTCGCTCAAGATGATGAGGAGGCCGACTATGCCTATCTGCCCAATTTGTGATGACACTGGCTTGCAAAACTCCGATACCACGCATCCCGAGTTCTGTTATTGTGCTGCCGGTAAGCAGGCGAAACGCCAATGGGATGCGCAGCGCACAGGCGCTACAGGAAATAGAGGAAGGGGTCAGCCCAAACCAGCAAGCTTTATCGATATTTCATCCCTCGACGAGGTCAATGCCAGCGTCGATGCCATGCGCGCCTCACTGCTTGGCTCTTACACCGGTGAAATAACGTCTCCCACAAAACATCCGGCGGTACAATTGCTCTACCATGTCGCCCATGCAAACCACGAAATCTCTGTTCCTGAAGCCACGCAACTCTTTGAACTGGCAAAAGCTCTAGAAGGCTTCCTCGGCGCCCTTTCACCCATTGGGCGCTCTCTTAAAAAGTGAGCTAAACGTACTAGTAATATCGGTTAAAAGATTGACATTCGTGCGTGTTTTCCACTATACTCTGCCCAGGAACGCGCTCTTCACACATCAATGCAGCGTTCCGGGGCACGTTGGGATTTACCTCAAGTTTCTATTTCTTTGAAGCATTGCTGAGTAATGTGCAAGGGGGGCTTACCGTGCCAAAGCGCGCTGGGGTCTGGTTCATACTACAATCGCGTATTGATTACGTATTTTACTTGTGCGCAGAGAGGGGTTTACTATGATTTGCCCACGTTGTGGAAATGAGTGGGATGCAAACAAAAGTCCTTGTACACGTTGTGGTCTCGTGATACGCATGCCTGGTCAGTCGGGGCCTCTGGGATATGCCGCTTCTCCCTCCATGCAGAAAAATAGCTCACAGCAATCTGGTGACCTGTCGAAGTTGAGGCCACAGTCGGGTGGCCCATCTGGAGATTTATCTTCCCCTGCTACTCGTTCCCAACCTTTATCCTCTTCACGAATGTCAACTGGCATACCCAATACTTCTCAACCTCCCTTTTCTACTACACAGCGCTCCACGAGCGGTCCGTTGATGCCGTCAACAGAAATGCCGCGTCCCTCTGCCTCTCAGAGATCAAAGTCTGGCTTTGAGTATACTGCGCAGAATCGCTCGACCTCTCAAACTCCTTCGTATTTCGGGGCGTCACCAGCTCAAGTTGGAGGGCCACGCACAGATACTTTGGTTCCGCGAAATGTGCCGCCCCGTCCACAACCAGCATCTCAATTTGGACAATCCATGGATACGTTTGTTCCAGACGTACAGCGTTCGCAAAATACTCCTCGAGCAAACCGCTTAGTCACTGATCCTTTAACTATAGATCCTCAGTATGCGCAGGCAGGGCGGTCATCTGCGTTCTATCAACGGAATAATTTTGCTGCATCTACTGGCGGCGCCAAAACGTCAGGCTCAGAGGCGCGCCAGCTCGTTCCTGGAACCATTTTACGCAATGGCCGCTACCGGTTACATGAACTACAAGAGCGCCAGGAATGGCTTTCAGGCGTCCATGAAGCGACGTGGATTGCGCAAGATGCCCAAAGAGGCGCGTCTCAGGTGACGATCAGCGAACTCATATTACCCGAAATTAGCCCCGTCGTTATGCAATCAACCCTGCGTACCGCAACGATGGCGTTGACTTCTGTGGGTAGACATCCCCATATCCCAGCACTTTGGGACGCTTTTAGCGACCGAGGGCGAAACTTTTTTGTTTTTGAACCAGCCCAGGGTGAGTCACTGTTGAATCGTATGCGCCGTACCGGTAGAGCTTTGCCGGAGCAAGATGTCATCGAGTGCTGTTTACAAATGACCGAAGTACTGGAACTTCTCGCGCAACAGTCACCTCCCTTAGTGCACGGCCTCATATGTCCAGAACATATTCTGGTCGGGCGAGCCGGTTCCCAGTACGTCTTAACCAACTTCTCTATCATCCTGGCGGGGGGGGCAACGCGATTTGTCTCTGGCATTGATCGCTCGCGCCTCTCCCCTTACGCCGCTCCCGAGTTTGTGCGCGGCGTTATCGATGTCCGCTGTGATCTCTATGCCTTGATGGCCACTGCCTATCACGCGGTCACCGGCAGTATACCGACAGGCATCAGTGGCAGTGTTCCCCAGGCGCAGCGCCTCAATCCCAACGTTTCTCCACAGTTCGATGCCATTCTCGGGAAGGGATTGCGCCCAATTGCCAGCCAGCGCTATCAACGGCCTTCTGAGCTTCGCCAGGAGTTATTGGCGCTGCGTTCAGTCAGCAGCACGCTTGTTCCTGGAACTGGGCAGGGCCTGTCGCAACCTTCAACCCGCGTATATAACAATGCCCAGAGAAGGCAACAGGCTGAGCCGGGTTCTTCGCAACGGGTACCCGATGCTGTAGCGCAGGCACTGCAGTCACTCGTTCCCGAAGACGAAGAAGAACAGAAGCTGTTACTACCACGTCCAGAGGAATTGCCCCCGCTTGAAGAGAAAAACGACATGCTCCATGCAGCCATCTGGCTCACTGCCATCCTAGTTTGCCTGGTGCTCATCGTCATGTTTAGTAGCGGTATCCTCTAAAAGAACAGAGGGTCACGGCTCACAATTAATGTTGGTCCCGGCCAATAATGAACCAGGGCGCCCGGTCTGCGGGGGAGACGACATCGACATCCCTCGCGGTCGCTCTGGGAACGGTGTCTCTTAACGCCTGCGCGACACGACAAAATCAATCAACTGATCCAGCACTTCACGATCGCGCGAGGCAGGAAAGTGATATAATGCGGCGCGCGCTTTCACCGCAAAATCATACGCGTCCGCTCGTGAACGTTCTACCCCCAGTCCTTCAGCCACCCAATTGATCACCGAGAGATAATCTTCCTCCCTTTGCGACGTTCCATTCAGCAGGCCGTGAACCACTTGATAGTGGCCATTGCGCGACTGCTTCTCTAACGCGTAAATTAACGGCAATGTGACCATTCCCTGGCGTAGATCATTGCCGGCAGGTTTACCAATCGTCGCCTGGTCTTCTGTATAATCAAGGATGTCATCAATGATTTGAAACGCGATACCCAGGTTCAATCCAAATGTATGGAGCAGCTCGATTTCCTCGTCCGATGCCTGGCTGACAATTGCTCCTCCTTTGCAACAGGCTGCAATCAGGCAGGCGGTCTTATGGTTGATTTTCTCATAGTAACTCGCTATCGTCAGGTCGATACGCCCGGCTGTCATCATCTCCATAATCGTGCCTTCGCAGACCGTTGCCACTGTATCTGAAAAAAGATGATCAATACGATTGTCGTTGATATCGGCAATCAGGCCTGCAGTCTTGGCAAAGTAGTAATCGCCCAGCAGAATCGCGATATTGTTCCCCCAAAGGGCATTGACGGTGGGGTTGCCGCGCCTGGTCGTAGCATTATCCACAATATCATCGTGAATAAGCGTCGCCAGGTGTACCATTTCAAAAGCGACGCTCAAAGGCAACAACTTATCGAAACGATACGATTTCATCTTACCTGACAATAACGTGAGTGCGGTTCTTAGTCGTTTGCCGGGTGATCCGAGCGCGTGCATTGAAGCGGAATTGAGGATATCAAGACCAGATGTTGCTCGTTCCTCAAACGTGCTGTCCACCTGGTCGAGGTCGGTCTGGATACCGGCAAATAGGCGGCTCAAAGTGGCCGTGTCGCTCATCATGGTTCTCCATTTCGGGTACTGACAGGTACGTTTTTACTCCATCAGATTATAACACGACTCAGCCAATCGAAGTCTATACTATAGACGTCGTATCGAGTTCCATCAGGTCTTCCTGGACATAACCCGCGTCCAATTGAAATTCTTCTAACGCATCTATCGCTGTCCTGTACTCTGTCCAGGTCAGACGGCGGTTCAGTACCGGATCATTCACTGCTTTCCAGGCCGGAAAATATTGATCCATCAGGCTGACGGGCGTATCCGGTCCCAATTCTTCCGCGATCCAGCGCAGCACTTCACGCGTCCCCGCGATATCCTCGGGCATAACCAGGTGCCGTATCAGCAAACCGCGCCGCGCGATACCCTCTTCGTCAAGATGCAGCGGACCAACCTGCCGGCGCATTTCGCGCAGCGTGACCTGGTTATGATCGACATAGCGCGGCATCTTCGAGGTGCGCAGCGCATGTTTATTGTCGGCATACTTGGCGTCGGGGAGATAAATATCGACGACGCCATCTAATAGTTTGAGCGTCTCCAGGTTTTCATAACCGGCGCAGTTATAGACAATTGGCAAGCGCAGTCCCTTGCCACAGG
>WNGK01010778.1_pt1 | contig 10546 bp, 11 predicted proteins | sample 5400601 | NCBI WGS metagenome assembly WNGK01 (sample SAMN13153376, study PRJNA577476) | soil metagenome | isolation source: 60 cm soil or saprolite under Garry oak tree replicate 1 | place: USA:California | collected 2016-06-15
CAAGGGCGTGTTCTCTCCGATCATTACGCCTGGACGAATGTGGGAAATCTGCTGCTCCAGCTTAAGGATTTCCTGAGACAGAGCGTCGATCTTCGCGTTTTGTTCGGCTATCTTTTTCGCCAACGCCTCAAGTTGAGGCGCATCGGATTTGAGAGGCTCTGGCGCAGGCGTCTGGGCTGAAGCTGCCGAAAACAGTGAGAAACCGGAAAAGAGCGTTGCGAAGAAAATAGGTACCAGCTTCATTGCGCAAATTTTGGCATCGGTGGCTGTGTCTGGCAAGCTTCTGGAAATGAGGCGCCAACATGGCGCGCAGCTTGCCTTTCCAATTTTTACCCTTAAATTTTTTCATGCCTGAGCGCATCCAAAAGCCAGTCGATCCGGTTCCGTGGGGCCCAAAGCAAGGCGATGGCGGGGGGCCGCGTTCGCCAGATGTCTCGAGGCCGGACACAAAAGATCTTCTAAAAAAAATGCGCAAGGTCGATCCCAATCAATCCAAGCGCTATCGCCAGCGCACTGGCCAATAATGGAGCCGCCCCTGGTGAGGGCTGACCAGACTTTTTCTGGCGCGGCCGACGATTTCCCCACGCTGCTACGACGCATAGGGCTGCTTGGTCCAGCGGCGATTGCTGGTTCAGTTGGACCGGTAGGAAAGCTACAGCAAAGAAGTTGGGAGCCGACGGAGGCGACCACAATTCTTGCTTTCAAATTTTCAGGTGGCGTGCTCGTGGCGGGCGATCGGCGTGCGACTTCCGGCAACACCGTGGTTTACGATCGCGCCGACAAAGTTTTGGAAATTGATCGCCACTCGATTATGGCCATCGCCGGCGTGCCGGCGACGGCCTGGGAAATGGCGCGCGTGCTCGAACATTCATTCCAATACTTTCGACGGACGCAATTGCAGGAAATGAGCGTCGATGGAAAGGTGCGCGCTCTTTCCAAACTACTGCGCGACAATTTCGGATTTGTCATGCAAGGCGTCGGAATGGTAGTCCCGATTTTCGCGACCTACGATTTTCATCCAAAGCCCGAGGCACGACTCTATTTTTACGACGCGATGGGGGCGCAGTTTGAAGTGACCGATTACGCCGCAACGGGATCGGGGTCGCCCGCCGTGCGCGGCATTCTTTATTACGAAAACAATTGGGGCGCCAAGCCGCTGCAAAAATTGAGCGAAGACGAGTCGGTATCGATCGCGTTGCGCGCGCTCGATACCGCCGCGGAATCCGACACATCGACCGGCGGGGTGGATCGCAGCGGGAAAATTTACCCGCTCATCAAGGTCGTGTCCCGCGAGGGCATCAAGACCTTGAAGAAAACGGTTGCATGATCGAGGAGCCGTATCGTTGGGTCGAAGCGATCGCAAATCGCCGCGAGTACATCGAGGCGCAGCTCGTTTCGGGCAGTCCGATCGCAGCGCTAGGTTATCGCGATGGCATTTTATTTCTCACGCTCGGCCAGGCGCGGCAGAAAATTTTCGAAATTTATGACCGCATCGCCATGGGGGCGATCGGTCATCCGGGAGACATTGAACGGTTGCGAATGGCGGCCATCGAGCTGGCCAGTACGGAGGGTTTTACACGCTCGACGACGGATGTTTCATTGCGGCGGCTGGTGCATTATTCCCTTAGCCCGGTAATGAAGAGTGCGTTCGAGCAAGTTTATGGTGCGCCGTACCTGGCGCGGATGCTCTTCGCGGAAATCGGAGAACGTCCCGAAGAGGACCTGTTTCTGCGGGTGGAATACGATGGCGAGATCGCAACCAGCGGGACCAGCTTCGCGCAAACGCGAGAAGACTTCGCCGCGCTGAGCGGGACACGGCAATCGAGGGAGCTGATGGAATCATTTCTCAAAGCCGAATATGCTCCGGACACCAGCTTTGAGGCGGCGCTAAAATCCGCGCTCGACGCGTGGAGCGTCGGACATATGGCTTTACAGACTGGCGACGCCAAGGAACTGCCAGAGCGGACCGCGATTACTAGACATCGAGGCGAACAGCTCGCCAACAGCGGAATCGAAGCAGGAATCCTTGAACGCGATTCGCGCAGGGGAATTCGATATCGTGCGTTATTAGATGCGGAACTACGCGCGTTGATTCACGATTAAAGTATGGGGAGAAATGTTCGCCCGAAGAACACGAATGAAGCAAGCGGTCGGGAGCGTACTGGCCTTAATCGGGTTGTTCCTAATGATCGGATCTTTTGTCTGGATGCAGCGGACGTCGAAACCGCAACCCGCAAAATTGAGAATTGCGCAACCTTCTCCAACGCCGGGGCCATTCGCGGTCGTAGTTCTTGATCCCGGACATGGTGGGCAGGATTCCGGCGCAATGTGCGGCGGCGTGCTTGAAAAAGACTTGACCCTGGATGTAGCACACCGCGTCGATCGCTTGTTGGAGGCGGAAGGGATCGCGACCGTGATGACACGCCTGGGGGACAATTACGTGTCGCTGGCAGAGCGGGCGGCATTCGCCAATCGCGTGAGCGATTGCATTTTTGTCAGCATCCATTTTAACGAAGACAATCGGCCGGTGTCGACTGGAGTGGAAACTTATTATGCCGCCCATCAAATCACTCCGGGATCATTCATGACTTCATGGTTGCCTTTCTTGTGGCGAGCACTTTCCGAATCGCCGAACCTGGAAAGTCAAAGCCTTGCCGGGTTTATTCAGGAAGCACTGGTTGCACGCACGCAGGCGACTGACCGGGGGACAAAGGCCAAACAATTTTTTGTGATCGCGAATGTGACTTCTCCGGCTGTTTTGGTTGAGGGAGGATTTCTCACCAACAAAGAGGATAATTCCAGGCTGACGAGCGAAGATTATCGCGAACAACTTGCCGCAGCCATCAGCAACGGAATTTTACGTTATCGTGACGCTTTGAAGCAACGTCGATCGGCCGTAGCAGTGACTGCTCCGGGAAAGCGCTGAATAAACAGAAAGTAGCGACGTCAAGAACTAAGGTCGAGATGAAAGCCAAAATGGTTGCGCTTGTTTTCCTTGGATGGGTTGCGCTGGTTCGAGGGGACCAGATGATCGAAAGTGTGCAACAGGCGCTGAAGGATCAGGGGTTTTATTATGGCGAGATTACGGGGGACACCAGTGCGAATCTAACGGCCGCGATTCGCCGCTATCAAATTCGCAACGGACTCGAGGTCAGTGGTGAGCTGAATAGCGAAACGCTTCGTTCGCTGGGAATTAATTCTTCTCTGTCTGGACAGCCGGCAGTGAGGGTCAGCCCATCGCCGAGCCCCGGCGCTTCTGATCTACGAGCGGAATCGCCAGGCGTGGCTCCGGTGCCAGGACAGCCTTTCCCCAACCCGACCCAAGATCGACAACTCTATCCATCAGATCCTGTGACGCCTGGCGCTGCACCGGCAGCACCTTTTGCTGGAACCCCCTATGAGGCTGCGCCTTCCGATGTTCAGCGCAATCTCGTACTTTCCGCACAAATAGCGCTGGCGCGTCGCGGCCTCTATCGCGGTGAGATTGACGGTATGTACCAGCCAGCGGTGGAATTTTCGCTGCGCGCATATCAAGCGCGAACGGGGCTTCCGGTTACAGGCCAGTTCGATTTGGAAACCCTTGCCGCCCTCGAGTTATTGCCGCGGGCACGCGCACCGATCCTCAGTCCGTCCCGTCATCGCGTCCGTCCTCGGCTTGAGCCGCCCGTGCGCGGAGAATGGGTTCCTGAATAACATCGAGCATAGAATGTTCATGGAATCCAGTCACGCCTGCATTACGATTTGGGCCATCGAAATGTATCGACTGTAGCTCCGCGAAGACCGTGCCGACAAAAACTTGCGCTTCGATGCGAAGCAGAATTCGATCATTGTCGTCCGAGACCCAGACTGTGGCGCGCCGAAATTTCCGATGTGGCTCCAAATCAAGCTTTTTGCCAATTCGGTTAAGCTGCAAATCGATTTTTATCGCAGCGTAGTTGCCGGCGCGCACTGAAATTTTCTCCCGACCCAGCACCGTTACGGTGGCAAGATAGGCAGAAGTCGCGGGATAAACGACGACGCGGTGGATGCTGCGGTCCCTCAGTGGCTGACTCCGCAGATAAAGCATCGCCGAATCCAAATCGAACAAATTGGGAAAACTAAAGTCGCGGGTCTTTGTATCGACAGCGCTGCCCTGGCCTTCGGTGCGGGCGCGAATAACCCCGTTATTCGTGAAAGTGAGCTGGGTAGCGATTTTTTTTGCTCGATAATTCTCCGTTTGCCGGGTTTCGACTGGACGCAGCGTTTCCGCATTAGCGAGTGCACGATAATTAACGTCCAGTTTCCATAAGGCGCGGACAAAGCTGATCGTCCTTCCCGTTCCCTCGAACTGAAGTCGGTCTTGAGATGGTTTTGTAAACTGGACTTCTCCAGTGGCCGCCGTCAGCCCAGACCAGCCGAAACGATAGGTTGCATGAAGAGGCCGAAGCTCCGGAAAATTGCCGGGTGGATCTTTAGTCAGCGTTGACTGCCAATTCGCGACCGAGGTGAAGCTGAACGTGTGAAGCAGGAGAAGAACGATCGCACTCTGGCTTGAAAACCTAATCGAAAGGTGCGCGGCTTGAAACCGCTCATAAATCGTTGCCCTGCGAGGTGAGCCCCTCCTTTTCACCTGGACGAAAAAATACACGCGAGCTTAGCTCGCGTGCATTTTTGAATTGTCGAAATTAAAACTAAGGTTTCAAAGCTCGCGCCGGGGTCGCGGACGGGCTCGTCGAGGCTTTCTCGCTTGAGGTGGCGCGGCCGGGCTTGTTGAGAACGGCGATAATGTCACTGGTGAAATCGACATTGTCGTGTGAGTACATTAAAACAGGGACGCCGTTCAGGCTCATGCCGGATCTGTCAAACACCAAGTCCATGTTGTTGGCTTTGACTTTTTCCATCACTATATCGGTGATTTCTTTTACGATACCCTCTCGCATGCGCATCGCTTGTTCTTGCAGCTGCCGTTCGCGAGTTTGGCGGAATTCATTGATTTCCCGCTCCATATTCTTGATGTTGGCGATCTTGTCGTCGCGCTCCTTCGCTTTTTGTGCTTTGGCGTCGGCGCTCAGCGCTGGGGCATCGAGCTGCTTGTTCAAGGTGTTGATTTCATCAAGCGACTTCTTATAGGACTCCGCGCGATCGTCGTACTCTTTCTTAGCCGCGTTTTTGGCGTCATTGATTTTCGCTTCAGCATCCTTGGTCTTGTTGCATTCCTTGAAGGCGCGTTGCATATCGACAGTTCCGATTTTGAGAGCGCCCTGGGCAAAAGCCACGACCGGAAACGCGAGCGTGAAAGCCAAGGCTATAGAGTGAAATTTTTTCATAAGAGAAGTAACGGTGGGTGGAACCGCTTTAGACTGCAACCATTTATATTCGTTCAAAATTGATAACCGACATTGAAGTTGAACTTCCCGCCGCCGCTGTTCCCAGCCTTTTGAAGTGGAATTCCGTAGTCGATACGCAGCGGACCAATCGGCAAATCGAGGCGAACTCCAACGCCGATATCAGAGGCGAGATTATCGAATTCGATAGGAGACTTCGTCGACCCGGGCTTTCGTGTGATTGTTTGCGTGTGTTCGCTGAAATCCCACGCATCGCTGTTAACAAGACCAGTATCGTAAAAAATTGCCCAGCGCGCTTTCGCGACAATAGGACCAGTGAACTCGATCGTTGCTCGTACCATGCTTTTGCCGCCGAGGGGTTCGCCGTTAAAATCCTTCGGCCCGACGTCGCGGAAGTCAAAGCCGCGGAGGTTGTTTGAGCCGCCGAGATAGAGTCGATCGAAAATTGGAACTTCATTGCCGCTACCCCACTGATTAACGGTCGCGATTTCGCCGTTAAAGAGCAGGATCGTATCCCACTTGAAATGGAAATACTGGGACCCTTCGAGATCCCATCCGTAGATCTGGGTATCACCTCCGAGAAAACCGCCGGCAACATAGGGCGAAAGACTCACGCGCTGACCGACTCGCGTGAGCAACGCATTGTCACGCCGATCAAAAACAAGACTGGTGAAGATCTCGCTCTCCACAAACGAACCCTTTTGGGACTGGATCAGCGCGGATGCGCTTGAGCTCACATTGAAAATATCGATGTCTTGAAGGCGGTAACCCAAGCTCGCGTACATGTAGGCATTGATCGGCTTGCGTGCCTCGATTGAGAACCCGTAATTGCGCTGATCATAGACTGAGCTCAAATAGTTTGCCTCGCTGTAAAAGAGCTGGCCCCCCAAAGACAGCTTCCGATCGAGGAAATAGGGTTCCGTTAAGGCGAGGATAAAGTCCTTTCGTTGCGTCCCGTACTGAATGCGCAACCTGAACTTTTGGCCCGCACCCGTAAAGGATGGCCAGTTCATTAAATCGAAGTTGCCTTGCGTGAGCTCCACGAATCCAACCAGGTTGTCGATCGTGCTAAAGCCTGCGCCGAAGCTGAGCGAACCGGTCCGTTTCTCTTGCACCAGAATCGTGAGATCTTTACGGCCGGCTACGTCGGTATCTTCCGGATAAGTTTCGACTTTCGAAAAATAACCCAGATTCTCAAGGCGTTTCTTGCTCGTGTCCACGCGAACGGTGTTGAAGACATCTCCCGGCGCAATGAGCACTTCGCGACGAATCACCTTGTCCTTGGTGCGTGTGTTACCGACAATATTGACTCGCTGCAGGAACGAGCGGTCCCCCTCCTCGATTTTATAATGCACGTCGATCCGAGCAGCACCGGCCGGTGTGCCTTCCGGCAAAATCACAAGATCGACATAACCTCCGCTACCGTAGGCGTCGGCAACAGCTTTCGCGTCATCGTGCAGCGCCTTCGGTGAATAGACGCTGCCTTCCTTCATTTTTAACAGCGCGCGAATCTTATCTTCCGTCGTTACTTTCTCTCCTGAAATTGTCAGCTTACCGACGTGATATTGCGGACCCTCCGCAATCACGATCGTGAGCGTCATCGGACCATTGTGGCTGCGTTCCCTACGCACGTTCTTAATTTCCACATCGATATATCCGTGGTCCTGATACCATTCGCGGACTTTGTCCAAATCCTGTTCCAACTGCACTTCGTCCAATCGGCCGGATTTATCGACGAAGGAAACGAGTGTTTTGCCACGCGTTTTCATCTGTTTGCGCAAGACCCTCTCGCTAAAATGCTCATTCCCCTCGAAACGGATCCGGCGCACTGCGCCTTTCGCTCCTTCATTGATCGTGAAAACCACACGCGAAGTCCCGCGCTTCTCGTCAATTGCATCGACCCGAAATTGAGCGCTGATGTCAGTGAAACCATGTGCCTGATAAATTTCGATGATTTTTTGGCGCGCTTCCTCCAGTTGTTGCTCGTTTATCGGCTGGTTAAGCTTCAATTTGATTTCTTTGCGTAGCCTCTTTGCTTTGATGCGTTCGGCGCCATCGATTTCGATCTCACGTACGATCGAACGCGTCTGTACTGATACAATTACCTTCACGCCGTCGCCTTCCGGCTCAGCGAAGATGCGAACGTTTAGAATGGAGCCGGTCTTGTAAAGAGTCTCAACATCCTGCTCAACTACTTGATCGGAATAGGGCTGGCCCACTCTGGTTCGCATTTGCGCGAGAATCCGCTCCTTGCTCACGGTCGAGGGCCCTGTGTACTCTACCTCGATTGACCTGATGATCGGCGGGCCCTGAGGCGCCTGGGGGCTTTGGGCCCGGGCCGACATCGCGCCAAGCAGCGCGCAAACGGACGCGACCCAGATTGCAAACGGCAGGGGGCGCATCCATCCGGAAAAATATCTCATAAGTTAAGAAGCGCAGTCCCGCGCAAACGAACCCACGCGGGACAGGCGCCTATATCGGAAAGAAGAAGGCAATCGTCAAGGCGAGATTTTCCGTGGAAGCGGGCGATTTGTCCGCGAACAACTTGTCCGCAGGCTTTAGTTCAAAAGTTCGTACCAGTTATTTCGTCGGCGCGGCTCGTAGCCAGCATCGCGAATCAGCGATTCAATCTCTGTAGCGTTCAGTCGAAATGTTGTCCCGGCGCTGCTCACGACATTCTCCTCCATCATCACCGATCCGAAATCGTTCGCGCCATATTTGAGTGCCACCTGGCCAATCCCCGGGCCCTGCGTCACCCATGAACTTTGCACATTGTCGATGTTATCCAAAAGAATCCGGGCGAGCGCTTGCGTCCGCAAATATTCCGCGACGCCAGTCGCGTGCTTTATCTTGAGAACGGTATGCTGCGGTTGAAACGTCCAGCAGATGAACGCGGTGAATCCGCCGCTGCGGTCCTGCTGTTCACGAATGCGCTGCAAGTGCTCGATCCTGTCTTCAATCGTCTCGACATGACCGAACATCATTGTGGCGCTCGATCTCAATCCGAGCTCGTGTGCGAGTTGCATCACTTCCAGCCATTGGTCGCTGTTAATTTTCAGAGGCGAAATCTTTTTGCGCACGCGATCAACCAGAATTTCGCCGCCGCCGCCAGGAATCGAACCCAGCCCCGCATTCTTGAATTTAGAGATCACCTCGCGCAAAGGCATGCGGAAAGTTTCCGCGAAATGCTGGAATTCCGGCGGACTAAATCCGTGAATGTTAATGTGCGGATATCGCTCCCGGATGTGGTGCAAAAGATCGACATACCATTGGAATGGCAATTTCGGATGGTGGCCACCCTGCATCAGGATTTGAACGCCCCCCGCGGCCGAAAGCTCATCGAGCTTTTGATCGATCTGCTCGAACGAAAGGACGTAATGATCTTCATCTTTCTCCGTCCGATAAAACGCACAGAACTTGCAGTACACATTGCAGATGTTCGTATAATTAATGTTCCGATCCACAATGTAAGTCACGATCTCTGAGCCACGGCTATTGTACGATTTGGCCTTTGCCAGATCGCGCCGCGCAGTCGCTAAAATGCCCAATTCCTCCAGCGGCCAGCGATATAACTCCAGCCCTTCATTGGTTGAAATTCGCTCGCCTGCGAGAACCTTTTCCGTCAACGCATCTCGATTTAGGAAAACCATCGCGCGCCATTTTATATGACGTGGCGACCCATTGCACGTAGATCATTCTTATGATCAAGAGCGTGGCAATCGTCGGCGCTGGCGTATCCGGGTTGACCTGCGCCGTTGTTTTTGCCGAGCGCGGATATCACACCGCGATTTTCGCGGGCGAAATCGCGCAGCGAACAACATCTGGCGTGGCTGCGGCACTTTGGTTCCCATATGACGCCGAACCAGCCGACAAAGTGATCGCCTGGGCGCTGGAGACCTATAAGGTACTTGTCGATCTTAGCTGCGATGTGCGGAGCGGCGTCTCAACGATCGAGCTGCACCAGTTTTCCCGCACCAATGAAATTCCAGTTCCAGATTGGGCACACTCGTTAGGCGCTTCTGTCATTCCGATCGGAATGGAGGAATCTCTTACTCTTTTTCGATCTGGTTTCGCGATGAATGTTCCACTGACGGACACCACGATCTATCTCGACTATCTCGCAAACCGATTCATCAAAGCCGGCGGCGAAATCAACCCAAATGTTGAGTTCAAAAAACTCGAAGCCGTTGATCCAAAATTCGATCTCGTGATCAACTGCGCCGGAATCGGCGCGCGCGAGCTCGTTGACGATATCGATCTTGAACCGCATCGTGGGCAGGTCGCCGTCGTACCGAAGATCGACAATTTAAACTGCGCGATTGTTTGCGACGATGAGCCACTCATGTACGCGATCCCGCGCACGCATGATTGCGTTTTCGGCGGCACGAATGAAATCAGCGACAATCTCGCCGTCGATCCTGCCGCAACATCTAAAATCCTCGCCGAGTGCAGTCTAGTTTTGAAGATCGATAATCCCCGTGTCCTCACGGAGCGCGTGGGCCTTCGTCCATTTCGCAAATCAGGCGTGCGCCTCGAACGCGATCGTCTCGGTGACGGACGCACCGTCGTCCACAATTACGGCCACGGTGGTTCCGGCTTCACGCTTTCGTGGGGCTGCGCCGAGAATGTCCTAAGGCTCGCCCAGTGATTCGGGTAGCGCGCGGCTCACGTTAGCGCAATCGCTTGAAATGAACTGACGGTGTCGTCGGGACCTTTTTCAGCGAAGAAGCTTTCGTAATATCCCGGGCCGAGGTCCCAATGAGGGCCTTTGTAATAATCGTCGCGATAAAACCGCCAGATGCCGCTTACCACGATGAGGCAGCTGATGCGGTCATTCCAAAAATCGCCGACATAATTGAAACTCAGGTTCGTGCGCGCGTAGGCTCCGCCAAACCCGGCGTGATCGTAAAGCACGATCTCGGGCAGTCGGATGATTTCCTTTGACGGCTCTACCTTTACCTTGCCGGCAGCGCTCGCGTGATAGCTAAGCGGACCGAGTTTCCACTTCGTGTCGATGATACAGCCGTTGTCCGGCGACAATTCAGTTTTCGATATTTGTCTCATAATTGGCGGGTTTTCCTTATTTGACTAAACGAAATGCAGGATGTCGAGCCGACAGATTGTGCTTCTGTCGCTCAAATTCTCCTCCAAAACTACGACGCTCTTAGAGCGCCGCTACAGTTAAATTGCGTGTTCGCGCTGGTCCGAGCGGAGCCGGATCG
>WNGK01013159.1_pt1 | contig 10546 bp, 12 predicted proteins | sample 5400601 | NCBI WGS metagenome assembly WNGK01 (sample SAMN13153376, study PRJNA577476) | soil metagenome | isolation source: 60 cm soil or saprolite under Garry oak tree replicate 1 | place: USA:California | collected 2016-06-15
CACAAAAATGGCGAGCGGACGATAATCGCGGTAGCCAGTCACCTGGAAATTGAATTGATCGATATTTTCTTCAAGCTGCTGCCAGTCTTGCTCTGCTGGCTGTTCCGTTAGCTCTATCTGAACATCATCGAAACCAGGACGCAGGTTCCTGCTGTTGCCAGTCGTTAAGGAAAAGTGAGACATAGAAATCCTTTCTAAAAAGCATGTATTTTGTGTAAGAGAAACAGGCATATTCCTGTGTCCAAAGGAAAATGATGGAGCCAGTGAAAGCAAGACTTTTACTTCACAAGCGCACCAAGAGCCTCCAGGATGTGTTGCTGGCATGGTCTGGCTCCAGCGGTGAGATGCATGCGTGAGGCTCCTCTCGAGGGGAAGAAGTTGCATCGCTTTGCGGGCGAAGAAACAACCTGGGGAGAGATTTCTCAACCAGCGAGGGCCTGCAGAGCGATGCAACTTTCTCCCTCAGCATCCTGGGATTTCCATCTGGAATACCTGCTGAGCCGACAAAATGGTACGAAAAAATGGTATGACCCCTCTACTGAGACTATGCAACATTGGATGCTAGCTAGCCGATTCTGATGAGAAGGCTTAGATCCCTTGCCCAAGTGATTGCATCAATGCTTGCGCCTTTGCTTGTGCTCGTACAAGCACCGTTGGCTCGTCCGCTGTGACCATATGCGGTGCAGCCATATAGGGGAATTGCGGCTGGATGCGCCCATCATAGCCAACATGATCGGAGAGCGGGCTATTGACGAGGAGGCTCAGCACAACATCGGTCACATCATCGGTTAACCGTCGCCCGTTGCGTGTCGCGAAGCTGAAACTGGCCGGAGTTCCGAGGCGGTAATGAAGGATATCGGGGAGCAGCAGATCAGCCACAGCTTGACCATAGGCTTCGGGACTCTCTGTCGTTCCTGCGAGGCGTGTGAACAGCGTGACGATCTCAGCAACACGAGGGCGACCGAACTCCCTATCCTCTCGCGGCTGACGCCTGTTGTGGGCTTCACTCCGCTCGTCATCGATGTTGAAGAAAGGCTGGATCAGGGGAAGCCCGATGCGCTCGATCTGGACTGACATGCCGTGTCCATGCAGGGAGGTGGTAGCCCACACACCGATGACTCCCTGGCCTAAGGCACGGGTTGGTAATTCGAGCACAATACTCGTCACGTTGCGTCCCCCAAACACATTGAAGCCCTGTTCGAACACGTTCGGCATATAGGTGTGCTGGGTGAGTGCCGCTTGCTGGAAGACCAATGCTGCAACCCCATCGGCATAGAATGCGTCCGATCTTAGACCTGCCCAGACACGCCCTTGCTTGGTGAGGAGGATCTGCTCGTTGGTACGTCCCTGAGCGAGCTGCTCTCCATCCGTGCCAGATTGCGCCTCCTCACCTTCTGCGCGTAGCACGGTGAACGGCTGCTCCCCGCTGGCGTCGGGCTCACCGAAACGAAAGCGGTAACTCAGATCTTCCAGAGCGTCCTGGTTGGTATCGATCTTAAATTCATACACCACTTCAGGGTGGAAGGTGGTAGGCGATGATTTGCCCGCATCGGGATTCACCGTCATAATCAGGACGGTGGTATCCGGATCGGCCCCATCGAACACATAGAGATCACAGAGATCAACGCGACCATCCTCGCGCGCGGCGGGAGTGTCAATATGATGTGACATGAGATTTCCTTTCTTATCGACTCCTGTTCATATCAGGAGAATAGTACTGACATCCACTCATAACTCATCGGGGGGAGACCAGCCCCGATGGCGCTGCTTGCCTCGCGGAGAAGGGATGTTAGTACTCGTTTCACGAAAACTATGGGCCCCAGGTGAAGATCAGATCACTTGGCGTATCAGGCAGCCCACTCAGTAGATCCTGCACATTCCATCCAAGTAAACCCTGAAGCTGTACTCGCAGCCAGCGCTCCAATGGACGCTCTGCACTCGCCAGTTCCTGCAAGGTCTGGTGCGGCTCCTGCGTGTGGAGTGTCATGAGCATCAGATCACCGTGGCGCAGTTGCACCAGCCTGACCTGCACCTGGGTAATCCCCATATGTTGGCAGGATACTTCGAACTGCTCTCTGCGTGATTCCGCTATTTCCTGGTACAGTCGTCTCCACTGCTCCTGGGTTCCCGGTCGCAGGAGGTAGACGATCTGTAGCTGCGCCATACAGCAATGCTCCTTTATTTGCTCGTCTTTGTCCATCCCGTCTGGTTCGACGCGTTTCACGAGACCCTCTGCCTATGCTGGGCACCCTATCCGGGGGACAGGCAACCTATCCGGGGGACAGGCAACCGCATCACTCCTTCCACAGCCGACGACCCCTCGTCCTCTCTGGTGCTAGTATAACCAGGAATTAACTTACTAAAAACGGTACTAAAAAAACGATATGTCCCTAGAGAGTGTGAATCCACATTTCCAGTCGCTGTAGTTTGCGCTCCAATAGCTCAGGAGAACGAAAAATCGCCGTCAAGACATACGTTCCCTGCAACGACGAGATCAGGTCGATGGCTAAATCGCTGGCCTCTTGCTCGTCCTTGCCGAGCAGCCGAAATTGCGTTTCCGTCCAGTCCAGGTAGACCTGAAAGATCTGGGCCGCCACGTTGACCAGCTGACCGTCCTCTTTGTCGAGCTCTTGACAGAGACTGCCATGGAGACAGCCATAGCGTGCCAGCGCATGCTCCTGTTCACGCGCTGTCTGTAACAAGGCCAGCAAGCGCTGGCAAGGATCGGCAATGCGCTCCCACTTCCCGAACATTGCATGTAGTTCCTGCGTATGTGCCTGAACGACGGCCTCCACTAAGGCTTGCTTCGTCCGGAAATGATAGTAGACATTGCCTAAGGGTACCTGAGCCTGCTGGGCAATATCCGCCAGGGTCGTGCGCGCCACTCCTTGTTGATAGAACTTTGCTTTGGCCGCCTCGATAAGGCGGTCGCGCTTGAGCATGGTCGTCATTGAGGATCTCCAGATGTAATGTAGTTGGCTAACTATGATGGGCGCGAATGAGTTTGCTCACTCTTGACCGAATCATTCACCTGCTTGCTCTCGCTGTTCACAGGGGAGAGCGTCTGCTCTTCTGGACGGCTAGCAAGCTGGGTGCGCTGAGCCCGTTTCGCCTCATGCCTGGCCGCATCCCTGGCCACCACCGTGATGGCAGCGGAAGCCAGCACTATGTCCTTCCACAGGAACTGTCCCGTCAGGTTGAGCACGGGGAAGCCTGTTACCCCTGGAGCAATCACGAAAATGGTCAGCGTCCCGGCAAACAGCACGAGGGTCAACAGACCGACATAGCGCACCCAAAGACCAGCGATAAGCATTATGCCAGCAATGACTTCAAGGGCGCCGAGCACATAGACGAACGCGCTATAGGCCAGGAAAGGAAGCGACAGAGAGAGCAAGACAACGATCGATTGGGGATTTTGAAGATGCAGGGATCCAATCCAGAGCAGGACCAGGCCCAGGCTGATGCGCAAGAGCGGCCCCGCGAGCCGCTCGGCGAAACTGAACAACGTCTTCATAAGAAGACCTCCTTTTTTGGGGTATCTGGAAGCTCCCTCGTGAGGAGTGAAAAAGCAGCTGATCAGCGGTAAACATGGAGAACAGGTACTGCTACGCAGTCCTCTCAGCGACAGAGCAAATATTCATCATGAATACCTGCATCTGCTTCATAAGTCGATTCACATGCTTCACGTTGCTGGCCGTCCAGTTCCTAAGGGAACCCCAGTAGTGTTTTGACACTAATAGATTCGGCGGAGGTTACAACCTATCCTTTGCTCCTCCACCTTTCAGCAGGGGTTCAGATCACTTGTGAGATTGCTGCGGTGCCCGAGAGCAAGGGCGCATGGCTTTTTTTGTTGTGTTTGTCACTCCAGGACGTTTTCTCTCAACAAGACATCACTCTTTCTCATCTGTATCCAGCCGAGTGTAGCAAAGGAAGATGCCTGGCGACAAGAGAAATTGCCTCATAGTGTTATCTTCATCATTCGATGAGGTAATTTCAGGCCTGTAGCAGCTTGCGTGATACCAGGCCGTTCACGTTGGAAGTCCCATCAGAGCGTAGGAGATGGCATCGTCTTGTGCCAGGGTTGATCCGATCCTCCACTCCTCTGTGAAGGTCAACTCATCCAGTCCAGCACGCGCGGTCATGAGGACCTTATCAACGTCTTCCTGTTCTGTCGGGGGAAGTGGGGTCTGTGCCGCGCCACGCAGGGCTGCTGCTGTGGCACACAACCTGGTTGCACGCTCGTAGCTCCCTTCCGCACAGGCTACGCCGGCGATGCCTTCCAGGCACCAGGCGGTATGGGTAGCGTTGCCCAGCCTGTGGTAGAGCGCCAGGCTTTCCCGGTAGCGGACCTTCGCACGCTCGTAGTCCTGCTGTTGGCGGGCCAGGTGCCCCAGCAGGGTGAGGATGTTGGCAATGCCCCAGGTCATGCCGATGGCTCGCACGTAGGGCGAGGGCTTCTTCCAAGAACTCGGTGGCACGCGCGACATCCCCTCGCTTGCGTGCCAACTCACCGAGGTTCAGCAGGGCAAGTGAGATCTGAGGGGTATCTCCTGCATCCTTTGCACAGTGGTGTGGGGACGCTTGCGTCGCCCTTTACCGGGGCAATCATTTAGCCCTCGGTTTGAGGCGGTCGACCCGGTAATCTCATGGCAGTCAGGATGGCGAAACCAATGACAGCAATGACAAGCAAATCAATCACGGCAATCCCCCAGCTCGGTGGACGGCCCGATCCTGCTGCAAACGCGATGATCACCCCTCCCAGACCAGTCCCAAGCGCCGTTCCGAGTACGGAAGAAAGCTCCATGGATGCCGATGCAGAGCCTACCTGGTCTTTAGGGGCCGTTTCCAGGACAACGAGACTAAGTGTAGAGTAAGCCAGGCCCATACCAAGTCCACCGACTCCCCATGCTCCTATCGCTACGATGGCAGGGATCTCAGGAATGAGTACGCTTGCGATACCTGCAAGACCAACGGCAACTACCAGCAAACCGATCAGGACAAGCATGCGGCGTCCCTGTTGAGGCGCCAGGTTCGCCTGCACCCATGAACCGGCAGTCCAACTCAAGGTAGCAGCGGTGAGGGCTATGCCGGCGATGATGGTATTTTGACCGCGTATCGAGATCAGCGTCAGGGGGAGAAAGGCTTCACCCCCAAAGAAAGCTGCGCTAAGTAGACCAATGGTCGCGATAGCAGCGGGTAAGCCGGCTTTTACTCGCAGTGTACCAGCTGGAAGAATAGAACGAAGTGATGGTATGCCGATTACCAGACCTGGAAGTATCAGCACAAGCGCAAGAGGGATAGATGGCACTTGTAAACCTGCCAGGGTCATTCCTGCTCCAGCTACAAGACCGGTTGTGGCTAAGAGACGATGTAAATCCAGTGATCTTGCTTCTCTTCCCTCTTTTGAAAGGGTAAGCTTTTTCAAGGCTGGGAGCACCAGGCCAGTTCCTAAAGGTAACACGAGCACCAGACCAAGGAATACCCAGCGCCACCCGAAAAAATCGGCGATGATTCCTGCAAGTGCAGGGCCGATCAGTCCCGGCACGACCCAGGCGCTGGCAAGGATGGCCACCATACGAGGCTTCAAGTGCGCTGGATATCCCTGTCCTACACACGCATAGGTGACTGAGACGAGAAGACCTGCTCCGAACCCTTGCACACCCCTGCTCAGTACGAAGACGACCATTGAGGGTGCAGTACCAGCCAGTACCAGACCAAGGACGAACAACACGACGCCGATGAGGAAAGGCAGTGCCGGGCCACGTTGGTCGGCTTCATCACCCGCCAGAATGAGCCCTACGAGAGTAGCTAGCAGATAGGCGCTAAAAGACCAGCCATACAAACTCAGACCGCCCAGATCAGCAACGATCTTAGGGAGAATGGTCGCAACAGCCAGCGTCTCGAACGCTGGTCCTAACGTGATCAGTATGAGTCCGAGTGTGAGTCGGCGGTAGTTTGCACTCCACACGCCTTCGGAGATCGAAGGAGCTTGTTCCTTGTATGCTAATCTGGGCAGCGGTCGTGACATTGGTAGTTATCATTCTTTCGGAAGATTGGGTACATAGAAATCACAAATGTATCAGGCCAGGTTGTGCTCAATGCTGTTTTGCTGAACCACCCATTTGGTACCATTGCCTGAGCTGGAGTAAGGCAACAATTTCCTCAGGGGTAAAGCCACACTGGACAAGGTTCTCCCTTTCAAGATCGACTGTCTCAAGATGTGTCGTTATGGTAAGCTGTTCTACAGCATGAATCTGTGGATTTATCATCGTGTCCTTTCTATAAGGTGTTCTATCTCGCGTACAATTGCAAACAGCATGCTGATCAGGCTGCTCAAGGTGTTGCCTACTTGTCCCAGGTGTCACGAAGAAGATTCTTAGGCATCCAATGAGATATCGCACAATGCCACGATAAGGCTTCCGCAGACCGGCCAGTATCCGCTCCTGTTCCGCCTCTCGTTGCCGCTCCCGAACATGCTCAATCATGAACTGCTCACTAATGTACATATTTGGAATCATCGCTTTTCTTCCTTCTCGTGCATTTCTCCTCTGCATATACCATCTCGCATCCCACTTCCGATCTCAATGCGTTGAAAGGATTCCCGCACTGCCGTTTTTTCCTGTCCCAGCTCCCGTAGGGGTTCGGTTACTACTTGAACTCCTGCTACTTGCCATACTAAGAGATATATCTCAAAGGGAGCAGGCGCACATCGACAGAATCGTGTAATTCCTTCCCTCATCGCTTTGGGAACCCACTAAACAGAATTACCTAGCAGTACCTGCGTCTGTAACCTTCCGCGAATCTATTAGCAGCATGTCGGTGCTCTGTGGGGGAGTCCCACAGAAGATATACATACGTTGTTCACGGAGCACACGGGCCTGGACCCGTGTACCTCTCGATGGACTCAACCACAATCAGGAAAAGATCATGGAACACAATGTACGACAAACGAAACATTCTACTAGCCGCCGTTCCTTTTTGCGCAAGGGACTCGTAGTAGGAGGAGCAGGAGCCATCGGCGCCGGGCTGTTGGCCAATGGGTTACCGTTACCGGCCTTCGCCGAAGAAGGAAGAGCCAGTCTCACACGGGGAGATGTGGCAATTCTCAGGTTCCTGGCTGCGGCCGAAATCCTCGAAAGCGATCTGTGGCAACAATACAACGAACTGGGAGGCATCCAGGACAGCGAAGTCCCAGGAGGCAGTGGAAGTGCAGCCTATATCAAAGCTCTTGAAGTGCTGGATGAGGACATGCCCCAGTATATCCACGACAATACCGAGGATGAGTTTAGCCACTTCACGTTCATCAACGCGTACCTGGTTTTCAAGGGCGCGGATCCCGTCAATCTGGATAAGTTTCGCACGTTACCGAGCAGTAAAGCGAGCGGCGCCCAGCACATTGGACGGCTCACCAACCTCATGCAGCTCAGCGTGGACACCAGTTATTGGACTCGCTACCGCAGCCGCACGCAGAATCCCGATTTCGGTGACACGTTCGCGCAAGCCATCCCGGGTTTGAGTAAAGGGCAGTTTCCGGCAATTCCCAGAAACGATGGCGACCTCGCCCCCGCTAACCACATCCAGGCGATCGCCAACACGGCGGGCTTCCACTTTGGGTATATCGAGCAAGGCGGCTCCAGCCTCTACCCAACGCTGGCCCAGGGGGTCAGCAATCTGGAAGTGTTGCGCATCTTGCTCAGTATCGGCCCAACCGAGACAGCACACTTTCAGACCTGGATGGACAAGGCAGGCAATGCGCCTGCTCTGACAGACCCTACGAACGGATTGGTGTTTCCGGACCTCAATGCCTCTGGCGGGGAGGACACCCAGACCAACCTGATCATGCCCGAGCCGACCGTCTTCCTCAGCCGCAAGTTCCCGGCCGTTTCGATCATTCGCCCGACCGAGATAGCGGGGAGTGGGGGTGCAGTGGCCACGATCAAGTCCTTCACAGCCGACGGGCTGTTCATCGGCCAATCGAAGGAGTTCTTTGCCGCCTTAAACCAGCTGGCAGAGAAGGCCGATGCGGCCCGACGCGGGTTGTAAGCGACGAGCGATTCAGCCGTTGGCGCACAGACGAACGATGATGCTGGAGCAGACCAGTACCTCTGCTCTGAAAGATCCTACGCCAAATGCGTGAGAGGGCTAGGCAAGGAGAGGGGGAAACTCTTTCGCCCGTATCAGGCGAGGTGGTGCTCAATAGCATAGCGGGTGGCCGCGCTGCGTGAGGTAACGCCCAGCTTGCTGTAGATAGGGGACTCTCGAGAAGTAAATCGTCCCAAATATGATAGACTCTGCAAAAGAAGTGATCATGGAGGGATGACAATGGAACTGACGGAGGCAGTGAAAGAGCTGCTCGTGCAGACGGCCAAGGCGCTCAAAGGCCATGCCCGCCGTTTGTTTATGGCCCGAACGGTTCAAGCCCTGGGTGAAGGAGGTCAGAGGCTGGCTGAACGGGAGTTGGGCTGGAATCGGGGGACGATTCGCAAAGGGATGCACGAGCTGGAGCGTAGGATCGTCTGCATCGATGCCTTCTCCTCACGTGGCCGCAAGCGCAGCGAAGAGCACCTGCCCAATCTGCTGAGCGATATCACCGCCATTGTGGATGGGCAGAGCCAGGCCGATCCGCACTTTCGCACCAACCGGCTCTATACGCGCCTCACCGCAACCGAAGTGCGTCGCCAATTGATCACGCAGAAGGGCTACAGCGACGAGGAATTACCGACGGCGGAGACCATCGGGACCAAGCTCAACCAGCTGGGGTACTACCCGAAAACAGTGGCCAAGAGTCAGCCCCAAAAAACTCCCCGAAACGGATGCCATCTTTATCCAGGTGAAGCAGCGCAACGAGGAGGCGGATGAAGCTTCGGACGTGTTACGGGTTTCGATGGATGCCAAGGCGACCGTCAAAGTTGGCCCGTTTGCCCGCGGAGGCAAGAGTCGCGTGCCCACCAAGGCCGCCGACCACGACTTCAAGTCAGCAGCGAAGGTGACGCCAGTGGGGATTTTCCAGCCTGCCTCCGATGAGCTCTTTCTGTATGCAGTGACGTCCAAAGTGACCAGCGATTGTCTGGTGGATCGCTTGATCGATTGGTGGGAGACGGTGAAAGAGCGCTTTTCCCACATCACGACGCTGCTCATCAATCTGGACAATGGCCCGGAGAGCCACAGTCGGCGCACCCAGTTCATGCACCGCCTGGTGGAGTTTGCCCAGCGCTCTCACCTCACCATACGCTTGGCGTATTATCCGCCGTACCATAGTAAGTACAACCCGATCGAGCGGTGTTGGGGGATTTTGGAACAGCACTGGAATGGGGCCTTGCTCGATTCGGTGGACGCGGTGATCCACTATGCCAGCACCATGACCTGGAAAGGGAACTCTCCCGTGGTCGCATTAGTGACGACGACGTATCAGACCGGGGTCAAACTGACCAAGGCGGCGATGAAGGTGGTGGAAAGCCAACTGGAGCGATTGCCACACCTGGACAAGTGGTTTGTGGACATCGAGTGTCCCTCACCAGCCAGTCGGGACAGTTAATAATTCTTGAATCCCTTACAACTGCAAGAGCGACTTGGCGAACAGATCGCCGATGAGATCAGTCGGATCACCGGCGCGCAGAATGTGGCGGCGGTGCTCAAAGGGGAACATTACTGTATGGCGGCGCGCGGTATACGTTCCCCGGCACGGATGACGTCATCCGTCATGCGAGGTGTCTTTCGGACTGAAAGCCAAACGCGTACGGAGTTCCTGGGACTGATTGAATGATTCATCACTGCTTTCGAGAGTTCATCGCAAAACCTGTGCTTGCTCTAGAGTCGGTCATACAGCTAGGTAATTCTATCTAGACGGTTCCCAGAGAAGGCAGAGCAGGAATTACACGATTCTGTCGATGCACACCTGCTCGCCATCGATGTATATTTGATTAAACTGAACGAAACGTCTATACCTGGGATCAATTAACTGGGAATGAGTTATGCGACTGAATGCTAGTCCTGAGAACCTCTTGGAGAGAATTGCACTCCGGGCAGGAGTTGTACCGACTCCTCTCGGGGATACCATAGTAGCCATGACGCTCGCACGTACCATCATGGTAGCCGCGAAGCTTGGCGTCTTTGAGGCATTGGCAAAGGCAGAATGTACCGCGCAAGAAATTGCAACACGCTGCGGGCTTGATCGGCGTGCGACGGAGGTTCTCCTCTTCGCGTTAGCGGGTGCAGGCTATGTCCGAAGTAAAGCAACGCACTATACGCTTGCTCCAGTAGCCAGGAAATGGCTTCTCAAAAGTAGTCCGCAGTCGCTTTACGATTATATGTTGTTCAATTTCCTGAATTGGACCTGGGATGAAGGCTTTGAAGACTTTATCCGGAGTGGAGAACCAACACATATACACCAGGAAATGTCACACGATGAGTGGCAGGTGTATCAGAGGGCAATGCGTTCTCTGGCTGGCTTCTCTGCTTCTGAGGTAGCCCGGCGCATTCCGGTACCCCGGGGCGCGCTGCATATGTTAGACATCGGCGGTTCCCATGGCTATTACTCAGTCATGCT
>WNGK01008642.1_pt1 | contig 10545 bp, 4 predicted proteins | sample 5400601 | NCBI WGS metagenome assembly WNGK01 (sample SAMN13153376, study PRJNA577476) | soil metagenome | isolation source: 60 cm soil or saprolite under Garry oak tree replicate 1 | place: USA:California | collected 2016-06-15
CGTATTTTGGGGTTGAGCCAATCAATCAGGTCGGCGGCGGACATGCCCAGCGCAGCTTTGATGTCTCCGCGGATACCATCCAGAAAGGTCTTGATATTCTTTTTGGAAGGCTTGATGAGCAGTTTCCCGTTGGGATACTTGCGCACATTTTGCCCGAGGAAGTCAAAGCCTTTCCCCACGTGTGTGATGACCGTCTTCGCAGGAGAAAGCTCCAGCCCTCGTTCTTGCAGAAATTGCTCCACGAGGGGCTTGATTTCCCCTTCCAGCAGTTCTTTAGTTCTACCGGTGATGACGAAGTCGTCCGCATAACGGATGAGATTGACACAGGGAAATTTACCTCCGAAGGAGGAGAGAGGCTTTTTTGTCGGGAACTTTTCCTTCAAGAGCCGCTCCAGTCCATCCAGCGCGCAATTCGAAAGCGCTGGTGAAATAATTCCACCTTGTGGAGTCCCATCCTTCGTTTCGTGAAGGACGTGTTTTTCCATATACCCGGCTTTCAGCCACTTTTGGAGAATGACTCGGTCCATGGGGACGTGAGTCAGGAGCCAATCGTGTGAGATTCGGTCGAAACAGGACTTGATGTCGCCCTCTAGAATCCACTGTGGATTTGGTCGGGCCAGTGTTTTGAAACACTGTTCGATCGCATCGGCACAGGACCGCTGCTGCCGAAACCCATAGGAGTTGTTGTCAGCAGTGGTTTCCACCACGGGATCGAGTGCAAGCAAATGCAGTGCCTGTTGGGCTCGATCTTTCATAGTGGGAATTCCGAGCGGCCGCATCGTCTTTCCATCCGATTTCGGAATGTAAACACGTCGGAGAGGCTGAGGTTGATAGCCTCTACGCTTAAATGCATGTACTGCCTGTGTCTTCTTTTTTTCCGGTGTGTCCCAAATTTCTTGATCCACGCCGGGGGTTTTCTTGCCATCGTTTTCCGTCACTCGTCGAACGGCGAGAACCTTGCCGCTATACGAGTGAGTCAGCAGGCGTTGCAAGGCTCGCACCTTGCCCCATCTGCCGACCTTCGTTGCCTGCGCGATACGCACTTGGAGTCGGCGAACGTTGCGGTGGATAGCCCGCCAGTCAATGGCGTACCATTCCGCTGCTTCGCTTGAGACCGCACCAATGGCTTTCGCCATCGTCATCTGCTTTGCCTCATGTACCGATTTGCCTCGTTCTTTCGCGTGAAGCACCTCAGGGAAGTGGGCCCGCTTTCGCGTCCGGTGATGTGGTCGATGCGACTGACGCAACCGGTATCTGCTCCATTACAAAGCAGCCTTCGCTTTCTCCCTGACCTGCTGTCCGCACCGCCATCGGTCCATCTTGCGATGTACTTTCCCCTGTTATTGGGGAGCGGTATGGATTTATCCTGTTCCGCTAGAATGACTCGATAGGTTAGGTCCACTCTTTACGCCGGCAGTGTTTGTTTACCCATGACGGCGGACGCACGAACCGCCGTACTCACTGCAAGAAGAGCCGCGCAGCATTTTAGGCTCTCAGTTCCTCACGACGCTTACGAGTATTTGTGTATTCTGACCACACTACCGGAGCCTAGGCCCGTCTCCGCCTAATGCTGGCAGATACACCGTCTCCTCACGGTTCTGGTGCCACTCTTGCGAGTGTGGGTACATTGTCCGAGGGCTTCGAACGGTCTGTTGCCTCGCCGCTCTTACCTCGTAGGCTACGCGCAATGGGATGCGCGGTTTGATCGGTCCTCCTTGCCAAACAATCATTTCTAGCAGCTTTACAGGTCGCAGCGTGCGATGGGACGCACGGTCTGATCGAGTTCCTCCTCTCCAGACAATCATCTTCAGCAGCTTTCCAGGTCGCACGAAGGGTTGCCGACCATCCGCCAACTGGCGCAGTTCCCCTCTGGCAAGGCCCAATGTGTGTAGTGGCGGTTTTTCACCAGCTATCAGGCGCTCTGCCCGTCATGGATGTGCACAATGACTGGTGAGCGGACTTGATTTGGTGGTGGATGGCGGCATTAGCGCAGGCTGGCCAGTCGCCGCGGTGCGCGACGACCGTGTGCGTTTTTTTACCACGTTTCACGCCACCGAAGTTAAATCGAGGGCTGCATAGAGGCATGGCGATCCCGTCGAATCTTCGATATCGTCTCTGATCTCTGCACTACAGTGGATGCACGCCCTATTGGCATCTTTCCCGACGGCGGCGGTCCAAGTCAAATAGGCGCATGTCGAGCGAGCGTAGTACACAAATGTTTCAGCCCTTCGAAATGCCTCTCCAGCCACTTCGCTTCAAATGCTCAGGGAACAACATTCACGTATACGGTCTTTTTGAAGAACACCCCGCTGTGATCCATTGACTGGACTGTTAGCCGGTGAGTACCGACTGTCAGTGGAACTTTGGCATATATGGCTGCCAGCTTAATCTCGTACACTTTTACAAAGTCCACCCACACTTCGGTGCGCGCTACCGGGGAGCTCGAGTCGCGCGTGACTGCCTTGATTACCACTGGCGAGCGCTCCGTCGGCCGGCGAACAGATGGTCACTGACGGATCGGTCAGGTTCGCCTCGCACACCGGGATGATCTTGGCGACGAAAGCATCCTCGTCATACTTTCCCGCTTTGTGTCGTTGAAGTATGTGGGCCTTGTTCCACAGTTCCACCGCGCCCCGGGCGGTTTTGGTGAACACAGGCGTGAACACGCCTGGGACCATGTCTCCGAATTGGATGGCCCCGCACAACACCGCTTCGAGCGGATCGATCCGATGGCATCCCAGGACTCGTGGTGAAGAAGGGGATTCCGTCACAGATACCACACGGGGGCAAGTGGCGCCGAGAGAGAATCGAAGAATACCTACGTGGCCTTTTTCGGCGGCCTCACCGGCCGGCAGTTTCAATAAAGATCAGCTCCGAACTGTACGGGAGACCTAACGTCACAGTAAGGCCGGTGCTCAATAATTCCCCGCCGCTGGCGATGCGGTCCTCAGCGCTGTGATCATGAAAACGCAGTCGATACATGCCTTCTGGTTTCAGTCCTTTAAGCACAAAAATATGGGTTGGCTCGCTTTCGATCGAGCCGCGGAAGGCATAGACCACTCCATTGCCGGTATGCGGATCGAAATACTGCATCGCATCCCAGTGAATCCCGTCAGGGCGTTCAGAAATTTGATAAAGGTCGGCTTCGCGGATCAGACCACGCAACTGCGTCTTGTAAAGCTGGATTTCTTCTTTGGCGACCACATGCTGCTCCGACGTCCACGTAGTCGTATCCAGCATGATCGTGAGCCAACCCATCATTCCGCTGCGCAGCATGTACCTGAAATTCTCGATGTGCGGTGTAGGCCACTTCTCGACGTAGCTCTCCAGCATGGCGCTGGGCAGGACGTGACTCGCGTCGTAAAAGGCACGCCGATTCGATACTGGATCGTACGTGTCAGTAATTGAAAAGTAGTCCGCGTGCGCGGCACTACCGAAGTCAACCATGCGCCCGCCGTCATCGCAGATCTCCAGCAGAAGCCCGGGGTGATCTCTCCTTAACTTGGAATAAATGTCGTAGTAGGCGCGAACTGCGTGGTAGCTCACATCGGTTGAATTCGAGCTCTCGACCCAATACGATCCCCAAGCCTTGTAGATGCATTTGTTCCAATTATCTGGAGGTGCATGCGGATGATCTGTGCGATCGCAGCCTTGAGCCACCACATAACCGTCGTGTTCCAGCATATCGAGGTGGTAGTCGGTTACGATGCGCTCGAGTTCGCGTTGCGCCCATTCCTTAGCCGCAGGCACGCCGATATCAATCGTCTGCCCTTTGAACTCCTCAGGTTTCCAGCCGGGCGGAAGATCCGTTACCATCCAGTCGTGCACTTTCGGATCGCGCGCGTTCAAAGCACCGGGTTCAGTGTCCAATGCCGCCTGGGTCCAGTCCACCCACAGGCCAAATTTCAGTCCATGCTGGTGCGCGTCGTCGGCAACAACGGCTAGCCCGCGAGGAAATTTCTGCGGGTTGGGATACCAGTCGCCAACGCCGCGGAACCAGCCAGCATCGACATGGAACATCTCAAGGCCGAGTTCTGCCGCATCGCGAATCATACCGAGGGCGATATTCTCGTTCACTTTCATCCCGCCACCCCAACTGTTGTTGACCGTGAGCGGGTAGTTGGGATTTTTCCAGGTCAGGGGATTGCCTAGTACGTTCCGAACCCAACGCCGCAGCACGTTTCCTGCGCGATCAGGTCCGCCTTGCGACGCGCCCAGGAAAACAATAGGCGTGTCGAAGATCTCGCCCGTTTTCAAACGACTCCGAAACGGGCCGGGATCAGGATTTAGTCCGGCAACTCCTCTCAACGATTCGCCCTTTCGTTCCAAGGTTAGTTGTGTCCGTCCACTGAACTCTATCCCCACATACCATCCGCTCTTCGAGCCGTCGGTTTCTTCCACCAGGAACCATGGAATGATTTCACGAGACTCATTTCCTTTAGGATGGGCGTATGTACTCGATGTCCCTTGCCACTTGTATTCAACGGGCAATGCTACAGGGTGCGTACCGGTATCAGACGGAGTATCGGCACCTTTCTCTACATATAGGTGTTCAAGCGTGGTCTGAGGTTTGGTTAACCAGTCGAATTGAATGCTGTCTTGAAGCGGCAGCCACAATTCTCGGCTATCGAGATTCTCGATATGGATCTGGTGCTCGATTGGCCCAAAAGGAGCTCGCGCCTGCCATTCCCAGATCACCCGCAAACGAGGCGATGGACTTTCGTAAACAAACGCGACCCGATGCGCGTCACTATGGCTAGCGCTCTGGTTGAATTGCCAGTGCACCGCTGTTACCTGGCCGTCTATTTCTACAGAATCGATGAGTCGTTCCACCGCAGTGTTGTTCCAAACCGGCTGCGCGGTTGCAACGAGCGTTCTTAGGCGCGGAGCGTCTGGCCCTGCTTCAAACTGCAGCGTTGTGTCGGCTGTCTGCAGCTGGGACGTGGTCTGACCGATAGCTGGTAAGCTCGCAACGAGCAACAGCATACCCATCCACAACGGGCTAAATGAGCCACGCATGAAATCCTCCTAAAGACAGGCCGACCCAGACTAAACCGTCGGGGGGCCCTAAGAAGCACCAGCCTTACGCCAATTTGCGCCCTCTAGTAAACGTATTCTCAGCTGTGTTAGTATCCCTCGCGGTTGATCGTTTCGGCCATGGATATCAAGGAAATTGCAAAGCGCGCCAAAGTCTCAACCGCCACGGTATCGCGTGCCATTAACCGGGTTCCCACCGTGGATCCCCAACTTGCCAAGCGGGTATGGAAGATAGTTGACGAACTTGGATATTACCCGAACACCCAGGCGCGAGCCCTGGTCTCCGGGAAGAGCCGCATCTTCGGACTCATAGTTTCCGAAATCACAAACCCTTTCTTCCCGGAGATCGTGCAGACCTTTGAGGACCTTGCTGTTCAGCACAACTACGAAATCCTTCTGACCTCCACCGTGCATGACCCAAAGAGGACCGAATTGTCCGTCCGGCGGATGATCGAGCGCCGCGTTGACGGTGTCGCTATCCTGACATTTGGTATGGAGGAATCGCTTCTCGCGGATCTTCGTTTCCGTAAGGTGCCGTTGGTATTTGTCGACGTGGGGCCCGATATTCCAGGGGTAAGCAACATCCGCATTAACTACCAGAACGGTATCCGGCAGGCGGTACAACACCTTGCTGCGCTGAGACATACAAAGATTGCATTCATCACCGGACCCTTGCACCTCAAGTCAGCGTTGGCCAGAAGAGAAGCCTTCAAAAAGTCGATGCAGGAAATCGGACTCGAAGTGGCACCAGAACTGATCGTGGTGGGAGATCACACCATGGAGGGCGGTATCAGTGCGCTTGCCGAGCTTACTCGCCTACGCAATTGCCCGACAGCCATCGTCTGCTCGAACGATATGACAGCAATAGGAGTGATGCGGGAGGCATACGAGTACGGCATTAACATCCCGCAAGATCTTTCAGTCGTGGGGTTTGACGATATTCGGTTGTCCCATTTCACGACTCCACCACTGACCACGGTGCAGATGTCGCAAATCGAGCTTGCCAGAATTGCATTTCACGCTCTGATGAATGAGGTAGGGCGGGAATCTCCGGCACATGGAAAAAGCGAGTACGAACTGAACACGAACTTGGTATTGCGGCGTTCCACGGCTCTGGCGCCGCTTATAGCGGGCAGGTAAAACTGCTCAAGACCAAGCTCAGTTTAAACGCGACTCCGTACGAGCTGGAAAAGCGTTTACCGAACATCCAAACCTAACTTGGAGGAGGCTACTGGTCCACGCAGAGCCTTTTTCATGGGTTGCAAGCATTTTACTATGAACATCTTGGCTAGCTCAGTAAAAATATCTTGACAAGTCCAGAATAGTAGGTTAAATATTTCTGCGATTGGGCAGTAAGACCATAGTTGAGTAAACGTATTCTCAACTTGGTGCTCACGCCGTTGGGTGGTTGGTGACCACAAATGAAGGAATACAAAAATCAAATCGTTGCCGGTTCCTGGCACAGAAAGAGCCCATTCGAGTACGGTTGCATGTCCAGAGTGGGATCAAATTTCAGAAAGAAGAGCAGCATTGCGTCGACAATTGAAAGTAAAAGTATACCCAGGAGGTTTCTAATGGCTCATCGAAGGCAGTTGACGGCCATTCTTCTTGGAGTCCGCTGCAGCTTCTTGGCAGCGCTCTTATTATGGGTGCTCACCGCAGTTCCGGCGTATTCCCAACTTACCAGCGGCACCATCCTGGGCACGGTAACTGACGCGAGCGGCGCGGCGCTCGCGCGTGCTACGGTTACGGCGACGAATCTTGACACTGGCTTCACCCGGACCGCGACTGCTGACAATGCTGGGAACTACCAGCTCCCGAACATGCCACTCGGCCGCTACCAGATCAAGGCCGAGGCTGCGAATTTCAGCTCGGCGGCGCGGGGGCCAGTAGAGCTTATTGTGGATCAGAAGCTTCGGTCGGACTTCCGGCTCAAGGTGGGCAGTGTACAAGAGACAGTGGAGGTTCACGGAACTGAGACACTGCTGGTCACGGATCAGCATGATGTCAGCCAGATTGTGCAAGAGCGCGAAATCAAGCAACTCCCACTCAATGGGCGCGACTTTTTTTCGCTATTACTACTGAGCAACGGCATCCAGGACACCTCCACCGACGAAGGGGGAGCAACTACCAACGTGACCTTTTCCGTGAACGGCATGCGGCCGGAATCGAACTCCGTTACCCTGGACGGCATCGAGATGTCATCGATTCGCGAATCGGACGTGGATTTGCGGCCGAATATCGATGCCATCAGCGAGTTCAAAGTGCTCACTAACGCGTACTCGGCCGATTATGGGCACACCGCCGGCGGCGTGATTTCCATCCAATCCAAAGGCGGAACGAACGCATTTCATGGCTCGGCCTTTGAATTTCTTCGTAACGAGGCCCTCAATGCTCACAACTACTTTATAAATGGCGCGAAGGCTCCCCTAAAGCAGGATCAGTACGGCGGCACCTTCGGAGGCCCTATCGTCGCCAATAAGACCTTCTTTTTCGTGGATTATCAGGGCTACTTATTGCACACGGTCAATGAAGGGTTCACGAACGTTCCGGAGCTACCATTCCGCGCTGGCGACTTCTCGTCTCTGCTCCCTCCTAATGACGACTGCTCTCAGGCTGACCCATATGGGTCAAACGGACCTCCGACCACATGCGTCTATGATCCGGCCACCATGGGCACGGTGCAATTTAGCGATCCCAGCCGCGCTACACCTGCAAACCCACAAGGTCTAAATATCATCCCACTCAATCAGCTGAGTTCGTTTGGTTCTTACCTGCTGAATTCCATTGCCGACCCCAACATCAGTTCCCCGCTGGGCAACCTCCTGACCCACCAGCGGCGGCGTTTCCATCAAAGCGACGCGGGCCTGCGTGTCGATCACACCTTCTCCGCCAAAGATTCGGCGTTCGTTCGGTACCGCTGGAACGACAGCTGGCTGGACGATGCCAATCCCCTGGCTCGGCCCAATGACGGCCCCAGCCCCGGGCTTAACGGTGCCATGGCTAACGATAGTCACGGCATACCCCAGGGGGGCACACATTTCGACCGAAATAATAATATGGTCATTTCCTGGGTCCACGTATTCAATCCATCGCTGTTGAATGAGTTGCGAACCGGTTTTCACCGCTATCGGCTCAGCGTCTTGGGCCACGAACAAGGATTGGACTTGGCAGAAAAGTTCGGACTGAAAGGCATCAATACGGGTCCTTTATATTCCGAGCTTCCAGCTATCTACCTGAACGCCTACAACAACATTGGCGGCACTGATTTCAAGCCCCTACATTTCCGCGAAACCAGTGGCCAAGTGATGGATAACGTGAGCTACCGCCTTGGCTTGCACACGATGAAGGTAGGCTTTGAATATCGGCCGAGATGGGAAGACAATTACTATGCGCTCTTTCCTTCGGGCGCTTTCTATTTCTATCCCTATCGTACTTCCGAATCGTTTGGACCAGGGACCTATCCATCGTACTACCAGGGACATGAACTCGCGGAGGTACTGCTCGGCGATCCACTCTTCAGTTGGGAGGGCAAGCGATTTAGTAGTGCCATGTTGCGGGACAACCAATATAGTTTTTTCCTACAGGACGACTGGAAAGCCACGAAGCGGCTGACGCTTAATTTGGGCGTGCGTTATGAATATGCCAGTCCGTTCTACAGCCCACACAACCAAATTTCTATGTTCGACTTGAGCAAGGCAACGTTGTTGCTCGCAGGTCAAAACGGAGTCAGCCGTTATATCGTCGACGCTGACAAAAATAACTGGGCGCCGCGTGTAGGCTTTGCATACCAAATTGACCAGAAGACCACCGCCCGCGGCGGATTCGGCATGTTTTATGACCCGGCGAACGCTTTTCGCGACGACATAAAATTCAACCCACCTTTTTATCGTCAGGTCGTACAGTTTGACGACGGCACTGGAACCGTACCCTCGAACTGGAATTTTTCAAGTTCCGGTCCGCCAGCTCTGCCTGATCCTGGTTCTTTCCCCACTGGCTATGACTTGTTCAACGTTGACCGGAATTTCCGTATCGGCTATACAGACCAGTACAGCTTGGCCATACAGCGTGAGCTGCCGTGGCAGACGCTGTTCGAGGCTGCATATGTCGGCTCTCAGGGACATCTTCTGCCGTTCAGGATTAACGTTAACCAGGCGCAATCAAACGGCACACCTGCTCCGTTCCCCGCTCTGGGGCAGATCCCAGTTGTGCGCAACATAGGTGATATGAGTTACCACTCCCTCCAGACGAAGCTGGAGAAACGGTTCAGCAAGAGCCTTTTCTTCTTAGGTTCCTATACCTACTCCCATTCGATTGACGATGTTAGCTCTTCCGAATTGACCAACGTAGGTATTCAGAACATCTTCGATGTCGCACAAAATCGCGGCAATTCGGACTGGGACATTCGGCACCGATTTGCCTTCAGCTATGTTTACGATCTTCCCGTCGGCCACGGACAAGCGTTTTTGGGCAATGCGGGCAGGATCACGAACGCTATCCTCGGCAACTGGCAAATCACAGGCCTTCTGGTACTAAGTTCTGGGCAACCATTCACTGTCGTCGATGGTATTTCCATTCCAGGTGGAGATGCCAGGCCAAACTTGATAGGTGATCCTTTTGCACCAAGTTCTAGTTGCCCACAGACCAGGACGCCGCAGTGCTGGTTTGATCCCGCGGCTTTCCAACCCGCCCACCTAGATCCAAACGATCCAAACTCTCCTGTAATACCAGGTAATGAGGGACGCAATATCCTCCGAGCGCCTGGCTACAGAAACTTCGACTTAGGATTGATCAAATACATTCCGCTCACTGAACGCACGCGACTTCAGTTCCGTGGCGAGTTTTTCAACCTTACCAACACTCCACATTTTGCAACACCAGCGAATAGTCTTACAGATCCGCAGGCGGGCTTGCTCACGCACACGCGCAATTCGACCAATTACGGTTCCAGCGCAACTTCGTACGCCAATCGTATAATTCAACTCGCGTTGAAGCTGGAGTTTTAAACGAATGGAGACCAACAGGGCTGTCAGAAGGATGCATCTGGCAGCCCTGCGTACCTCACTCATGTGCCAGCCGTAACAACCCCATTTTTCACACTCCGCCATCCACTCGCTGCCTTGAGCAATGCGGCGAAACCAGGAAACCATGTTGCAATTCGATTGGGCTTAGTTTCACGAGATCCTTTGTCTTACTTGCCCGACCCGTTCTGCCTTGGGGTGATGTCCAATCCGGGATCGCCGGGTGCGGAACCGAGATAATGCTTCAGCGTGAGACCGAGTAGTCGCCGAGTTAGAGAGACTGCCCAGCATTGAAACGTGGGTCTGGCTGCTGGCAATGTGGTATCAACGTTCTGCCTTCAGCGAAACCAAGGCCACCGCGAGCAATCGTTATTGTTCCGCGCTGCTTAGCAATTGCCTTAGTGACCTCGCAAGCCGATCGAGTCCACTACATCCCAAGAATAGCCATCGCTGGGGCCGAACCTTTCAGGCGGAAAATTCGCGATGA
>WNGK01008645.1_pt1 | contig 10544 bp, 8 predicted proteins | sample 5400601 | NCBI WGS metagenome assembly WNGK01 (sample SAMN13153376, study PRJNA577476) | soil metagenome | isolation source: 60 cm soil or saprolite under Garry oak tree replicate 1 | place: USA:California | collected 2016-06-15
TTGATCCACCCGCGCCGTTCCAGCCGATGCAGCGCCGGATACAGCGATCCCTGCTGAATGCTCAGCACCTCGCTCGAAACCTGCTGCACCCGCTCCGAGATAGCCCACCCGTGGTGCGGCCCCGTCGAAAGCGTCCTCAATATCAGCAGATCCAGCGTTCCCTGCGGCAGCTCGATTCGATCCGTCAACAGCGTCTCCTTCCACTTCTACAGGAGAGTAAGCGCAACTCATGTCGAAGTGCAAGGGGAATGTGACGAGGGACCGCGGGCCAGCCGCGGGGCTTTTGCCCCCTCAGCCGCAGCGCCCTGGTCTCAACTCTGAATGGGTGCATGCAAAACGAAATTGCGAGGTTCGAGTGTCTTTCTATTCTCTGGTGTAAACACCAACCGTGATCTCTCTCTTGCCCGATGCGTCGATTGAAGCTGTGGTGATGGTCATGAGCCTGCCGTCTCTTGAAACCACGCGCCGGCTTGTTGCTACCACCTGGAGTCCTCTCGAATACGAAGCGACAACGATGTGAGAATCGAATCGTTTGAGAGATACCGGCAGCAACAATCCGCGATCGCCCATCACGATCACCTGCTTGCCATCGTACCCGGCCGTGTACTGCGCGTGAATTTCGCCGCCATTCTTATACGTGGCATCGGAGTGGTACCACACACCTTGGTCTGCCGATCTCATTTCGATGACCATGCTCTTCGGACATGTGTTGGCGGGGTATTTCGAGCGCCGTAGGTCGAGTTTCCATTTGCCTAGAAACGGATCGGTGGTCGACGACATGGCGCACGGTAGAAGTAACAGAAATGCAGCTGCCAGAAAGATTCTCTTGGACATGTTCGATCTCCGAAGGGGGCTTCCATTTGCGGAAGCCCCAATGGGTTTGCTTCTAAAGCGAACGAAGGAAGTCGAGGATCGACTGCTTATCGAACTCAGAGAGCCGGTTGAAGCGCTGCACCACCGTGTTCGCCTCGGACGGGCCGTAGGAACGAGACCTTGAATCCTTGGCCGGGTTGTCGCCGCCATCGGAGCCGCGCTGCGAGAAGTGGTCTTGAATCGCAGTGTTCAGGTCATTGGTGCGCCCGTCGTGGAGGAAGAACAAGCGTTGCCCCACTCCCCACAGCGGTGTTGTGCGGAACTCATCAGGGCCGGCATTTCCCTGGACGATGTTGTCCGCCAGCGTCGCCCCCATATGGTGTACAAGCAAGTCGGAAAAGAGATTGACGTTCTGACCGCGTAGAGCAATCGTATGCGGCCCGATCTCTTCAGCCTGGTTCGCTGGGCTGGCGGTTCCGGCAGTTTTGAACGAGGGTGTGTGGCAAAGAGCGCATCCGACCTTGCCGAAAAGATCCTGGCCGTGTTGGGCGCTGGCTGACATCGGTGCCGGCCTTGGCGCATCCACAAAGCGCATGAACTCGGCAAACATGAGCCAGGCAGGCATGATCTTCAACGGGTTGTTATAGAGGCCAGGCTCGGTCCGCGGAATATCGAACGGCTCGTAGACACTGCTGCACGTAGGGTCCTCGCTTCGACCCATCGGGAATGCATCGTTGCTGATCCCCATCTCAACGTTGTAGGCTTCGCCGGCAAAGATGGTGAGCGAGCCGTTCTGTCCTTTCCAGCCGAATCGGCTTATGGTGCCGTTGTTTGGAACCATGTTGGGATGGCCCGAAATCCCAAGCTCCTCTTTGAGCTCCTGGTTGGCGTTTATGTTGGCGCGGATCGCGGAGTCCTGAATACTCTCGATCAGGCCAAGGCCGAACAGCTGCAGCGGTATCCGGAACGCGATATTGTTGTCATCGACGGCCGCGGCAAAATCGGGCTGTTGAAGCGTACAGCCGGGAGCATCAGAGCGCCCTTGGGCTGTAAACAGGCTGTGTACACCGCCGTCGCGGGTACCATCCTGGTTGAATTTGAAGCGGACTTCCCGCATCGCTCCGTCTGCCTGTTCAAACGGTGGTACCGTGTTGGTGCCTCCCAAACGGTGGGCGATTTTGTCCGCCGGATTGTGTGCCGGCGAGCTGCCGCCGATCACCGGCTGGGAGTGACAGATGAAGCACTGGTCGGCGTTGAACACGGGGCTCATTCCGGCCGAGTTCACCAGCTTGAGCGGCGAGAAGGGATTGGCCGGGTCGGGGTCGATGGGCGGACCGTTTTGCGGCTGCTGGCTGCAGGTGTCGCACGTGCCTTCGAGTTCGGAGACACGCAGAAGGCTCTCGTTGAACAAGGCCGTCTCATTATCGCTTAGCCCCAAAACCGGGTTCGGAATCGGGGAGACGGGATTCGGCCGCGGGCCGGGATCCTTCGCCTTGAATATTCCGCTTTGAGCCAGCATGGCTGAAGTTATGGCGGCGGCCAGTGTCATGAAAATGACGACCGGGCGCTTGGTGATGCGACCCGCCGTGTCTCCGCGGGGGTTCCACGGCGGATTCTGAATCTTGATTGGCAGAAAGCTGAATTTCATCACAAACCTCCAGCCGGGGGCGTTGAAAGGATTCAGGCGAAATCCATCGCCGTCCAAATTGCCCTTGATTTTGGTTTCGTATTGACCCCGACTGTGTCACTCTTTTCGGAAGCATGCATGAATGTCAAACGATCTGATTCCGAACCTTGTCTGACCCACTAAAGCCCCAGCGAGCAGCAATTTAGCTGCTCATCTGAACTCTCACGAGTAAGATTATCCGTACACGAAATGGGGGCAGAACGCATGGAAGTGTCTCCGCCGAAGACTAAATCCGTTAGATTTGGAATTTTCGAAGCCGATCTTGAACAACTCTTATTGAGCAAGAACGGCTTGCGCATCAAGTTGCAGGAGCAGCCATTCCAAATTCTCGCCATGCTCCTGGAACGCCCCGGCGAATTGGTGACACGAGAACAGATTGGCCAGAAACTATGGTCCGCCAATACCTACGTGGAATTTGATGATGGCTTGAACACTGCCATCAAAAAACTCCGCAACGCCCTCGGCGATGAGGCCGATAATCCGCGATTCATCGAAACTGTGCCCCGCCGAGGCTACCGGTTTATTGCTCCGGTCGCAGGCAGTTCCCCGTCACCGCTCGCCGTAACGGTTGCCACACGTCTAGTGAATCCGGTTGCCGTTGACTCTGACGTAATTGTTCCCGACAAACCCCTTGCGCAAGAGAGAAGACGGTTCCGTGGAGGTCGTGGCGCCTTCGCGCTGGTCCTGGCAGGTGCTCTTGTCTGCGCGGCCGTCATCGGCCTTGCTGCGTGGCACTGGCGCAATCGCCCGGCAGTTCCGCACCTGGTGCGTATCACGCAGCTCACGCGCTCGGGCGCCGTACATTCCAATCAGAACCTCGCAACCGACGGACTTAGGCTCTATTACATCGAGCGAGTCAATGGCGATTGGGCCCTCAAGAGCATGCCCGTTATGGGAGGCGCCGGCACCAGGCTTGACATCCCTTTGGCACGATACGACCTCCAGGACTTGTCCCCGGACGGGTCCGAGATGCTGTTGCGCCGGATAAGCACCGATTCCGAGAACGACTCCATCTGGATCATGCCCAGCGTGGGAGGGCCGGTTCACCGCGTGGGAGATGCGCATGTCTTGGCTGCCGCCTATACCGCAGATGGACGGACGGTCACTTACAGCGATGGCAACACCGTGTACCTCTGTGACAAGGATGGCCGCAACCCTCGCAAAATGTTTTCCGCCTCCGGGGATGTCCTTCGTCTTCGCTGGTCTCCGCGCGGCGATATTCTGCGCTTCACTCTCAATGACTCTTCGCGCCATCACAATTCAATTTGGGAAATCCATGCCGACGGTTCGGGCATGCAACCGTTACTGCCCGGCTGGAACCTTCCCAAATGGGAGTGGATGATGGGTTGGAGTCATGACGCGCACTGGTTTGCCTTCAGCGCCGCCAGAGATGGTGGCCGTGATATTTGGCTGCTGCAGCACAATCCCGCTTCGAGCGGCCCCGATCAAAACCCCGTTCAATTGACATCCGGGCCCATCGAATTCGACCTGCCAATATTCGGCGCGGATAACAAGCGCCTATACGCGGTCGGCGTCCAGCGCCGGGGCGAGTTACTCCGCTTCAGTTCCTCCACTCGCCAGTTCACTCCTTATCTCAGCGGAATCTCTGCCGACCAGGTCGATTTCTCGCAGGATCATCGCTGGCTGGCATACGTCACCTACCCGGAGGGAGTCCTCTGGCGCGCGCGAATCGACGGCAGCGAAGCACTCAAGCTGACCGATTCTCCCTTGCGCGCGCTCGTGCCAAAGTGGTCCCCGGATGGCGGACAGATCTCGTTTCTGGCCCGCACCACGCGCGACGACAAGTGGCAGGCCTATATCGTTCCGGCAAACGGCGGCATCTACCAGCGCATCGCCTCCGGCGCGGAGGAGACCACCGGGGCAGCCTGGCTCGACAATGGCAAGAGATTGGTCTTGAGCAGTCCTGAGTGGAACGAACTGCGCACCCTTGATGTAGCCAGCGGAAAGATTGCCACCCTGCCAGGGTCGGAGCGTATGGAGGGAAGCCTCATATCCCCCAGCGGGCGGTATCTCATCGGTTCAATTGACGACGGTACCAGTTTCGAGGTCCTTGACAGGAAAACCGGCAAACGTTCGCACCTTGCCGATGATGCGGATTATCCATCCTGGTCGCCCGATGAGCGCAGCGTCTACTTCAATCGTTTTAGCGGATCCAAGCCCGCATTCTATCGGGTTCGTCTCGCCGATATGAGCATAGAGAAGGTCTTCGACCTCACCGCATTCCAAGCCGCTGGCAGTTGGTCCATGTGGAGTACGGTTGCCCCCGACGGTTCGTTCTTGTTGCTGCGGGATTTGGGCGGTGCGGATATTTACGCCATCGATTGGAAACCGGAATGATAAGCCCCACATTTCACGGTCCAAAGCTTTTCCAGCTGCCAGTCCCTCGTCTTTCTGTTCCCTGTTCCCTGCCTTTCTAGTCCCTAACCGCTGCTCCTTTTCCAAATACTTGTTGCAACGAATATCCATTCCCGGCATCCAACGTCCAGAAAGGAGCCAGCCACCATGGCAACTGCTACCTCATCCCCCGCTTCCACCATCACCTGGAAACTCGATCCGGCGCACTCCAGCGCGGAGTTCAAGGTGAAACACATGATGATTTCCAACGTGAAGGGAACCTTCAGCGGCCTCACCGGCACCCTGACCGAGTACACCGCTGATTCGTCCCTCTCCACCATCGAGGCGTCCATCCCCGTCGCCACCGTCAGCACCGGCGACCCCCAGCGTGATGGGCATCTCAAGAGCGCCGACTTCTTCGACGTCGAGAAATACCCCAACATGACCTTCAAATCTACCGGCGTCCAGAAGAAGGGCGATGAGGAATATTCCGTCACCGGCGACCTGACCCTGCACGGAATCACCAAGCCCGTCACCTTTGCAGTTGAAGTCCCCAGTGCCCCCGGCAAGGACCCGTGGGGCAACACCCGTATCGGTCTCTCCGCGACAACCAAAATCAACCGCAAGGACTTCGGCCTAACCTGGAATGCGACCCTCGAAACCGGAGGGTTCCTCGTGGGCGAAGAAGTCCACATCACCGTAGAAGCCCAGTTCATCAAAGGGTAAACGGGCCTCGGCTCCCTTGCACCCAGGCCCGCGTCAACCCGGGCCTGGGTTTACAGTGAGCGAATAGTTGTTGCAACGAATTGTTTCCCCGCGAATCTAACTGCATATCAGGTGTTATGCGTTTCAAGGAGGTTCCACCCCATGTCTCTTCGTCCAGTCAAAGAGATTTTCCAGACCAAATCCACCATCGAAGGAGCCGGAGTCAAGCTCCAGCGGGCCTTTGGATTCGGCAAAACAAAGGACTTCGACCCATTTCTGCTCCTCGACGACTTCCGCAACGAGAACCCCAGGGACTACCAAGCCGGCTTCCCCTGGCACCCCCACCGCGGCATTGAAACCATCACCTATGTGTTGGCGGGGGAAGTGGCGCACGGCGACTCGCTTGGGAATAAGGGGCGCATGACGGCTGGGGATGTGCAATGGATGACGGCCGGGAGCGGCATTCTGCACCAGGAGATGCCGAAGGGAGATGTGAACGGGCGGATGCACGGGTTTCAGCTTTGGGCGAACCTGCCGGCTTCGCTGAAGATGACCGACCCACGCTACCAGGACATTCCTTCGAGCGCCATTCCCGAGGTGACGGAGGACGACGGCACCCACGCGCGCATTCTCTGCGGCGAGTTCTGGGGCAAGAAAGGGCCGGTGGAGGGCGTGGCGGCCGATCCGCGCTATGTGGATATCTCGGTTCCGCCGGGCAAGAAGAAGCGTATCCAGGTGGAGACAACGCGGAACGCGTTTGCCTACGTCTTTGCCGGGGCGGGTACGTTCCGTGACGCATCCGACCCGCGGGCAGTACTGACGGAGAGCGGTGTCGACCCGAACGCTGCGCCGGTCTACGACGCCAAGAATCATTCCCTGGTGCTGTTCGACCAGGGTGATGAGATCGTGGTGCAGGCAGGACCCGAGGGCATCCGCTTCCTGCTCGTCTCCGGCAAACCGCTGGAAGAGCCCGTTGCCTGGTACGGACCGATCGTGATGAACACGCAGGCTGAACTGCAGCAGGCGATGCGAGAGCTGCAGAGTGGGAAGTTCATTAAGAAGCAGGGAACAGAATCAGCCGTAGGGACTAGGGACTAGGGACTAGGGACTAGAAAGACTAAGGTATGGCGGCGCTGCTTGAGTGCGGCGCCGCTTTTTTGTGGTGCTCTGTTGGCGGTCGCTATCGTTTCACTTTGAGTGGGCCAGGTCCATTACGCCGCGGCGGCGCTGACGGCGGTAGACGTGGCGGCCCACCAGCCAGCCGACGGCGCTATCGACGATAGGGTCGGAGGAGCGCGGCTGCAAATCGACGCTGCGTGCGCGACGCTCTGCTAGACTTGGCCGCTATGAAAAGATTCTGCCTTAGCACGCTTTACCTCGGGGTGTTGCTGACGGCGATCGGCGCCGCGCAGGAAGTGATTCCGCTTTACCCTGGGACAGCTCCCGGCTCGGCGCAAGAGAGCTATCCCGAGAAAGAGTACTTCTCCAAAACATGGAACACGGAAGTTGTCACGAACGTGACCAAGCCGACGCTGACAGTTTTCAAGCCTTCGCCGGAGTTGAAGAATGGCACCGCGATTGTAATCTGCCCGGGCGGCGGTTTCATGGCGCTCTCCATCAACAGCGAGGGCATCGACGTAGCCAAGTATTTGACCGAGCGCGGGGCGACGGCATTTGTGCTGAAGTACCGTCTTGCGCACAGCGGCGAGGACGCGACACAGGAATTCGGTCCGTTGTATGCGGACAAGCAGAAGTTCAACGAAATGCTGGAGAAGGAGGAGCCGCTGGCGGTGGCGGATGGGTTGGCTGCAGTGGTCTACGTTCGACAGCACGCCGCAGAGTTTGGTGTTTCTCCCGACCGCGTGGGCATTATCGGATTCTCAGCCGGCGGATCGGTCACGAACCAAGTGGCACTGCGTTACGCGCCGGAAGGCCGACCGGCGTTCGTAGCCCCTATCTACGGGGGAGAAACCCCAAAGGATGTTCCGGTGCCGACGGATGCGCCGCCGATATTTATTGTGGCTGCGACGGATGATGGGCTCGGGCTGGCGCCTGCAAGCGTTGCGATGTACACGAAATGGACATACGCGCATAAGTCGGCCGAACTGCACATATACGCGAGGGGCGGGCACGGCTTTGGAATGCACAAGCAGAACTTGCCCACGGATCATTGGATCGACAGGTTCGCAGAGTGGATGGAGTTGCAAGGTTGGTTGACTAAGTGAGGGTCGCGACTTAGTTGCACATATCTAGTCAAGTTAGCGAGGTTAGTTATAGCTTGCAGCTAGTCGTGGCTTGCGGCTAGCTATAGCTCCTGGCTAGTTGTAGCTGCCCCTAGTAGTAACTCAGGTCGCGGGAGCGCTGGTGATGGTGGAAGACGTAGCGGCCGATCATCCAGCCGACGGCGCTGCCTACCAGGACGTCTGACGGGAAGTGCTGGCGGGCAAGCACGCGTGTGACGCTGACGCCGGTGGCCATTCCATAGACCGCGAGCCCGGTGAGGCGGCCTGGGTACTCTGACGCAATTACGGCGGCTGACGACCAGGCCAGGATGGTGTGATTGGACGGGAACGAGGAATCGGTACCCACGGCGCTCTGAAAGAACTTGCCTTTGGCGCTGTCGACGGTGGGGCGCTCACGCTGCGCGACCAGCTTCATAACTTCGTTCACGACGAGGCTGTCGACCATGGCTTCGCCACTGAGGATACCGGTCTCCGCTGCATGGTCGTTGTGGCGCAGACGGCCGAGGCCGTAGAGTCCGGCGGGAATAGCAACGAATGCGCCGACCAGGCCGTTTGACGCGGTGTCGGCATGCTTGTTCAAAGTGGGATCCACGAGGCGCGCTGACGACATGGCTTGGTGGTCAGTGGTGATGGCGACCGTGGTGGCGAGAACCAGCACGATGGGGCCGGCGGCGTTCGAAGTGCGCAGGCGAATGGGACTGGTCCAGATGGCTTCCTGATCCTTGAGGAGGTTGCGCGGGGTGTTGCGCAAGGTCGCGGCATCTTGCGGGCCGACGACGAGAGGCTTGGGGACGTCGGGGAGCGTGCTTTCCTGCGCGCGGGCGTGAGGGGCCAGACTGGCCAGGGTCGACACTGCAGCGAACGCGAGGATTCCGAACCGAATCGGGAGTAGCTTGCCAGAGGTCTGCATAGATCTATTGTCATGCAGCGGAGCGGGGCTGCGGGATGGCGATGAGGGCATGGCAGCTACCGGACCGTCGCGGACATTTCGGCGAGGTAGATAGCGGTGTAGTCGAGGTAGTTCTGGGCGTACTCGAGGATGAGCTTGCGGTCGGCGTCACTGAGTTCGCGACGGAGTTTGCCGGGCACTCCGGCCCAGAGGGTGTGAGGCGGGACGACGGTGTGCTCGGGCAGCACGGCGCCTGCGGCGATGATGCTGCCTTCGCCGATGCGGCAGTCGTTGAGGATGGTGACGCCCATGCCGATGAGGCAGGCATCCTCGACCACGCAGCCGTGGACGGTGGCGTTATGGCCGACGGTGACCCAGTCGCCGACGGTGACGGAGTAGAGGTGGCGTTGGCCGTGGAGGACGGCGCAATCCTGCACGTTGGAATTGGAACCGACGCGGATGGAGTTGACGTCGCCGCGGAGGACGGCGTTCATCCAGACGGAGGAGTTTTCGCCGAGCTCGACGTCGCCGAGGACCTGCGCGGACTGGTCGACATAGCAGGTGGCGGGGATGCTGGGGAGCCGGCCCTGGTAACTGCGGATCATAGGTGGGGAGAGCCTCCTTAGGAAGTTTAGAGCATGGCCGGCAGTACCTGGGGGATCGGGCGCCCGGTAAGTGCGCGGTAGGACAGGCGATGGAGGGGCACTAGGGTTTTCCCTAGCTATGATCCTCATGCGATTTGGGATAGGCTCGGCGAGAGCATGACGACCGATCGATGGCCGCGACCGCCTGTCTTAATGGAGGGCGGCTTAGGACTTGGAGGGCGCTTAGGACGGCTGGAATCAATTTTCAATCGTGCAACACTTTGAGTCAGCTTTCAGAAGTTGCGTGATTCCAGTATCATAAGTAATGCCCCTTGGCAGGTTTGGAGGTGGGAAGTTTTGGCAGAGGTTCGTGTTCAAGAAGGCGAGCCGCTCGAAAATGCGTTGCGCCGGTTCAAGCGTAAGGTTCAGCAGGAAGACATCATCAAGGAAGTGAAGCGTCATTCCTACTATCTGAAGCCCGGTGAAAAGCGCCGCGTGAAAGCAGCGTTGGCACGCAAGCGGAATCGCAAGAAGGCTCGCAAGGAGCAGGACTAACTGGGTAGAGCGATTCCCCAGTTGGTGCAGTCGTCTTGAGCCTCAGAGCAAGGTAGCTTTTTCTTAAGGAAAAGGCCACTTGGCCGGTGTGGCTTCGGGCACATTAACTGCGGAACCGTTATATCCCGCCGGGGCGGCGACGAGTCGCTCCGGCGGGCTTCAAGCAAGGCCGACGCCGTAACCATTGTGGTTTCTGCAAGCCCCAGCACGACACGGAATGGTGGGGTGAAACCGCGGCGGGATTGAAAGCAAGACACTACGCCGGTTTGCACTGGCGTTCCATTCCGATCTTCCATCCAGCGGAAGACATTTTGTGCCGCCCCTCTTAGCGGCCCGGGCCCGTGTTAGGGAAGACGAACGAGACAGGGAACGGGACGGCAGATTGAGAGTCATGGCCGATTCGTTATCGTTGCCCTGCGTTCGGGGAAGCCGGCCATGGAATTTACCGATCGAGTCCTGAAGTGTATTGATTGCGGCGAAGAATTTGTCTTCACCGCGGGCGAGCAGTTGTTTTTTCACGACAAACAATTCCGTAACGAGCCGAAACGCTGCAAAGCCTGCAAATCGAAACGGGTGTCGGTGCTCGGGCCCACACCTTCGCGTCAAAATTTTCAGGGGCATGCGAAAGTTGAGACGCACGGCGTCTGTTCGCAGTGCGGCAAAGAGACCACGGTACCCTTCCGTCCAACTCAGGGCCGGCCGATTTTCTGTCG
>WNGK01051404.1_pt1 | contig 10544 bp, 10 predicted proteins | sample 5400601 | NCBI WGS metagenome assembly WNGK01 (sample SAMN13153376, study PRJNA577476) | soil metagenome | isolation source: 60 cm soil or saprolite under Garry oak tree replicate 1 | place: USA:California | collected 2016-06-15
ACGCCTCCGACGGTCTGATATTGCACCTGTGTCGTGTTCGTCAATGGGTTGAAACCGAACTTGATCTCCCGACCCGTTCGGTCATCTGTGTAGTGCGTAACATTATCCGTGGTTGTGTGTATGGTTATGCTATTCCCATTGGTGTCAATAATCTGTTGTACGCCGTTGCGGTGCTTGATACGAGTGCCGTCAGGCATGTACACGTCCCAATTTGTCGGCGAACCGCCAATCGCAAAAGGCTGAATCGTCGCCCACAGGTAGCTTCCGTCGAACGAGTAGTATCTCATTGTAGCGTTAACGCTGTCGGTCCTGGGCGTGTCCTTGTAATAGCCTCTGGCCCAGTCGCGGCTGCCTGGATAGCTCGAATAATCGGTCGGCCTTAATTCGTGTTTGGCGCCATCAGGAGTCGTGAGGATCATTTTCCATCGGTACTGCGTAAGCAGCGTAAATTCAGGATCGGGATAATCCGGTATCACCCCGTTGTAGTCTTGCTCGGGAGTCTGAATGTCAATGAGGTACCTCCCTCCGACGACCCATCCGCCGACATCGCTCAGTTGAATAAAGTTTGTCGCATATCCAGGAACCGGTGGATTCTCTGGAAATTCTTGCTCTGTCACATTCCACGACTTGCTGTTGTATACAGCGCGCACTATCCAGGAGAGCTTCCCTCCGGCCATTGGAGGCAACGTGGCTAGCGGTATTGAAAGATTGACGTTGCCGTTTGTTAGGCTGACGTTCTCTATGTCGGATATCGCATATGAGCCCACGGGTCTTATTCCGCGATCGGGAATGGCCCCGGTCTGCGCTAGCAGGGCGGTAGACCCAGCGGCAACAAAAATGATGACCAGTACACCACGACTCACCGCTTTCAACGCAGCTCTTGACCTCTGTGGACGGCGTGCCATATTACTCTCTCCTCTCACTGTGCTGGACTGTTTGTGATGTTCGTAATAATGAGCTCCATTACAACCTGCCCGCCCTGAGCCCAAGTAATGCGGGTTGGAGCTCTTTCGCCGCCTACCTCCACCCAGCCAGACACTTGAGCGGAGATGGTGTCTGCCCCCTGGAGCGAGAGCACTTTCTCGATGAAGCCCGTCGAAGTGTTGATGTAGTACAACCTCCACAGGCTCTCTGGTCTGTTCGGCGTTCCCATTTGTGGCTCGCCGACCCTCACCACGTTCCAAACGGGTCCGGTGTAATCCTCCGAACTGCCGGCTTCCAGAGGCCGCGCTTCGTGCGCTAGCGTGTAGTAACTTGCTCCACGGAGTTGTGCAAGCACGAACTGGTCAGGACTATCCAGTACAAGTCTCTCTATGAGCGATCGTTCGTTGCCGGTGGCGAGCTGTGCTCCAGACTTGGCTCCTTCGGCTGCGGTCCAAGTGAGCGAAGCGGACCCAATGCCGAGGCCAATCTCAACGCGCTCTCCGTCGTCGTTCTGTGTTCGGACTATCTGCACCGGGACGCTATTTGTGCCGATGGTAAGTATGCCCATTGAGATCGTGCGGTCCTTGCCTGCGGCTACAAATCGTTGTCCGAGTCTGCGGCGCATCCTGTCCGCTTCGGGTTGAAGCGACAGCCTACTATGTAGCCTACCGGCGGTCGTTCCGCCGCCCTGAACCATTGGCAAAGCAGTTGAGGCTCTGGTCACATTAACAGTGTCTAGCGTCGCATGATTGTAAGCACGAACAGCGGCGGCTAGCAGCGCGCTACCCACCAGCACGGAGATGATCCAACCTAACCTGCGACCCGGGCTGCCAGCTACCGCATTGAGCGCTCGATTCGGTGCGTTCGTTCTCTTGCAACTAACTTCTTTCATTTCTGCCTCCCCAGAATTGCATCGACGAAGACCGCTTCTGATCCACTCCTGCAGCGCCCTGATCGCTTTCGTCATAGGGTTACTGCAGGCTGAGCAGAACGAGCACCTCTCCAACGCCTCGAGCAAGCGGATCGAGAGCCTTGCCGATCAGCATTGCGAGGACCGCCGCGGACCTGCAAGCTCGCGAACTTGTACTCCTAGTCCGCGCCGAGCTAATCCCGTTCAGCCTTTTCGGACCTGTCTGTCTCATCGCACGCCTCCAATATGGAATCAAGTCGCCTTTTGCTTCACATTAAAAGTCCTAGAATTGCCTACGCTGCCTATCGTGATCGTCGCATTGCGGCCAAGTCCGGTGGTGTTCAGTCCCACCGAATAACCCACCGTGCTGTTGCCAATACCAACATTGCCTGATGTGACAGTGAGCCAGCTTGCATTGCTCACTGCCTGCCAGCCACAGTGCGAGTCAACAGTCACCGTGATACTCCCGCTCCCTCCACTCGCGGAATACGTCGCGGATGTAGGCAAGATTTCATAGACGCAGTTGGCGAAGCCGCCATCTTGAACGACAGTAAAGTTCAGGCCAGCTATCGTGAAGGTCGCCTGTCGGGCGCTGCCGGTGAAATTGTCTCGCACCGAGAAACTAACAACAGCGCTGCCGCTGCCGCTGCCCGCCGAATTGAGAGTCATCCAAGTGGGAAGACTGCCGACCGTCCAGTTGCAACCGGTCGGCGCCGTCACGTTCACACTGCCGTCACTGCCGACTGATTGAAAGAAGGAGCTTGTCGGAGAGATCGAGTAGCCACATTCCTCGGTCGCCACGAGCCAGCCGCCGGCATAGATGTACTCCTTTGACGGTGAGCCCGCGGAGAAATTCGCAATAGTCATTTCTCCGCTCTTTTTCTCCTTGCTCTTTTGAGTTGCTGCCCTCGAGCCTCCCCAATTCGCCAGTGCGACCGCAGTCACGACGAGGCTCAGCACCAGCGATATGGACACCAATGCTCTCGGTTTGCTCGCGCGAACACGGCTGCGCTTATCTTCTTTGCTGGGGTTACTCTTCGACATCGGCTCTCCTTTCCATAGGGACACTGTTCGAGCCTCAGCTATGCCGCTGAATCAGCCGAGACCGCCGGCGTCCTATATCCGCGGCCTTGAGCGGGTGGTGGCCGCTGCCAGAGGCGCAATGTACGTGCCAGGAACGCAGCCGAAAAAGTGTTCAGGAAGTGGCTTGTTTTAGCGCGAGTTAGAAGATCGAGGTGCGACAGTCATTGCGACACCGGTGTGACTGTCGCAGTGACACCTGTGTCGTGTCGCACTGATGTGTCACGCTGGATCATGGAATGAGCCTTTAAGAGGATATTGAACTCAATCACAGCAGCGATTAATCGAGTCGTGGAGCGCGCGCTCTGTTGTTATGATCTGTTGCAGTGTTGCTCTCAACGCTGTTGCTGTCAACGCTGTTGCTTGACATACTGAGAAAGAGAAAACTAAGATGAGCGTGCTGCCAGGGAATCAAATCTCAAACTTCGCAGGTGAGCGATGACAGAGTTACTCGCGGTCTTGCTCCAGGCTCCACCCAGGCCGGGTGGGGCGGCGACTCCGACCACCACTGGGGCGACGCCTCCTATCTATGGCTACATACCGATCGTCCTTTTTTTCCTGATCGCGGTGTTGCTGCCGGTCGTGCTCCTGGGGGTGTCCAGGCTCGTCCAACGCCGCGTGTTCGAACGCGAAAAGCTGATGCCATATGAGTGCGGCGTCGATCCCATCGGGGATGCTCGAGACCGCTTCTCGGTGCGCTTCTACATCGTGGCGATGCTGTTTCTGATCTTCGATGTTGAGACCATATTCCTTTTCCCCTGGGCGGTGATCTATGACCGGCTCGCCCTGTTCGGATTAGCCGAGATGCTCATGTTCATCGGCATCCTGGTAGTGGGTTATTACTACGCGTGGCGCAAAGGCGCGCTCGAGTGGGCGTAGGAGAAATTGCGAATTTCGGATTGCGAATTGCGAATTGACTGGGGAAGGATTGCGAATTGCGAATTGCGAATTGACTCGGGAAGGACTCAATGGCAAAAGAGAGAGAAGAAATCGTAGAGTCGTCGAGCGGCATCATCACAACTACTGTTGATTTCGTTTTCAACTGGTCGCGGAAGTACCACTGTTGATTTCGTTTTCAACTGGTCGCGTAAGTCCGCGCTTTGGCCCATGACGTTTGGCCTGGCCTGCTGCGCTATCGAAATGATGGCGACTGGCGCGTCTCGCTTTGACATCGACCGCTTCGGCGCAGGTGTTTTTCGGCCGAGCCCTCGTCAGTCCGACCTGATGATAGTCTCCGGCACTCCCACTTTGAAGATGGCTCCGATCATCAAGCGCGTATGGGACCAGATGCCCGAGCCGAAATGGTGCATCGCGATGGGCGCGTGCGCTTCAACCGGCGGCCCGTTCCCGACCTATTCGACGCTGCAGGGTATCGACCGCGTCGTTCCGGTTGACGTCTATATCCCCGGATGTCCGCCACGGCCGGAGGCGCTGCTGTATGGGATAATGCGGCTCCAGGACAAGATCATGCAGGAGCACCCAACACGATTCATGTTCGGCCGCGGCAGTGTGAGTCAGGAAGATGTGGAAGGCAGCGCAGTTGCCGACGAAGCCGGCGAGAATGCCGCGGCGTAGATCAACCGACAATCGAGTATGGAAGGCGCAGGAGATTGCTTTGCCTGCGCCTTTTGCTTTGAAGCGATAAGCTATGGCTCCAGTGTCAACAGAGCTTGAACGAAGACTTATCGAGCGTATCAAGCGTGAAGGCCCCATTACCTTCCGCGACTTCATGCAAACCGCACTCTACGACCCCGAGCTCGGCTACTACAACACCGAACGCTTAAAGATTGGGGCGCAAGGCGATTACTACACCTCGAGCAACGTTCATCCGGCATTCGGAGCGGTGCTTGCGCGAGCGTTTGCGGAGTTGTGGGCCGGCTTAGATAAAGCGTTGACGATCGTCGAGATGGGCCCCGGGACAGGGCAGCTTGCCACTGATGTTCTCTCGGCGATGCGTGACGAGCATCCAGCGATCTTCGACCGTCTAACTTACGTGCTAGTCGAAGCGAGCACGGCTATGCGCAACCGTCATCGAGATAAGCTCGGGGCGTTCGGGGATCGCGTACGGTTTTGTGAACTGGATGAGCTCGAGCAAAGGCCGGTTAGGGGAATAGCGTTCTCGAATGAATTTGTTGATGCCTTGCCGGTGCACCGGGCTCGCCTCATGAGCGGCGCACTCGAAGAGCAATACGTGGGGGCTGCCTCGGCAACTGATGATGCGCACCTGGCGCTGGTCTGGAGTAAGCCGTCCACAAAAAGGCTTTCCGAATACCTCGAGCGCATCGCCGTCACTCTTCGGGAGGGCCAAATAATCGAGATCAACCTCGATGCGATCGATTGGCTTGGGCGCATGGCTCGCACGCTCGAGCACGGTTTTCTGATGACGATCGACTACGGCGATACAGCTCAGCATTTGTGCACGCCGGATCGAAGGCCGGGCACGCTCCGATCGTTCTACCGGCACAGGCTGATTGATTGGCCGCTCGAACGCATCGGCGAACAAGACATTACCGCCAGCGTGAACTTTACGGCTCTGATTGAATACGGCCGCGACCTGGGATTCGAGTTGGTCAGCTACGAAAGGCAGACGGCTTTTCTGACTCGGATGGGGTTGATTGAAAGAATCGCCGCCGGGCGTGACGCGAGCGATTCGCTCGATGATTTGAAGGAAAGACTCGCAGTGAAAAACCTGTTTGTTCCCGGAGGAGTGAGCGATAGTTTCCGCGTCCTGATTCAACTGCGTTGAGCTGCCGCCCAGGGGCGCACCGCCCGCCCGACGCGTGCTGACGCCTGGCTGGGGAAGTGTGTTATCTTCATCAGCCGATGGCGGAGATAGACTGGTTTCCACTCACCCTGTCACTGCGAGTTGCGCTGATCGCGACCGCGTTTGTCGTGATAATCGGCGTAGCCCTGGGGTGGCTCCTGGCGCGCAGGCGGTTCTTTGGGAGAGAGCTTCTGGATGCTGCGGTAACGCTGCCGCTCGTTCTTCCGCCGACCGTGCTCGGATACTACTTGCTTGTGCTGCTCGGCCGAAGAAGCCCGGTCGGACACGCTATTGAAGCGATCACCGGTCAGCCGTTGGTGTTCACGTGGAGAGGCGCAGTCGTAGCCGCCGGAATCGGGGCGCTTCCGCTGGTAGTGAAGACCTCGCGTACGGCCATTGCCGCGGTCGATACCAATCTGGAAAACGCGGCTCGCACGCTCGGAGAATCCGAATGGCGAGTGTTCTGGCGCGTTACGATGCCACTCGCTTCCAGGGGAATCATCGCTGCCGCTATGCTTGCATTCGCGCGTGCGCTCGGGGATTTCGGCGCGACCTTGATGGTGGCCGGGAATATACCAGGCCGCACTCAAACCGCGGCAATCGCGATATTCGACGCCGCTCAGGCCGGGCGGGACAACTACGCGCTGGTTCTGGTGCTCATCTTATCGGCGGTAACGCTCGCGCTGGTCTACGCGACTAACAAGCTGACAATCGACAGGCAATAATCACCAGAAGTCGCTGAGCATCGGCACGGGCTCATCTCGCATGACGCTATCGGTAAAGATAAAGAAAGCGCTTGGATCGTTTGACGGCGGCAACTCGGGAAATACGGGCGCAGTCACAGGTACTTTGGAGTCTCAGCCCAGCGCTCACTCTGAAAGATTCGAGCTCGACGTCGAATTCGAGGTCCCGCCCGGGTTCGCGATCCTGTTTGGCGCATCGGGTTCGGGCAAGACGACTACGCTCAAGTCGATATCCGGTATCGTACGGCCCGACGCCGGCCGCATCAGCATTAGCGACGAAGTGTTGTTCGATTCCGGGCGACGGATAGATCTTCCGATTCGAAGACGCGGCGTCGGCTACGTTTTTCAGGACCTCGCGCTGTTTCCGCACCTGACGGTTCAGGCTAATGTTGAATTCGGGATGTCTGAACGGCCTCACAGCGATCGGCGCCGTCGTGCCGAAGCTATGATGGACGCTCTGCGCATCTCGCACACAGCTCGACGCCGCCCTCGTGAAATCTCCGGGGGCGAGGCGCAACGAGTCGCGCTTGCCCGGGCGCTTTCGTGCAAGCCTCGGATCCTCCTGCTTGACGAACCGCTTTCAGCGATAGACGAAGCGACCAAACTCGGCATAATCTCGGACCTCAAGAGCATAAATCGCGAGCTCCGCTTGCCCATCCTCTACGTCACGCACAATCGCGAGGAAGCGATCTCGCTCGGCGATCGGGTGATCGTTTACGAACGAGGCCGAGTTGTGGCTCGGGGTGAGCCTGTTGAGGTTTTCGGCACGCCCATTACGACCAGCGTTGCTCGGCTGACAGGGGTTGAGAACATCTTTGCCGGCCTTATCGTTGGCAAGAACGAGACCGGCGGCACAATGACCGTCGAGATTTCAGACGGGAGCGGATTGTGTCGCGTCGATGTTCCATTCGGCAACGAGGCTCAGGGTGAGCATGTGACGATCGCCGTGCCCTCGGGGGACATCTTGCTGGCAACCGAGGAGCCTCGCTCAACATCGTTGCGGAACAGACTACGCGGACGCATCTCGGCAATCGAAGACAAGGTAAACCGAAGCGTAGTGAGCGTTCGCGCGGGCGTGACGTGGAATGCGAGCGTCACGCGGCAGGCGGTCAAGGAGTTGGGTCTTTCGGAGGGTCAGGAAGTGTGGCTGGCTTTCAAGACACATTCTTGTTATTTGCTTGATCAGACTCAGTAGCGTCTGGGGGCGCTTTTTGCCCGCCATTCAATCTCAGGATTGCGATGTGCGGTAGGTTGCGATAATGCTGTTGATAGTCCATGCCGTACCCAACCACAAATACGTCTGGGATCTCGAAACCGCGATAGGGGATTGGGAGGGACGCTTGCAGGTTTTCGCTGTTTGAGCGTGTGCAAAAGGTAGTTCGCGGTCAGCCCCGTATCGATAATGTCTTCGACGAGGAGCACGTTGCGTCCCGCGATACTTTCGTCGAGATCCTTCGTTATGCGCACGACTCCGGAGCCGGGCTTATCGACGTAACTGGAGATTCCCATGAAGTCGATCGAGCACTGAATATTCATCGCGCGAATCAGATCCGCAGCGAAGATGAAGGACCCTTTCAGTATGGCGACGATGGCAAGGTCTTTGCCGTCAAAAGCTTGAGAGATTTCCCGGCCAAGCCCTGAAACGCGCTCCTGGAGCCGGTTCTGAGGTATCAGCACCTTTTGAAGCCCGGTTTCATTGGTTAAGAAATTTTTCATAAAAAATTTCGGTCATCGATGCATTTTTTTGTTGACAATAGAAATTCATATGGTAGTATCACACCCGTTCGGTTGGCAACAACCGGATCCGATCCCGAGAGGTTGAAGTAGAAATTCTCTAGTTTGCGATCGCGTTGACGTCCCGCAAGGGGTGCTGACGAAGAGCAAAACTTCAGTGTGATGGCAGAGGCCCGCAAGGGTTTCGCACGCCAAGGTCCTTCGGGGCTTTGGCGACGGGGATTCGCAAGGGTTCCCAACATTGACGCTGAGGGCTTGAGGATGGAAACGGAGATCACTCGGGATCGTTATTTTTGCGGCCCCACCTCTTCTCTCACAGGCTCCCGAAGCATCCGTCGAGTTTTTTGAGTTCACATCCGCGAGGCCCGACTTCATTCAAGCAACCCCGTCTTCTTGAAAGCTGCCGCTGCCGGCGAACTTCTCAATCAGTTTGCGGTAGTCAGCTGCATAAAGCACCTTGATGTTCACCTCGCGGTAGAGCTCCCGCAGACGACGAACCTTGCGGTTCTTCTTTGTCACGAGCGGTTGCTTGGCAGTCGTGAGCTCTATGTATAGGTCATGGTCGGGCAGATAAAAGTCTGGCGTGAAGCTGCCGGTGACATTGCCCTCATCGTCCCACTCGACGGCGAAGGTACGCGGCTCATACTGCCAAGTGAGGTTGTAGAAGTCGAGTATGCGCGCGAACTCTTCTTCCGATTCGTGCGCAAAGCTGATGGGAGGCTGATTGCGCGGCTCAGGTTCGTCCTCGTCGCCGAAGCTTTCCTCGAGCACGGCCACCGCCCGCTTGAGTTCGGGCAGCAGTGCCGCAGGGATTTCGATGGTCTGCTCCGTTGGAGAAATCGTCCCGGCGGAATGTTGCTCTTTTATTATTATGAACTGGTGGCCTTCGCGCCCGGCGATTTGTATCGTGATCTCGGCGTTAGTACTGACGCTGAAGCGACTCACCTCATCTGACTGTTCTTCGGAGTACTTCGTGGTCATAGCAAAACCCTTTTGCTCGAACCTAACCCAAATCCTGCTCGTTCAAAGTCGCGACCACAGCGTCGGGGGCCGGGGCGCTCGCCTCGTGAGCTTCGGCTGAGTAGCTATTGGCAAAGCGGCAATGCCGTGCGAGGTCTACCCTCGCCCGCCGTCCATTCAAACGACGAAACCCCCGCCCTGCGTCCACCGAAGAACGCACTAAACGGGGGTCAAACACCGGCAGTCTACCCCATTGATCGTTTGATTACAACCTTCATTCTGGCTATGGATGATCAAACTCCTGGCCGCCCTCGGCTGCCGACGACAAAATAGGATTGGTGTTTACGGGTTTTCGGTTGCCTTTCTGCTCCTTGGGAGTATAATCGCGGCAGATGGGGTACTGAGTTCACGGTCAACCGTCGGCGCGCTTGAGGATGACCCGCCGATCAAACATCGAGGCGCACCCCGGTCACGTCTGCGAGCCTCGCACTCGGAGGTATTATGAGAATCACCAGAATTGTTATTGGGACCGCGGCTATTCTTCTCGCCGCGACCTCGGTTTTGGCGCAGGATCGAAAGCCAATTCCACGCGACGAAATCAACAAGTACGTGGTCTCCGCAAAGGCGGGCGTCGTTAATTTGGCTGAAGGCGATGCGAGAGTTATCCGCGCTCGACCGTTTGCGATGCCCGAAACGCTGATCTCCGGAGACGAGTTGCAAAGCGGCGACACCGTGAAGACGGGCAAAGACGGCCGCGCTGAGATTCTGCTCAATCCGGGCTGCTATCTTCGCCTGGGCGAGCAGAGCGAATTCGTCTTCTTGTTCGACAGCTTCACCAGCGACAAGCTCAAACTCCTGCGAGGCTCGGCGGTCCTCGAGGCCTCGGCGATCGACAGCTCAATAACAGTCGAGACGCCGAAGGCGAGCTTCGAGATCGCTCGCGACGGACTATATCGGTTCAATGTCGGCGCGGACGGGAGGGCTGAAGTTGCAGTTCGCAAGGGCCGCGTGTTGGTCGGCGTCACTACGATTAAAGAAGGTAAGCGCGCGGTCGTCGAAGGAGGCACGGCGGCCATTGCCAGGTTGAACAAACGGGACATGGATGCTCTTGACGAATGGAGCAAGGACCGCGCGAAGTCGCTGATCGCACTGAACAGCGGGCTGTCCAATGTAGGCATGATGCGAACGCTCGGCATGTCGTTCATGCGCAACGCGTGGATTTACGATCCGTTTTGCCGTTGTTATACGTTCTTGCCGATTGGTGGCGGCTTCGCTTCGCCTTATGGCTGGAACTACCCTGTGTGCAACCCGTACGGCTACTACTATTATGGTTATGGTGGGCGCTACAACAACGGTGGTTGGACGGGTGGCGGCGGTAGCGTGGGCGGTCATCCCAGTAGCGGCGGCGGTAGCGGAGGCGGTCATCCCA
>WNGK01014384.1_pt1 | contig 10543 bp, 10 predicted proteins | sample 5400601 | NCBI WGS metagenome assembly WNGK01 (sample SAMN13153376, study PRJNA577476) | soil metagenome | isolation source: 60 cm soil or saprolite under Garry oak tree replicate 1 | place: USA:California | collected 2016-06-15
ACGGCGAGGACGCCGAGGCGCTTGCTGCCGCGCGCGAGCGCTGGACCGCCGCGAAGGCGAACGGCTTCGAAGTGACCTATTGGCAGATGGACGATCACGGCCGCTGGCAGCGCCAGGCGTGAACGCGGCTCGACGGCGGTCCAAGTCGGATGTTTCCGACTTGGCCCAAATCATCGCGGCCAAGTCGGATGTTTCCGACTTGGCCCAAATCATCGCGGCCAAGTCGGATGTTTCCGACTTGGCCCAAATCATCGCGGTCAAGTCGGATGTTTCCGGCTTGGCCCAAATCATCGCGGCCGAGTCGGATGTTTCCAGCTAGCGCGTCCTGTACGGTAACCGCATGAGTCCCGAATACCTGACCATCATCGTACGCATTGCCGGTGCTCTGCTGATTGGGGCGCTGATCGGCTTCGAGCGCACGTTTCATGGCCGCCCAGCCGGCTTCCGGACCCACGCGCTGGTCAGCTTGGCATCCGCGATTCTGATGCTGGCCACGGTATACCAGAGCGAATGGATGACCGCCGTTTCCGTGGACACCATTCGCACAGATCCGACCCGAATGGCTCAAGGCATCATGACCGGGATCGGCTTCCTGGGAGCCGGGGTGATCTTCAAGGAAGGGCTCACGGTTCGCGGCTTGACGACTGCGGCCTCGATTTGGGTCACGGCGGCGATCGGAATCCTGGTGGGAGTCGGCTTCTATTTCCCGGCGATTGTCGCGGCAATAGCCACGCTTGCCGTGCTGGCGGTTTTCCGAATGATCGAGCACAGGCTGCCCAGCGAGTTCTATGCTCACCATACTTTGAAATTTGACCGCGGCTCGGTTCTGCCGGAGGACGAGTTACGAAAGCTCATCTCGGGCCACGGTTTTACCATTGCCAATCTCTCGTATCGGCTCGCCGAAGGTGGCAAGATTTTCGAGTATCGCATGGTCATACGGACGCGGGATCGGGAAAATGCCGAAAACCTGTCTCGCCACCTTCGTCAGCTTCCGGAGGTGATTGAGTTTCGCATTGCGCCCACTGGCGACTGATCATGCCATATCGAGCTTTGCCCACGAGGCGATTGCCGCTTTTTTCCGCGCGCGCCGCTCAGCTCGCCGCGGCAGGAAGCTCCGGCGCGCGCTCGATCGACTTCAGCCGCCCCGACACGAAGCGATAGATGCCGGCACGTTCGCCCTGCAGATAGGTCAGCACCACGCTGCGCTCACCGCGCTCGCCTGTCGAGATCTCCGCTTGGCCGGCATAGCCCACAGCCCGCACGACGTCGCACTCGCTCATTTCGAGGCCGATCCCTCGCCCGAGCTGGGGGCTCGTCGCTGGCCCGGCGCCCGGAGCCGCCGCGGGATTTGCCCTGGGGCCCGCTTCGGGGCCCGCCTGGAAATAGAGTGCGTTGGGTGCCGGCGTGCCGGCCGCCGGCGCGGCATCGCCGGCGCATTGGCCGTCCGGCCCCACGAAATCGTCCGGTCCCAATGCCCTCCTGGTATCGGCGGGAGCCTGGATGTTTTGCGCCCAGTCCGGCTTGGTGAGGCGCAATTTGGTTCTGAGATCCGTATCGGTCGCCTGCTCGCCGGGCGCCGAGCATGCCGCGAGGACGAGGACGAGCGCTGCGGCTGCCATCGCGGTCAACGGGCGGGGAAACCTGCTCGCCATTGCAAAAATCCGTTTCGGGCCGTTTGCGGCGAAGCGGCGATTCGCGAGATTTTGCTCCAGCGCCGCGCCGGCATCAACGGGACGGGTTTAGCCGCTCGGCTCGCCGGCAATGGCGGTAGCATGGCGCACAATTGCGGCAAAACCCGACACAATTCTCCGCTCGGCGGCAGGGCACGCAATCGGGACATGGTGAGCCTTGCTGCCCCCGGACGCCGCCGTTATAAGCCCGGCATTCCGACGGTCCTCCCCGCAACAGGAACAGCGAGATGGCGATCGAGCGCACCTTCTCGATCATCAAGCCCGATGCGACGAAGCGCAATCTGACCGGCGCGATCAACGCCATGATCGAAGCCGCGGGGCTGCGCATCGTGGCGCAGAAGCGCGTGCGCATGACGCGCGAGCAGGCCGAGACCTTCTATGCGGTGCACCGCGAGCGGCCGTTCTTTTCCGAGCTGGTGGAAACCACGATTTCCGGGCCGGTGGTCGTTCAGGTGCTCGAAGGCGAGAATGCGATCGCGAAATATCGGGAGCTCATGGGCGCCACCGATCCGGCGAAGGCCGATCCCGGGACCATCCGCAAGGTCCACGCCCGCTCGGTTGGCGAGAACTCGGTGCACGGATCCGACGCGCCGCAGACCGCGGCCGCCGAGATCGCGCAGTTCTTCTCCGGAAACGAGATCGTCGGCTGATTTCACCTCTTCCGGCCGATGCCGTATACCCCGGTGATGGACGCCCCCTATCAGTCGCTCATCGCGCTCGCGCAGGTGGTGATGATCGACGTCGCGTTGGCGGGCGACAATGCCATCGTGGTGGGAATGGCGGCCTCCCGCGTCGCCGCCGCCACGCGGCGCAAGGTGATTTTCTGGGGCATTGTCGGCGCCGTCGTGCTGCGCGTGCTGTTCGCGGTGATCGCCACAAAGCTGTTCGCGATCATCGGGCTCACGCTCGCCGGCGGCGTGCTGCTGTTGTGGGTGTGCTGGAAGATGTACCGCGAACTCACAAGCGGCCACGACGATCGGGCCATCGTCGAGGGCAAGAGCCCGCGCGGACCGCAGCAGCCGATGCGCTTTCGGGCCGCGGTTATGCAAATCATCGTCGCGGATCTTTCCATGTCGCTCGACAACGTGCTGGCGGTCGCGGGCGCGGCCAAGAACGATCTGATGATCCTGGTGATCGGGCTCGGGCTGTCCATTCTGCTCATGGCGATCGCGGCCAATTTCATCGCCAAGCTCCTCGTGCGCCATGCCTGGATCAGCTGGCTCGGGCTCGCCATCGTGCTCTACGTGGCCCTCGAGATGATCTGGCGCGGTGTTTTCGAAGTGGCCGCCCACGCGGCGGTTCTTTGAGCGGTTGGCGTCCTCGGCAATGGACGGGCCGCAGTCACACGGCTCGCCCCCTTGACGGCGAGCCATGGCGAGGACAATGGCTGAGGGATCGAAGGGAAGACGCGTGTGGCGGTATGATGAATTACCATCGAGGGAGAACACGAAGATGCGAATGCTCATGAGGGTGCAGCTCCCGGTAGACCGGGGCAACGAGGCGATTCAAAGCGGGAAGTTGCCGGAGATCGTCGGTCAGACGTTGGAAACGACGAAAGCCGAGGCTGCTTACTTCACGACCATGGACGGCAAGCGCACCATGATCGTGGTGTTCGACCTCAAGACGGCAGCCGACATGCCGCGGATCGCGGAGCCGCTTTTCATGGGCATCGATGCGTCGGTCGACTTCATGCCTTGCATGAACGCGGAAGATCTGAAAACCGGGCTTTCGGCCATCAAGTAGCTGACGAGGGGTATGCGCGATTCAAAATTTTAGCCTGACGTGCAAAACGATCGATTCAGGAAATTGATCGCGCACCCGTTCTGGGCGACCCCGATCCTGATGCCGGGCCAGGGAAAACTTCGGCTCGCTCGCGGTTATCGCCGTGGGCGCGATTGGCTGCGGCGACCCGGCTCGACGAAACGTAAGGATTGGGCGATCATGCCGCTTCGCGAGGTTTCATGAACCGGATCGAGCCTGGCTTTGCGTCGGTGCCGCGGGTCCAATATTCCGCCTGCCCGCACGACTGCCCGTCGACCTGCGCGCTCGAAGTCGAGGTGCTCGACGCGCGCACCATCGGCCGCGTGCGCGGGGCGCAGGACAACGACTACACGCTCGGCGTGATCTGCGCCAAGGTCGCGCGCTACGCCGAGCGCGTGCATCACCCCGACCGGCTGCTGCGCCCGCTGCGCCGCAAGGGCCAAAAGGGCTCCGGCGATTTCGAAGCGATCTCCTGGGACGATGCGCTCGACCTCGTCGCCGAGAATTTCGACAGAGCGGAACGGCGCCATGGCGCCGAGGCGGTCTGGCCCTATTACTATGCCGGCACCATGGGGCTTCTCATGCGCGACGGCATCAACCGCCTGCGCCACGTCAAGAGATATTCCGGCTTCTACTCGACGATCTGCAACACGCCGGCGCGGGTCGGATTTCTCGCCGGCACCGGCCGGCTCGCCGGCCCCGATCCGCGCGAGATGGCGAAATCCGATCTCGTCGTGATCTGGGGCACCAACGCCGTCAACACCCAGGTCAACGTGATGACGCACGCCACCCGCGCCCGCAAGGAGCGCGGCGCGAAGATCGTGGCGGTCGACGTCTATCGCAACGGAACCATGCAGCAGGCCGACCTCGCCGTGCTGATCCGGCCCGGCACCGACGCCGCGCTCGCCTGCGCATTGATGCATTGCCTGTTCCGCGACGGCAAGGCGGATCGCGATTATCTCGCGCGCTACACCGATGTCCCGGCCGAGCTCGAGGCGCACGTGCGCTCGCGTTCCCCGCAATGGGCGGCGGCGATCACCGGATGCGACGTCGCCACCATCGAGGCGTTCGCGGCGCTGATCGGCGAGCGCAAGCGCGCGTTCTTCCGGCTCGGCTACGGCTTCTCGCGCTCGCGCAACGGCGCCGTCAACATGCATGCGGCGAGCTGCATCCCGGCGGTGACCGGCGCCTGGCTGCACGAGGGCGGCGGGGCGTTCTTCAACAATTCGGCGATCTACCATTGGGACACGACGATGATCGAGGGGCACGACGCCCGCGACCCCTCGATCCGCGTGCTCGACCAGTCGCGCATCGGGCCGATTCTGGTCGGCGATGCCGAGGCGCTGATGCACGGCCCGCCGGTGGCCGCGCTGATCGTCCAGAACACCAATCCGATGTCGGTCGCGCCCGAGCAGGATCTCGTCAAGCGCGGCTTTGCCCGCGAGGACCTGTTCGTGTGCGTGCACGAGCAGTTCATGACCGAGACCGCCCGCGTGGCCGACGTGGTGCTGCCGGCCACCATGTTTCTGGAGCACGACGATTTCTATCAGGGCGGCGGCCACCAATATATCCTGCTCGGGCCCAAGCTGATCGAGCCTCCCGACGAATGCCGCTCGAATCACGAGGTCGTCTGCGCGCTGGCGCGCCGGCTTGGCGCGCGCCACGCCGGATTCGACATGAGCGCGCGCGAGCTGATCGACTGGACGCTCCGTCATTCCGGCTGGGGCGGCATCGAGGCGCTCGAGGCGAAGCGCTGGATCGATTGCCAGCCCGATTTCGCCACCGCGCATTACGTCAACGGCTTTGCCTGGAGCGACGGCAAGTTTCGTTTCAAGCCGGACTGGCCGACCGTGCCGCACCGGCATCCCTGGACCGCCGGTCCGGTCGAGCAGATGCCGCGCCTGCCCGACCATTGGCAGATCATCGAGGCAGCTGACCCGATCCATGCGTTTCGGCTGGCGACCTCGCCGGCGCGGCAATTCCTCAATTCGACCTTCACGGAAACCCGGACCTCGCGCGCGCGCGAGCGGCGGCCGGAAGTGATGATCCATCCCGACGACGCCGCGCCGCTCGGGATCGCCGACGGCGACAAGGTGGTGCTCGGCAACGAACGCGGCGAGGTCCGCCTGCACGCAAAACTGTTCGACGGGGTACGCCGCGGGGTGCTGGTCGCCGAATCGATCTTTCCCAATGCGGCGTTCGAGGACGGGCGCGGGATCAACACGCTCACCGGGGCGGACGCCATCGCGCCGTTCGGCGGCGCGGCGTTTCACGACAACAAGGTTTGGGTGAAGCGGGCGGCTTGAGCGAATCGGCGCGGGTACGGTTCCATTCGCGGCGTGATCGCACAGCCGACAATGTTAGCATAACTGAACCCAAATACGCCCGGAATGCCGATTGTGAACGGCGCACTTCGGGCACCGAAGCTGAGAGAGCCAGTGACATCCACCGGCCCAATGTTTTGTGATCCGAAGATCTCCGCCATAAGAGGCCCCCCAATTAGCGAGATTCTAGCAACGCAGGCGACAGCTGGAGAGCAAGGAATGCATCTAATTCGTCAGCAATAATTGCAGCGGACGCTGAGGACATTTCTCGAAACGTGCTCTCGGATGAAAACAGAATGAACAAGCGAGTGCCGCGGTCTTCAGATATGTCCCGCTTTATCCTTATGTACCCTAGGTCCAGGAAAATTTTGATTTCCTCTTTTCGGGCATCGTCAGCAATAGCTTGTGCAGCGCACTGTTCGCTCTTCAAAAACCTCCGCAGTGCATCTCTGATTTGAATCAATACTTCGCGGCCGAACTCTTCGTAACCTGTACCTTCGGCGTCGCCCATGCCGATAAACAGGCGAATTTGGCCGTCACGAAGTTGAACATACTTCAGATATAAGTCATTTCCTCTGAGAGAAATGCGCACGTGCTTTAGTACTTTTCTAGACCTGAACTTCTTTAACGTGTCCGTGAAGAATGCGAGCAATGCGTTGGCTTTTGACGTGAATAACTGGTTCAAAACTCGCAGTAATGTCATCTGCAGACGTTTGTCACCTAATGCGATCGCGGTGGTATGGACCGTATCGAGCGGTATGGCGGTATATGGCGCTGCCACGTTGCCCCCTCCTTACGCTTTGGCACGAACCCGCTTTGGCATCCGTTCGCACTTCCGTCGGCGGACAATCCGATCGGACCCGCCCAGGACGTAGAGATTGCTCAACTGGTAGGCTTCGTATTTCCCATCGGTCCACAAAGCCATCCTGCCGCGACGATAACTTCCGTTATCCGGCCCTACACCCCCCATATGGGTAACCTATGCAAATTATTTTTGGCAGGGCCGTATACGGCTGTCGCGCCCGAACGAAGGCGAGTTGTCTTTCGCGAATCGTCGCTTCGGAACGGAAACCGCGAGGCGGATCAATCGATTCGCGGAGTACGGTCGTGCCATCCGGGGAAGGGTCTACCGGTATGGGAATCGTTTGGACGCGGCGAGCATCCGACGCAGGCAATAGATGGGGACTCGTTGGGTTTGGGATCTGGACCGTTCATCGCGCCGGTAGACCAAGAGCTTCATTGAAGGCGCGCAGCCCGGACGCTTCCTTCGACAACGTCACGATCGCGCGATGGCCATCGTTGTAGAAGATGGGTATATCCAGCCAGGTCCTTTCCGTCAGCAAACTGAGATTTTGTTGTCTGTGGATTGCGAGATCGGAAAGCTCGAGGACGAAACGATTCGACGCGGTCTGGACCGCATGGGCCACGAGGGGAACTCCCCGTGCCGCCTCGCTGAGCTTCATGGTGATGCCGGGAACGCGAGCGACGTTTCCGTGCGAGAATTCGGTCTGATTGAAAAAGATTTCGTTTCGATTGGAAGCGTCCCGAAGGCGAACTCGCCGCGAGGAGCGCAGCCGAGAATGTGAGCGCGGTCACGCGTTGAGCGCCCCTGCGCTTGGCCTCGATCAGCGAATCGGCGATCGTTTCTTCGATCCCACGCACGAGGTCGCGCGCAGAAGCGGCTTGACCCAGCTTCTGCTGGCGACGCACCAGATCGAGCAGGATTTGCGGATTGATTCCACCGACGCTGATTTCCAACCCGTAACCCTGGATCATGCTTTCGATCTCGAGCGCGGCAACCCTGGGGACGTCGAGGCCAGTGAGGGGCTCGAACACGAAAATTCGATCGATTCGATTGAGCACTTCCGGTGCGAAGCCGGCGCTTCTCAGTGCTGTATCGGCCCCGCGTCGCAGCTCGTCCGGGTCATTGGCATATTGCCGGCTCAAGTCGGCAAGCGCATCGACGGCAGCGTTCGTGGTCATCACGAACAGCGACCGCGTCGTCGAGATTTGGCGTCCGTCGGACGCCTCGGTGATGAAGCCGTCGTTCCAGGCGGTTAGAAAATTCTTGTGTATGTCCGGATGCGCCTTCTCGAATTCGTCGAGAATAACCACGGCGTCCGGAGTGTCCCGCAAGCCCGCCGTCAGTTTTCCATACGTGGTCGATCCCACGTACCCTTTTGCCGCGCCGAACAGCGAACTCGCGGCAAATCCGCCGGAAAACTGCGTCATGTCGAAATGCAGGAGCTTGCGGCCGATGGCTTGGGCGAGAACCTTGCCCAAGTAGGTCTTTCCGGAACCCGGCGGTCCCGCGAACAGAAATACGCCGATCGGCCTGCCCCGCAGCTCGAGCGCGAGCCGCCTGCGAATCTGGGCCGCCAGTTCGTCGCAAACGCGGTCCTGGCCCACGACGCGGCTTTTGAGGGTGTCTGCCAGCGCGTTCGCATCGATGAATACCGCGTCGACTTCCTTCGAAATTCGCCGCTCGAGTTCCTGGCGATTGGTGAGGCGATCAAGGATGTCCATGAGCGCCTTCCGCCGTGTCAACCACGAAGGCAGGGAGTCGCGGTGTCGCAAATATGCCAAGAGCGCGAACGCCCATGCGAAAGCCCCCGCGGCGCCGAGAGTCCAATAGATCGCAACCGAATTGCGGTGAAACCAAGCCTGCAGGCCTTCGAGGGAAAACAGATGCCCAAGCTGCAAAGCGACCTGCAGGAGGGCCGCTGTCGCCATGATCAAGAGAATCAATGGCAGATAGCGACTCAGTCTTTCCAGTAAGCTGGTCATTCAGGATCATGGGCTCTAGGTTTGCTTCGTTTCCGGGCAGCGACTTGAATTAGTTACCGTATCGGTCGCTCGGCGGGTCGGGCTGTTGGACGCGCCATTTCGCCGCACCGGCGCGCCGACCGCCAGCTGGGATACAGACGCCGGGTCGACCTGGCCTTCCGCCCGCGGCACCACGAACGCGAGGCGGGTCAAGACCCCGGTGAGCTCCGCCTGGCCGCGCGTCTGCGTTTTCGCGAACACGGTCTTCGAGCGAGCCCGCACGATGCCGATCTTGATGCCGCGCTCGGCGGCGATCTCGGCGAGAGACTTGCCCGACACGATGCCGATCGCGACGTCCGCCTCGGCCTCCGTGAGCCCCGCGAGCAGCAGCAGCCTTGCCGGGCCGGGCGCGTGTCGGCCGTCCTCGCCCAGACGAACGGCGCGGAGAACGAGCGGCAGCCGGGCACGGCGCTGGATCGCGACCGACAGCGGCGCGTCGCATCTCGGCTGTCCCCCAGCGCGGCGCCCACGATCCGCTGTAGGCCTTGATCGGTGGCGCGATCACTGGCCCGCAGCTGCCCGGCGGAAAGCACGAGCCCGTCGCCGAGGCAATGGTGCGCGATGCCGTTGAGCGACAGGACGCGGCCGCGCGCGTCCAGCAGAAACCCGCCGCAACGCAAGGACTCGAGGAGGCCGAGGAGAGACGCAGCGGGCTGCAAGGGCGGGCCCGCGGCCGCTGCATTCGCGTTCGGCGGCGAAGGCGGCTGACGGCGCGACGCAACGCCCGGAACAGGGCGTTGGGCCGCCGCGGGCATATTCCCGTTCAACGTGACCGACGTCTCGGGAATCCGCGCTTGCAGCCAGGACGCGGAAGCCGGTCGAGCCGGAGCCCACGCGTGCAAATTCCACGCGACCGTCACGTCATATTTGTATCTGGTCGAATCTCGTCCAGGCATGTCCCCACTCGTCAACACGGATCGGCCGCCGGCCTAATCGCTGGTACCCATATCCCGAGTTTCTGAAGCCGAACGTCCATCGGCGCCGCTACCCGGTGATGCCTCGAGCTTCACGATGCGAGGCGGCTTGGCGAACCCGAAGCCTCGGGCGCCATCCGAGGTCGATCCGCGTGAAGCGGCGCGAACTCCGGCTCGAACGTGATCGCGTCGTGCAAAAGCGGGTTCGTCGGTGCGATCGCGACCGCGCACCGCGTCAACGGAACCAGGGATACATCGAACAGCTCGCCGAACTCGTCGGACAGCCGCAGCCACTCGACGACGTCGCCGTTGCGGGTATCGATCACAACGATGCCGCACCACGGCGTCACCCGGCGGCGCGCGAGCTCCTCGTCGAGTTGCAGCCCGGTGAAACGGCCGCCGCGCGGCAGCGACAACGTAGCGACGGCGAAATGCTCGAGAAAGGCCAGCCCGCGCAGGAAACCCGGGCAGAACGTGACATGCTCCTGGCGTCCCGTCTGCGGATCGATCCGGCACAGCTGGCCGGCGCCCGAATGCAGCACCCACGCCGCGCCGCGATAGCGGCGGGGCGAGTGCGGCATCGACAGACCGTCGGCGATCACGCGATCCTCGGCCACGTCGATGACCACGCCGCCCGCTGTGCGATGGTCGCGCCAGCCGTCCAGGACGTCCGCGGTCGAGCACGAGCCCGGTCGCGGACAACATTGTTGTGCACGCGCAATTAGCATGCGTGTCACGATGTGACGCAGAACGGCCTTGCTAAGGCCCTATTTTTCATGTTGGCTCGATCCACAATCTGATTTTGGCTTCCGGCCGAACGCCGTCGAGGCGCGATCGCTTCGGATCTTTCCAAAAGCCGGGTTGTGGCGCGGATCGCAGCGTTGCGTCTCCGCGTGAGGATAGACGTAAGACCAGGAGATCGACGATGCACAAGGGCACCGTCAAGTGGTTCAATCCGACCAAGGGCTACGGGTTCATCAGACCATCGACCGGAGACAAGGACGTGTTCGTCCACATTTCGGCCGTC
>WNGK01009740.1_pt1 | contig 10542 bp, 9 predicted proteins | sample 5400601 | NCBI WGS metagenome assembly WNGK01 (sample SAMN13153376, study PRJNA577476) | soil metagenome | isolation source: 60 cm soil or saprolite under Garry oak tree replicate 1 | place: USA:California | collected 2016-06-15
AGCATCCGCGCGCTGGTATTGGCGAAGCGCGAACCGACCAGTGCGCCGAGCATGATGACCGAGGCGCTACCGATCCACCACGGCAAGGCGGCGTGAACAAGCCCGCTGCCGTGCAGGATGGCCGAACCGGCCAGTGCGCCGAACAACAGCCCGCCGGGAAATCGCAGGCGCATGAAAACGACGGCGAAGGCAACGGCGACTGCGAGAAGCAGGATCATTTCGCCGAGCACCGAATATCCGGCGGGCCCGCGGGGTACCGGCACCGCTGGCACAACCAGCCCGAACAGCGCGAGCGCGTTCGGCAGGCCGACAACCAGCAGCAGAACGCGTACGGTCTGCACGATGGCGACGGCGCGCAGATCGCCGCCGAGTTCGCTCGACAGCGCGATTACTTGGGCCATCGAACCGGGGGACGCCCCCATCAGCGCCGATAGCGGATCCCAGCGATGAACGACGCGGAGATAGGTCATCGTCGCGGCGATCATGCCGAGCGAAGCCAGCATCAACAGCACGATGCTTGCCGGCCAGGTCGCTACGCCGCGCAGCGTTTCGGGCGTCACGACGGTGCCAAGCAGCGTGCCGACTATGACGTAACAAACGCGCGCGAGCGGAAGCGGCAGCCGCATCGGGCGGCCTAGCAATGCCGCGGTGGCCACAGCCAGAACCGAACCCGATACCAGTCCCGCCGGCAGCCCAAGAAAAATGAACGTCAGGCCGCCGGCGAGCGCGAAGGCCAGCGTTTCGGCGGTCTCAAGGAGAATGCGGCGAAATGCGGGGTCCATCGGCACCGGCCAAGCCATGACCATGAATGCCGACTGGGCCTATGGCCGTCAACGCACGCGACGTGCTGCACCCTTTCTTGTCTGGATAGACACCCCGCAGAACTGTGGTGACCTTAACAACAGCAAATAACGCGCGCAGACCCAAAGGTGGCGGTGACATCGGAGTAGGGTCATGTTGCAGGGTTGGGTCATCGTCGCAATCGCCCTCGCCTATATCGGGCTGTTGTTCATGGTGGCGAGCTACGGCGACCGCAGCCGCGTCACCCGCGCGAGCTCGGCCCGGCTGCTAATCTATCCACTGTCGCTGGCGATCTATTGCACGTCATGGACATTCTTCGGGTCGGTCGGGCTCGCGTCACGCACCGGTTTCGACTTTCTCACGATCTATATCGGCCCGATGCTGATGGTCGGTTTGGGCTTTCCGCTACTCATCCGCATCGTCCGTCTCGCCAAGAGCCAGAACATCACCTCGATCGCGGATTTCATAGCCGCGCGTTACGGCAAGAGCCAGGCGGTGGCCGCGACAGTCGCCTTGATCGCGATCATTGGCATGATCCCCTACATCGCGCTCCAGCTCAAAGCGGTATCATCTTCCGTTTCCACGATCCTGGCTGAAGCCGCGCCAGGCGCCACGATGGCGCCGCTGTTTGGCGACCTCGCACTCTTCGTCGCGCTGGCGATGGCGACTTTCGCCGTTCTGTTCGGCACGCGGCACATCGATGCGACCGAACATCAAGATGGCCTGATGTTGGCGATCGCCACCGAGTCGGTGGTGAAGCTCATCGCCTTCTTGAGCGTTGGAATTTTTGTGACTTTTGTTGTCTTCCCTGGCCCCTCGACCCTGTTGAGCCAGGCGCTCGACCATCCGAACACCGCGTCGGTCCTCACGCGTGCACCGCAATTCGCCTCGTTCTGCGCGATGACTGTGCTGTCGCTGTTTGCGATCGTGCTGTTGCCGCGTCAATTCCATGTGACGGTGGTCGAGAACCACACCGAATCCGAAATCCGCCGCGCCGCCTGGCTGTTTCCGATCTACCTGGTGCTGATCAATCTGTTCGTGCTGCCGATCGCGATGGCGGGCCTGCTGACTTTCCCGGCCGGGCGCGTCGACAGCGATATGTTCGTCGTGGCGCTGCCGCTCGCCGCCCATTCCGAATTGATCACGCTCGTCGCCTTCATCGGCGGCTTGTCGGCGGCGACCGCAATGGTGATCGTCGAGACGGTGGCACTTGCCATTATGGTGTCGAACGACATCGTGATGCCGCTTACGCTCAAGCGCCGCGGGACCCTTGCCGCAGAAGCTGCCGATGCCGGCGCGCAGCTCTTGACGACGCGGCGTATCGCGATTTTCGCCATTATGTTTCTCGCCTATGCCTATTACCGGTCGGCCGGCGAGGCACAGCTTGCCGCGATCGGCTTGTTGTCGTTTGCCGCAGTCGCGCAGTTGGCCCCGGCGTTCTTCGGCGGGCTGATCTGGCGGCGCGGCACTTCGCTCGGCGCGATTGCCGGCATGAGCGCGGGCGTCGTGGTCTGGAGCTATACCTTGCTGCTGCCGAGCATGTCCGCTGCCGGCATCGTGAGCGCGCAAATACTGGCCGAGGGCCCCTGGGGCGCGAGTTTTTTACGGCCCGAAGCGCTGTTCGGCCTCGACTTACCGCCGCTCGTCAATGGCGTGCTGTTCAGCCTCGCCGCCAATATCGCCTGCTATATCGGCTGTTCATTGGCCCGGCGCCCAACCGCGATCGAGCGCGTGCAAAGCGATTTATTCGCGCCGCCGACGCTTGCGCCCATCCTTGGCCCAATGGCGCCGGGCTTTCGGCTGCGGCGCGCATCGGTCAGCGTGGAAGACTTGATCACGACGGTCTCGCGCTACCTCGGCGAGGAGCGCACGCGCGGTTCTTTCGCAAGCTTCGCCGCAACGCGCCGCATCAATCTCGATCCGGCCTCCGAAGCCGACTTTGAGCTCCTGCAATACGCCGAATATTTGCTGGCCTCGGCAATCGGAGCGGCGTCGTCGCGGCTGGTGCTGTCGCTGCTGTTGCGCAAGCGGACCGTCTCGACCAAGGCGGCGCTAAAACTGCTCGACGATGCGAGCGCGGCAATCCACTACAACCGCGAGATCCTGCAGACCGCGCTCGATCATGTCCGTCAGGGAATAGCCGTCTTCGACAAGGAGCTGGCGCTGGTCTGCTGGAATCGCCAGTTTGGCGAAATCCTCGACCTGCCGCATGAATTGACCCGCGTCGGCATCGCGCTCCGCGATATCTTGCGCCATATCGCGCAGCAGAGCGGTCAAAACGCCAGCGTCGACCAATTCATCGCCGAGCGCGTCGCTAAATATACTGCCGACGCCGAACCTTTCCTGGAGCGTGTGGCGGGAAGCAATCTTGTTATCGAGGTTCGCGCCAACCGCATGCCCGACAGCGGCTTGGTGACCACCTTCACCGATATCACGCCGAGCGTGCAAGCGGCCGAGGCGCTGGAGCGCGCCAATGCAACCTTGGAGCGGCGGGTGCGCGAACGCACTGCAGAGCTGACTCGGCTCAACGCGGCGCTCGAACGCGCCAAGGCGGCGGCCGACGAAGCCAATGTGTCGAAGACCAGGTTTGTCGCTGCGGCAAGCCACGACATTCTGCAGCCTCTCAACGCGGCTCGGCTCTATGTGACCAGCCTGATCGAACGGCAGAGCGCGGGCGAGCATGCCGCTGTTATTGAGAACATCGACGCTTCGCTTGAAGCGGTCGAAGAGATTTTCTCGGCGCTACTCGACATTTCCCGTCTCGACACTGGCGCCATGAAGCCGGAGCTCGCCGACTTTCGAATCGATGAATTGCTAAACCGGCTGGAAGTCGAATTCGCGCCGCTCGCCCGCGAGAAGGGTCTTGAATTTATCGTCATGCCCTGCTCGCTACAGGTACGCTCCGACCGACGGCTGTTGCGGCGGCTTTTGCAAAACCTCATTTCAAACGCGATCAAATATACGCCCGCCGGTCGCGTTCTGGTCGGCTGCTGGCGCCGCGGCGAACGGCTGCGCATCGAGGTCTATGACACCGGCATCGGCATTCCGCAGACCAAACAGCGGGCGGTGTTCAGGGAATTCCATCGCCTCGATCAGGGGGCACGGGTGGCCCGCGGCGTCGGCCTCGGGCTGTCGATTGTCGAACGTATTGCGCGCCTGCTGCACTGCGAGTTGGCGTTGACATCGAAGGTCAGCGGTGGCTCTCGCTTCTCGGTCGAAGTGCCGCGAGCCGCCGGGATTGCGTCTGTATTCAAACCGCTGGCCGATTCGCGCGTCGAGCCCGGACGACTCGATGGAATGGTCGTGCTTTGCATCGACAATGAGCCCGCCATCCTCAACGGAATGGAAACGCTTCTTAACGGCTGGGGCTGCCGCGTGCTCAAGGGCATCGGCCTCGCTGAAGCAATGGCGGCGCTTGAGGCAAGCGGACTCGAGCCGGACGGATTGCTGGTCGACTACCATCTCGACAGCGGTGATGGGCTTGGCGCTATTAAGGAACTCCGCCGCCGGGGCCATCCGGACGAGCGCGATATCCCGGCCATCGTGATCACCGCCGACCGATCGCTTCACATCCGCGAACAGGCCCGCACCGAAGGCGCGCATGTTCTCAACAAGCCGATCAAGCCGGCGTCCTTGCGGGCTTTGATGTCGCTGTGGCGCGTGCAGCGCGTCGCGGCGGAGTAGCCTCATTCTTTCCGCGTATTTAGGAGCCAGACGCTTTTCCACCGATTGCAGACGTAAGCTATCGTGCCAGCAAGTCGAAGTGGAACTCATCATGCCGAAACGCTCGTCGAAAAAGCCATCGACTGAAATAAAAAATATCAAAGCGAGTAACGATGCCTATTATGAGGCACTATCGGCGCGCGATTTGCGTGCAATGGAGACCGTGTGGACTTGTGCGCCAGACAACATGCTGATCGCTCCGCCGTCCGACCCCCATGTGTACATGGGATGGGCGGCGATTAAACGGAACTGGGAATCGTACTGGCCTACATTTGATCAGTTCCGAGTGTCTATGCGCGTAAATAAGGTCAACATCAGCGGACCAGTCGCCTGGGTGCATGGCATCGAGACATCATACCGACGAAGGAAGTCAGGCGAAGTAAGCAGCAGTCACAATTATGGAACGAATATTTTCGTGTATCGGAATGGCCGTTGGCTGATGGTGTTTCATCAGGCGGCCGCGATCCCCGAGACACATGCAGCTAACCAAGGCGTTCCGAGAAATCGCCACTGACCGATCGCTAAATTCGATTGCGCTCGGTGTCAAACCGCGACCTGTGTGCCCACCTCGACCACCCGGCCGGTTGGAATTTGAAAGAAGTCCGTTGCGTCGCTCGCGCTGCGTGCAAGACCAATGAATAATCGGTCCTGCCATCGCGGCATGCTTGATTTTGCTGCGGGGCGCAGCGCGCGCCGGGACAGGAAAAACGACGTCGACATAATATCGAAGGTCCAACCCTTCTTCCGAGCAAGAGCAAGCGCTTTCGGTACGTTCGGTATTTCCATATAACCAAATTTCAAAGCGATCCGGCTGAACCGCGGCGAGACCTGAGTAATTGTAACTCGATCCGCCTCGGCCACACGTGGTGTGTCAGTCGTAACGATTGTGAGGATCGCATTGTGTTCGTGCAAAATCTTGTTGTGTTTGAGATTGTGCATTAGCGCTGTTGGCGCGTAATTAGGGTCACTTGTGAGAAAAACCGCGGTTCCAGGAACGATATGTGGCGGTTTTCGTTCGAGGCTGCGCACTAATGTCTCGAGGCTGACTTCCGATCCACGGGTTTTTCCGGCAACTACGTCGGTGCCGCGGCGCCAAGTTATGATGAGAAGTACCATTGCGATGCCAAACAACAATGGCAGCCAAGCACCCTCAAAGATCTTGAGAAGATTGGCCGAGAAGTATGTCGCGTCGACGATTACAAGCGGGCCAATGAGAAGCCCGGCCTGCCACCAGCGCCAGTGCCACAATTTCCAGATGACAACAAATCCTAAGACGCCGTCCACAACCATCGTGGTCGCGACGGCAATGCCATAGGCCGATGCAAGGGCACTTGATGTGCGGAACAAGCCAACTAACAAAAGCACGCCAACGAGCAGCGCAGTATTGACCCTGGGAATATAGATTTGGCCGGAATAGGCATCGGAAGTGTGTGTGATCGCAAGGCGCGGCAGAAATCCGAGTTGGATTGCTTGGCGCACAAGCGAGTAGGCACCGGTGATAACGGCCTGACTCGCGATCACGGTGGCGGCGGTCGCCAGAACGACCATCGGCAGGAGCAGGGCGTCGGGCACTAAGCGGTAGAACGGGTTTTCAATCGCAGCCGGATCGGAAAGGAGCCGCGCCCCTTGGCCGAAATAGTTTATCAGGAGGGACGGTAATACGAGAAAAAACCATGCTGTTTGGATCGGCCGGCGGCCGAAGTGACCGAGATCGGCATAAAGCGCCTCTCCGCCGGTCACGGCAAGAAACACAAGCCCTAACGTGATAAGCCCGATATGGCCATGCTCCAATATAAATTGAAATGCGTAATGTGGGCTGACTGCCAGCAACACGTTCGGGTTATCGCGAACGTGAATCGCGCCGGCGACGGCGATGGCGACAAACCACACAACCATTATCGGGCCGAACAAGGCTGCAACGCTGGCGGTGCCGCGCCGTTGAACCGAGAAAAGCGTTAAAAGAATCGCGAGGGTGATCACAATCACGTGGTGTTCTGCCGCGATAGTCACGAGCTTTAAGCCCTCTACCGCTGACAATACCGAAATCGCCGGAGTAATTACCGAGTCCCCGAGAAACATCGAGGCACCAATTGTGCCTAAAAGGAGGACGAAGGTAGTTCGTCGGCCGAGTGCACGCCTCGCTAGCGCTGTGAGCGACAGTGTCCCGCCCTCCCCGTTATTGTCAGCGCGCAGCAAGATTAGAACGTATTTGAGCGTAACGACAATAATGAGCGACCACAGGATCAGTGACAGCACGCCGAGTACGGTTGTTTGCGTAAGCGGCCCGCTGTCCTGCGCTGCCAGCACCGCTTCGCGAAACGCGTAAAGCGGACTCGTACCGATGTCGCCGTAGACCACCCCGACGCTGCCGAGAGTCAAAGCGAATAGATTGTGCTGAGATACGCCACCAACGGTGGTCGAGGCCGATTGCGGATCGCTCGCTAATTTTTCCATGGAGCTAAAGTCTAATCCGCAGCCAGTGTGTTTATAACACTAATCGGATGGTCTAGCGCGCGGCGGCGTCTATTCCCGCGCAACCGCCTTAACGCTAACTTCGCCGAGAAGTTCATTGCTGCGGCCATTGTCCCGATTCGATCTTGGTGGCAGCGATGACGGCTTGGGTCCGGCTTTCGACGCCGAGCTTTTGCAGAATCGCCGATACATGCGCCTTTACGGTGGCTTCTGAGACGCCAAGCTCATAGGCGATTTGTTTGTTTAGGAGCCCAGCGGAGAGCATCATCAAGACCCGGACCTGTTGCGGCGTCAGCGTCGCCAACCGCCTGATCACGGCTTGGCTGTCGGCATCCGCGTCGCCCGCCAGCTCGACATCTGGCGGCGTCCATACTTCTCCGGCCAGGACGCGCGCGATAGCGCTCCGCAGCGCGTCGACACCGAGCGTCTTTGGCAGGAACCCGGTGGCGCCGAATGCCATGCAGCGTCGGATTACGGCCGGGTCGTCATTGGCCGACACGATAGCGACCGGCAAGCTCGGATATTGGGCGCGCAAATACATGAGCCCGGAAAAGCCGCGCACGCCCGGCATTTGCAGGTCGAGCAGGATCAAATCCACCTCGCTGCCGTGTTCGAGCCGCTCCACAACCTCCTCAAAGGCGCCGGCCTCGGCGACCTCGATACGCTCGAACAGACCGTTGACCGCTTCGCGCAGCGCGCCGCGAAACAGCGGATGATCGTCGGCGATCAAGAGATGATAAAGTTGCGCGTCGCTCAATGGCACGCCCTCAGCGCTTGGCGCACGATCCGGAGAATTGCAGAACCACTTCGCGCCGATGGGGCATCGTGCGGTGCTCGGCGAGATAGATCCCCTGCCATGTGCCCAACGCCAATTCGCCGGCACTGACAGGTACCTGCAACGACACGCCATTGAGCATAGATTTGACATGGGCTGGCATGTCGTCGGGCCCTTCGACTTCGTGCACCCAGCCAGCATCGGCCGGAGCGACGCGGCGAAGCGCCATGACGAGATCCGTGCGTACGTCGGGATCGGCGTTCTCCTGGATCGTCAGCGACGCCGAAGTATGTTTCAGATAAATGAGCACGGCGCCGTCGCGCGCGCCGATCTGCCCGAGGAAGCGCGCGACATCGGTCGTAATCGCGAAGAAACCTTCGCCAGACGTTTCCACCGACAAGCGTGCGGTAGCAATCGTGTCCACAGGCGCGGTGTGAATGGCGGAGAGCTTGCTCAAGGTGCGTTAGCTCTTGTTGAAGATTTGCTTTTCCGCGCGCGTGACGGCGTCGATGAAGCGCTGCCAGACTTTGCCAACGAAGGCGATCGCGCGATCGATATCGGCATCGCTCGGCAGACGCAGGGAGGGCTCGTTTTGCGCGGCAGGAGGCTCCGGCGCCGCGCCCGGCGGCAGCGAAAGCCCATGCGCAAGGATAATTTTCTTCAGCGCTGCGTTCTCGTTCTGCAGTCGCGCGATCTCGCTCTCAAAAAGCGCGCGATCCTCAGGCGCCGCTTGGCAAGTCCAGCCCACGGACTGCTCACTGCACAGCGCAACCGCGCCGGATTGGGTATCGAGGCGCAAAAAGCCATTGGCCTGCTTGCTGAAGACATATCGCCCACCACCAGTGTCCGGCGTTGCTTCGTCCGCCCGTGCCGGCCCACCTAGGATTGCTGCCGCGATGACGGCCGCAACGACAGGGATCATGCCGATTTGCATCATGATGAAATCCTCTCGCGAGAGCCCGCGGACGATCCAATATTAGGGTCGCAACGCCATCCTAGCACTGCACGCGACGACTCTGGCGTGACTTTGCGGTGCACAAAGGACGGCCAAAACGAAGCTGCGGACATGCGATATCTGCCGTTGTTTCAAAGCACTAGAGCAGGCCGGCGTTTTCTTGACTTGCTGGAACCCAGTCAGTATGGTCCGCGCGGCTTTAAGGTGCGCGCGGGCCGCGATCGCTGCAAGCCGCGAGTGTCGAGAGCATGAGCGACGCGCGCGAAAACAGCGACCGGGGCAAGCAGCGAACCGACGAGGCCGCTCTCTCCGCGAGACTCCAGCGGCTCAACGAAGGACTGGGCCACGCGCGCGATGCCGCAGGCGGCCCTTCGGACGGCCCTGATAGGGAGCAGGCAGCGACTGCATCAGGCTACGCCAAGGGCTTTCGGCTCTCGAGCGAACTCGTTGCAGGCGTCGTGGTCGGTGCCGGGATCGGCTGGCTTATCGACCGCTGGCTCGCCGTCTCACCCTGGGGGCTGATCGTATTTCTCTTGCTCGGCTTTGCCGCGGGCATGCTCAATGTCATGCGCTCCGCGGGCCTCATCGCCGGCACCGCGCTCGATGAAGGCACCCGGCAAGGCCCGGACAGGTAAGGCCGCGCAGCGCAAGCTGCCAACGCAAACGGCGATGGGACCATGCAGGTCAATCCGATCGATCAGTTCGAGATCAGGGATTTGTGGCCGCTTATCAAGCTGGGCGGCCACCAGATCAGCTTCACCAATTCCGCCCTGTTCATGTTCATCATCGTCATTTCGGTTTCCGCACTCCTGATCGGCGCCACTTCGCGACGCGCGGTGGTGCCGGGGCGGTTGCAATCCATGGCGGAGATATCCTACGAGTTTGTGGCCGACACGGTGCGCAGTTCGGCCGGAACCGAGGGGATGAAATTTTTCCCGTTCGTGTTCACGCTCTTCATGTTCGTCTTGTTCGCTAATTTGATCGGGCTCATCCCTTACTCATTTACCGTCACCAGCCAGGTGATCATCACCGCGACGCTGGCGCTGCTCGTATTCTTCATCGTCATCGGCTACGGGTTCTGGAGGAATGGCCTGCATTTTCTAAATCTGTTCGTGCCGAAAGGCGTGCCAAAACTGATTCTTCCGGCCATCGGCCGGTTTCACACAGCGTCCGACTGTTCGCCAACATGCTTGCCGGCCACATCACGCTCCAGGTCTTTGCCGGCTTTATCATCATGATGGCCAGCGGCGGCATACTCGGCTGGTTCGGTGCCACGCTGCCGTTCATCATGGTCGTGCTGTTGACCGCGCTCGAACTTTTGGTGGCGTTCTTGCAGGCTTATGTGTTCGCCATTCTCACTTGCATCTATCTCAACGATGCGATTCACCCTGGCCACTGACGGCCGATTATTGCAACCTTGAACAAGGAGTCTTCTCATGGATCCGACCGCCGCGAAATATATTGGGGCCGGCATTGCCTGCATCGGCATGGGCGGCGCCGGCGTCGGCGTTGGCATTATTTTCGGTAACTATCTGGCGGCGGCGTTGCGCAACCCCTCGGCCGCGCAAGGTCAGTTCGGCAACCTGATTTTCGGCTTCGCCATTACCGAAGCGCTCGGCATCTTTTCGCTGCTGATCGCATTGCTCTTGCTGTTCGGGCTGTAAGCCAGTCGCGTCGGCAGAACCGCGCTGCCAGGATTCCAAAGCAGGAACTAAGGCAGGAACTATGGCCGAAACGACTGCTCACACCGAAGCTCCTGCGGGACATCCCGCCTTCCCGCCGTTCCAATCGGAACACTTCCCGTCCCAGCTCGTCT
>WNGK01010114.1_pt1 | contig 10540 bp, 11 predicted proteins | sample 5400601 | NCBI WGS metagenome assembly WNGK01 (sample SAMN13153376, study PRJNA577476) | soil metagenome | isolation source: 60 cm soil or saprolite under Garry oak tree replicate 1 | place: USA:California | collected 2016-06-15
TGATGTCATCGGCGGCGCAATTCAGGCTCCCAAACTCGCGCAACGACTCTTGCGGTATGAACCAGGCGATCATCAACGGGATGTTCGATGCTCCCGAACAAGCCGCCTGCGGTGAGGGCACCCGGGGACTGTATTCAACCGCCTTCCATGGCGTGGCGCAGCGGCTTCGGAATCCGCTGCGCCTTTCCACCGGAGACAAACGCGACACGCACGCGGGCTTCGACAAGAAGCTCGTCACCGCGCCTGCAGTGCTGCAACAGCGTGATTGAAGCACCTTTTACTTCGATCGGTGTGGTGACGATATCCAGCACATCGTCCATGTGAGCGGGCTTGAGGAATTCGATTGTCATCGAGCGCACCACGAACGCGAAGCCCGGTGCTTCGCTCTGGGTTTCTTCGAACAGGGCGCGGTGATCGGTGCCGAGCAAGCGCAAGTAGTTCGTTCTGCCCCGTTCCATGAAGCGCAAGTAATTGGCGTGATAAACCAATTTCGAAAAATCAGTGTCCTCGTAGTAGACGCGGACCTGCATGTGATGACGGCCATCGCGGATCTCGCCATCGATGGAGGAGATCATTTCAACATCTCCGGCTCGATATCCATCCGGCTATCAACGACGCGGACGATAACTATCCGGTCCGCTTCGAGCGACGTGTGCAGTTCGCTTCGATCCGGACCGAGGAAGGGGAATTCGCGAAGCTCATCGAACCGTTGCGAAAATCGAACCAACATTCGATCGGCTGCGACGAGACTGCGCTCGGCAAGATAGGAATGGATGCTGAGAATGTCCGAGCGGGCGCGCAAGGAAACAACGACCCTCACGACGGCCCCTATCGCTGCGCCTGCTCACGGGCCCGTTTGAGGAAGTCTTCCAAATCCCAAGGCACGACGCGCTCCGCTTCTACGTCGGCCATTCCTTCATCAACCGCGTCTTTGAGCGCACGAAATTTCTTGGCTTGAGACAGCAGATAGGCGGCCGCCGGCTCCCGCATTTCCTCAGGCAGCAGTTCAAGGGCTTCGACAGCTTTTTCGGCGGCTGAACTCATGGTCCTCCACCCATTCCGCGGCATTGCCCGTCATGTCGTAGACACCGAATGCGTTCGGCTGAAACGAACCGGTGTCAATCGCCTTCCTCACGGGATCGCTGGTACAGCCGATGCAGTTGGCCTTGTCCTTATCGACAGTCCGGCCCCACGGATAAGTCGTGGTACTGCCGGCTCTCGCGACGTACTCCCACTCGCTTTCAGTGGGAAGCCGATAGCTGTGCCCGGTCTTTTGCGAAAGCCATGCGGCGTAGCCCTTGGCGTCGTCCCAATCCAGATCCGTCGCCGGGCGCCGGGCGCGTCCAAGGCCGCGGTCATCCGGCTTTTGCTTGCAGCCGGCTTCGGCGATACAGGCGTCCCACTCCTCGTAGGTGACTTCGCGTCGGCCGATGTAGAACGGCTTGCGGATCGACACCTGATGAACCGGAGCTTCGAAATCGAACATCTCGCTCGAGCCCATCTGGAAGGCCCCGGCGGGTATCAAGACCATTTCCGGACATTGCGGACAGTCCCGGATGGCGGATTGAGGCGCGGCAGGCGCCGGTTCGGGAACGGCCGGCTTGCTGACGACCTTGGTTTCGATCTGCTGAAGCCGTGCTCGTGCGGCCGCAGCAAAGGGCCCATCCGGGTAGGAATCCAGATAGGCCTTGAAATCAGCCGCGCTGTCGCTGCCCTTGATCGTATCCCAGAACCCCAGTTCGACCGGATCGGCCGCACGAGCCGGCGCAGCTGGCGTTGCGACCAACTTGCGCGTCGAACTGATCACGAGATTTTCCGGCGACGGCGACGACTCCCACGGAATCTGCTGATCGCGCGTCGCCTGCGCGACAGATGTCCGAACCCGCCGGAACACTTCCTTGAAGGACAGTCCCTGGACTTTTGCCGACTTGATCAGTTCACTGACGAACAGGTTCGCGCTGCGTTCGCCGACGACCTCTCCCGGCACCACCGGATAGATCACCGTCACACCCTGGATCGGCGGTTGACTGGAAAGACCGCGGACGCGGCCCGACACGATTTGTTGCCAGGGATTCTTTCGCGCGGCGTCGAGAATGACAACGCAGCCGGCCGGACGCGAGACAATCAACGGATCGAGAATAAGGTCGATGTCGATCCCTTCGGTCCGGACGTCGGCTTCGCTCGCGATCTTTGAATCGATCGCCAACAGGAAGTTCCGATCCTGGTATTGAACGGCGTGACCGCCGTAATAAACCACCGCGGTGACGCCCCACCCCAGCTTCCTCGTAAACGTGCTGATGGCGGCTTCGATCTCGGTCCGTTTGGCATTCTCGGCGTATACCACATCGAAACCGCCGTCCCTCAGCACGTCGGCAAATGCACGGGCGTCACCGGGCACCGAATCGACAGGAGACTGCGGGTAGGATCCATTGCCGATCACGAGTGCCACCGGGCGGGATGTATCGGCGGGCGCATTCTGGCCAAAGGCGGTGACCGTCGCCGACAGCAACGTCAGTAAGGCAACGCCTGCCAGACCCAGCTTCAGCATCGCGGCAACCCGGTCGGTCTGGTAACCAGATACGGCAGCCTTCCAGACATCGCAGGTTTTCTGGAAATCGCCGTTCGGTCAGCGCACATAGATCGTAATCTTCTTCGACATCACAGGCGGCTTATGCGGGACGTGCTGATGGTCGCCGAGCAACAACTGCAATGTGTGGGTTCCCGCAGGCAGCGTCAGCACCGTCTCGGTTTGTCCATTTCCCAAATGAATATGATTGTAGTCGGAGGGGATCGGCTGATCCAGCGGCACCATATCAGCATCGATCAGCAGGTGATGGTGGCCGGTGAATTCCTTGACGACGCCGGCGGGGGCCACGCCCATTTCCTTCAATCCTATCTTCACCGTGAAGCGCTGGGAGACGCGAGCGCCGTCGAGCGGAGAGTGAAAATAGACCACTGCCCCCGGCGCGGATGAGGTGGGCTCCGCCCGTGCCGGCGCAATGTGCAACGCCGTCAGCGCCAGCGCCAACCCGACCATGAGGATCAATGAAGACCCGGCCTTCGCAAATGGTCTGCATCGCACGATCATGTCCTGCTCCTCATCTGCGATGCCTCTTCCTGACGGGCTTTATCGCCTTGACGGTCACCTTGATCCGTTCGGAAATTACCGGCGGATCGTGCGGCATGTGCTTCTCGTCGGCCAGGATCAGCTGAAGCGTGTGCTCTCCCGGGGAAAGCGTAATTTTCTTCTCGGTCTGGCCGTTGCCGAAATGAACGTGACTTAAGTCGCTCGGCAGCGGCTGATCCAGCGGCGGGGTTTCAACATCGATCAAGAGGTGATGATGGCCGGTATTCGGCTTGACGACGCCCGCCGGCGCCACGCCCATGCCGCGCAGGCCGAACCGGATCGTTGAGTTCGGGTAAATGCGCTCGCCGTTGCTCGGATAAATGAAATAGACGGCGGCGTCCGGCGGCGCAGGCCGGCGGCCAGCCGCTGCAGCGGCCGGCGGAGCCTGTTCCGCCGCTGAATCCGCGACATGGATGCGGATGACCTTGGAGAAGATCGGCGGATCGTGGGGAAGATGTTCGTGATCCCCCAGCAGAAGCTGCAGCGTGTGGTCCCCGGGCGTCAGCGTGACTTCGGTCTCGGTTTGGGCGCGGCCGAAATGCACATGGTTCAGGTCGCTCGGGATCTCGCGATCAAACGCGGGAAGCGGGGCATCGATCAACAGGTGATGATGCCCGCTATTGGGCTTGCTGGTCCCTGCGGGCGAAAGCTCCATGCCGGAGAGACCGAATTTCACGGTCACCTTGCGCGCGACGGTCGCGCCATCCGCCGGCTCGATCAAAAAGACACTGGCACCCGCCGGCGCGGGCGTCCGGGTCTTTTCAACGGTCACCGGATCCACCTTGACGTGGATGACCTCGGAAAACACCGGCGGCTCGTGTGGAGTGTGAGCCTGATCACCAAACAAGAGCTGCAAAGTGTGCTCACCTGCGGGCAGGGTGATTTCCGCCTCGGTCTGGCCGCCGCCAAAATGAATGTGGTTGAAATCGCTCGGGATGGGCTGATCGAGCGGCGGCAGTGCGGTATCGATGAGAAGGTGATGATGACCGGTATTTGGCGTCGCGACGCCGGCAGCAGCGATCTCCATGTTCTCAACCCCGAAACGGAGCTTGATCCTGGAGGGGATGGTCGCGCCGTCCTTGAGATCGATAAAGAATACCCTGGCATTCGGAGCCGAAGGCTTCCTCGCCGGTGCGGGTTGCTGCGCGCCGGCCTCGATATGCGGATCCAGAGTTATTGTCGCGAAAATAATAAGGCAAACGCGGAAAAAAAATCGATACATAAGCAACTCCGCTATTACGCTAACATGGGCCTCCAGGGCGGACAAGTTGCCGTAGCGGACGATCGCTCCGAAGTCTGTGAGCCGATCCATGACAAGCCTCCCGCTTTGCTGCGAATGCCTTGCCGGACAAATCCTTCGCCGCTGATATCGCGGGGTCGTGCGTTGAAAACGGACCTCACTTCGAATAAGCTGGCGGGATTATGGATATGAATTTAGCGGCCCGATGCCTCGCCATTGGTTTCATGTTCGCCGTCGGCCTCTTCGCCGAGCCCTGCGCTGCCGAACAGCGTGTCGCGCTGGTGATCGGCAATGGCGCCTACCGCTCGGTGCCCGAGCTTCGCAACAGCCGAAATGATGCCGACGATATTTCCGAACAGCTCAAGCGACTGGGCTTTTCCGTCATAGATGGCCGCGATCTCGACAGGTCGGCGATGCAGGCAACGCTCGGCCGCTTTGCCCAGCGTCTTAAGGGCGCCGACGCGGGCCTTGTCTACTATTCGGGACACGGGCTGCAGATCAACGGTCAGAACTTTCTGGTTCCCGTCGATTTGAAGCTCGATGACGGCGCGTTCACGCCGTTCGAAATGGTAAGGCTCGACGACGTGGTCGAGGCGCTCAGCTATACCGATGGTGTTCGGTTACTGGTGCTGGACGCCTGCCGCGACAACCCATTCGCGAACAGCCTGGCTCAAAACAAGGGCAGTCGTGGCGCCAGCACGACGCGCGGCCTTGCCAAAATCGAACGCTCGCAGGGAATGCTGATTGCCTATTCAACGCAGCCCAACGCCGTCGCCGCCGACGGCACCGGGCGCAACAGCCCTTTCACCGCCGCACTGGTGCGCGAAATGCAGGTTCCGGGACTTGAGGTCGCGACAGTATTTCGCCGTGTCGCGGTAAACGTCAATCGCGAGACCGGTGGCGCACAGACCCCCGAACTATCGGTGTCGCTGCTTCAGGATTTTTATCTCAACCCCCAGGAAAGCGATGTCGGTGCCTGGCAAAAGCTGGGGCCCTCGGCAAGTGCTGCCGGCCTGAAGGCATTCATTTCAAGGTTTCCCACCAGCGTGATGGTTGATGCCGCGCGGGCGCGTCTGGACGCCATCGAGAATGCCAGCGAACGGGAACGGCTGGTCCGCGAGTATGCGGAAAAGGAACGCCGCCTGCGACAGGAGCTCGAAACGGCCGAGGCCGGTTATCGAAAGGCAGCGTCGGAGCTCGCGGAGCGACGTGAGCGGGATGCGCGCGAGCGATTGGCCGACACGAAAAGCGGCGGACCTGCGGTCGCCACCACGTCGCCGGCCCCCGCGGGCGCCAATACGGGCAGCACGCCGGAGATCGCCGCTCGGACTCGCGATGACAGCGAGCGCGAGCAGCAGATGAAAGAACAGGCAGCCAAGGCGGAGCGCGAACGGCTGGCGTCGCAGGTTGCCGCATTCGAGGCCGACAAGGCGAGGCTGGCCGAAGAACGCCAGGCTCTTGAGCTTGCGATGTCGGAAACACTAGCCAAGGCGCAGGCGGAACGCGAGCGCGCGGAAAAACGGCTCGCCAAGGAAACCGAGCGCTTGCCGGTTTTCGCGCTCGATCAGCAGCGAACCATAGCGCTGCCGGCGGCGGCGACGCCGCGGCGGGCCGCATCAACCTGTCAGGAGATCAACGCGCGCGCTCAACTCGGCGACATCTCAGCGGCCGATCGTGATATTCTCCAGCGCGGCTGCCGCTGATCGCAGCGTGGAAATTGAAATGGGCCATCGAGGCGATTTAACAACCCGAGGCATTTGTATGTCAGACTTTCCCGCGACATGGAGGCGGCGCGTGACCACGCTGCTGCGAAAGCCCAACCTGCTCGTAGCCATCACCTGCTGTTTCCTGGTCGGCGTAACGGCGGCCTTCCCGCAGGCCGCGCCTAACCCACAGGCCGCACCAACCACGCAGGCCGCGCCGAGCCCGCCACCTCCACCGATACCGGCGCCGTTCGATGACGCGCTGCTCCGGGCCGCCAATGATCTGTTTTCGAAAGCCGCGGTGCCGCCGGGCGACGGAAAGATCGAACTCGTGATCGACCCGCTGATCGATGGCATCAGCGGAGCGCAATCGACAGCAACACGATTAATGCAGGAGCGCATCGTCGCGCTGGTCAGGAAGTCCTACCCGCGTTTCGAAGTGCGTCCATTCTCCACCGAAGCGTTGTTGCGTGCCCCCGTCGTGCTGATCGGTACCTTTACCGCGATCAACAATGCCGGCGCCGCGGACGGACCGCGCGACGCCTATCGGATTTGCCTTGCGCTTGCCGATCTTCGCAGCAAGAGCATCGTCTCCAAGGGCGTCGCCCGCGCCAAGCCGGAGGCGATCGATGTGACGCCGACCCCGGCATTTGCGGACACCCCTGTCTGGGCCACCGATCCCGCCACCAGTATCTACATCAAGGCCTGTCAGGGCACCAAACTGGGCGACCCGATCGACCCGGTCTATGTCGAGCGCATCGGCACCTCGTCGCTCATCAGCGATGCCATCTCGGAATACGACGACAGGCGCTATCGGGAAGCGCTGGCGTTTTACCGAACCGCCCTCAAGATGACGGGCGGAGATCAGCTTCGTGTCCGCTCCGGCATCTATCTCGCAAACTGGAAACTCAACCGCAGGGACGACGCCACCGACGCATTCGGCAGTCTTGTCGATTACAGTCTGACCGGCAAGAAATTGTCGATGCGGTTTCTGTTCAAGCCCGGCTCGACCCAGTTCGTCGATGACCCGCAGATCTCCGCGCCTTACCCGATGTGGCTGAGCCAGATCGCCGTGCGGGCGACGCAGCGGAATACATGTCTTCAGCTCGTTGGGCATACCTCAAAAACAGGACCTGCGCAGGTCAACGAGCGGCTTTCAGTCCTGCGCGCCCAATTCATCAAGGACCTGCTGCAGAGCAGTTCCCCTCGTCTCGCCGATAAATTGAAAGCGACCGGCGTTGGGTCCAGGGAAACACTGATTGGCACCGGCAGGGACGACGCCAGCGATGCCATCGACCGCCGCGTTGATTTCAACGTGTCGGACTGCTGAGAGCGACTGATTTCTCTTATCGGCACAAATGCGAAGTGCCGCCACGCCCGCTACGCTGTCGCTAATCAGCGGCTCACGGTAGGGCGCGCGGAGTTCATCATAGGGCGCGTTCGCGCGATCCGTCGGCTTCGCCAACCGACGTCGACGCCACAGCCGGATTTGATCCACCCAGTGTCACCAGCACGATTTCCGGCGGGACGCCGAGACGGAACGGCATGATGCTGCAGCCAAGGCCGCCGGAGATGACGACATCGCAGCTTGTCCGGGTGTGACCGTAGGCCAGCCGGTTTCCGTAACGCGACGGCACCACCGGCGACCAGCCGAACAATCGCACCTGGCCGCCATGGGTATGCCCCGAAAGCTGCAAGGCAACTCGCGACGGCACGCGCATCGCGACGTCGGGCTCGTGCGCCAGCAGAATGACCGGCGCGTCATCCGTGACTTTCCCAAGCGTCGCGCCAAGGTCATCGACGCCGATACGCCGGACCGGCCGAAAGCGCCGCGCCGGAAGATAGGCCAGCTGGTCGCCGAGCCCTGCCAGCCAGAACGGGCGACCCGCCTTGGTCAGCCGCGCCGCATCGTTTTCGTAAACCGGAATACCCACGGCTTCGAGCGCGCGTCGGGCAACGGTCGGCCCCTGCCCTTCCCGCTGCACCGTCTTGTCATCCCAATAATCATGATTGCCAAGGATCGCATGCACGCCAAGCGGGGCCTTTAACCCGGCAAGCACCGGCGCCCATTCACTGGCCGCCATGTGACGCGTCACATGGCGGTGGCCGGCCACATAGTCGCCGAGCATGACGATGATATCGGCGCCGAGCGCATTGGCGCGCTCCACAATTGCCTGGATGTGATTCAGCGACATCCAGGGATCGCAGGCATGAAGATCGGCAATCGCCGCGATCTTGAGCTGGAAACCAGCGGGCCAATGCGGCGGGGTAATATTGTAGCGCGCAACGCGAAGCCGTAGCACGGGTTCGATGCCGAACCCATAGGTCGCGGTCGAAGCACCCAAGGCGCCAACACCGGCGATGAAGCGCAAAAACTGGCGGCGTGAAATCATGAATGGTTGTTCGTGATGCATCCTCTTTCTGGTCGCGGATTGCATCCGAATTGGGGTGTGTTTGTGCAGATATTCAGCAGCGCAACGTCAATCGTCGCCCTCGCTACCCTGCCCGAACAATCCGAACTGCGCCGGATCGCGCGCGGGTTCGGCGAGGCCGAGATGGCGGAACGCATGCGAGGTCAACAGCCGGCCGCGCGGCGTGCGTTGCAGATAGCCGCACTGAATCAAGAACGGCTCGATGATATCCTCGATGGCGTCGCGCGGCTCCGACAGCGCCGCCGCCATGGTCTCCACGCCGACCGGGCCGCCGCCGTAATTCATCGCGATGGTGGTGAGATAACGCCGGTCCATGGCGTCAAGGCCAGCGGCATCAACCTCGAGCGCGCTCAGCGCGTTGTCGGCAATGGCGCGATCGATCGAAGTGGCATCCGCCGCGGATGCAAAATCGCGGACCCGCCGCAGCAGCCGCCCGGCAATACGCGGCGTGCCGCGGGCGCGGCGCGCGATTTCGTTGGCGCCATCCGGCGTCATGCCGATCTTGAGCACGCGGGCGCCGCGGGTGACGATCTTTTCCAGCTCTTCCACGGTATAGAAATTCAACCGCACCGGAATGCCGAAGCGGTCGCGCAGCGGATTGGTCAACAACCCCGCGCGCGTGGTGGCGCCGACCAGCGTGAATTTTGCCAGTTCGATCTTGACCGAGCGCGCCGCAGGTCCTTCGCCGATAATCAAATCGAGCTGGAAATCTTCCATCGCCGGATACAGCACTTCCTCGACCGCGGGGCTGAGGCGATGGATTTCATCGATGAACAGAACATCCCGCTCTTCGAGATTGGTGAGAAGTGCCGCGAGATCACCGGCCTTGGCGATGACAGGCCCGGAGGTGGCGCGAAAGCCGACGCCAAGTTCGCGCGCCACGATCTGCGCCAGCGTGGTCTTGCCGAGGCCGGGGGGGCCGACGAACAGCACATGGTCCAGCGCCTCGCCGCGTTTACGGGCCGCCTCGATGAAGATCGAAAGATTGGCGCGCGCCTGCGCCTGGCCGACGAATTCGGACAACAATTGCGGGCGCAGCGCGGTGTCGCCGACATCGTCGGTGCGGCGCTCAGGCGTGACGATGCGGGAGGGCGTGGTCATGCGGCGATATTAGCACGAGGTGCGCGTCTCCCCTCCCCCTTGCGGGGTCGAGACGAGCAACGGGTAGGGAGCAGGTACGCGCGCAACGCATTGCATGTGTCAGAAATCGCAAAATCACTTGCATTCACTTCGCCAGTTCCTTCAGCCCCAGCTTGATCAACTGCGCGGTTTCCGCACCCTCGCCGGCGATGCGCGAGGCGCCGGCGATGGCAGCGGCGGCCTGCGGCGGACCGTAGCCGAGATTGACCAGCGCCGAGATCGCGTCGGTAACCGGACGCGGCGCGCGATTGTGATCGATCGCGCCGGACAGATGCACCAGCGCCGGATCGACATTGGCGAAGGCCGGCGCCTTGTCCTTCAATTCGGTGACGATGCGTTCGGCCACCTTCGGGCCGACGCCGGGCGTGCGTGTCACCGCCGCCTTGTCGCGCAACGCGATCGCATTGGCGAGATCGGATGGCGGCAGCGTAGAGAGCACCGCAAGCGCCACCTTGGCGCCGACGCCCTGCACGGTCTGCAGCAGGCGAAACCATTCACGCTCGGTGTCACTGCGAAAGCCGAACAGTTTTATCTGGTCCTCGCGCACGTAAGTCTCGATCGAGAGCACCACGGCTTCACCGGGCGAGGCCAGCGCCTGCAGCGTCCGCGCCGAACAGTGCACCTGATAGCCGACACCGCCGACGTCGAGGATCACATAATCCTCGCCGTAAGAGTCGATCAGTCCTTTGAGTTTGCCGATCATATCCCCACCACCTTCAGCCGCAGCATGGCGCTCGCGCGGTGGTGCGCGTGCGTGATGGCGATCGCAAGCGCGTCGGCGGCATCGGGGGATTTCGGCTCGGCCTTGGGCAGCAGGATTTTCAACATCATCAGAATCTGGTTCTTGTCGGCATGCCCGGCGCCGACCACGGTTTTCTTCACCTGGTTCGGCGCGTAT
>WNGK01001368.1_pt1 | contig 10539 bp, 12 predicted proteins | sample 5400601 | NCBI WGS metagenome assembly WNGK01 (sample SAMN13153376, study PRJNA577476) | soil metagenome | isolation source: 60 cm soil or saprolite under Garry oak tree replicate 1 | place: USA:California | collected 2016-06-15
GTCATCGGCATGGGCGGCATCTCCACCGCCGCTGATGTGATTGAGTTCATGCTGGCAGGCGCGACCGCAGTCCAGGTAGGCACGGCCAGCTTCTGGGACCCGCGGGCGACTGAGAAAATTGCGGCTGAACTGGAGGCTTGGTGCAAGGAGCACGAGGTCAGCAAAATTGCAGAGCTGACCGGCGGACTAATTCTGTAACTGCTCTGCCGAGATCCAGAAAGACCTTCACCACAGAGACGCAGAGGCACAAGGAAAACAAAAGCACCGGCACGGATTGCAACCAATCAACAAACACGAGAAGTTTTATCCGTGTTAATCCGCGTGATCCGTGGCTGCTTTTTCCCTGTGTCTCTGTGGTGAGAGGTTTTTCAGCGCGGCCAGACGGCAAGAATTGCTCCCATCGTAAGGTAGGAAACCAGTTGATATGCGGTATCAAATGGCATACAGCTTAAAAGGCTTTTTCGCGAATAGCACGGCCGTCAACTGCACCGTGGTCACAAAACCCAGCCATACGGCAAAGGCAATTTTCATTCCGTAGAGCGCTGAATTCACCGTCGTGATCTGAATGATTTTCCCCAGCACAAACGCCGAGATCAGGCTAAGAATGAAAGCTACGGCATAGTTCTTGCCTGCGCCCTTTTGCATTTCCGCGAGCGCGGCCTTGTCGTCGGGGTTGTATCCCATCAGCACCGTCCACGGCCGCGCGAAAAGCATGGGCGAATACCACAGGAAACCCACGACCATGGCGGCGATTGCTGCCACCAGTACCGCCGATAGATTGATACCTGAAACGTGCATAAGCTCCTCCACGGGAGAGTCTGGCAACCCGGAATGCGGCTGAAAATTTACTTCGCTGCTGACCACAAGTCAAACCGCGCTACTTTTTGGCGAGCCAAGCATCCAATCAGAAGCCATCAAGCTGATAAACTCACCCGGGGAGCAAACTATGGCCAAAGCTACATTTGCGGCAGGATGTTTCTGGGGAGTGGAAGCGACGTTTCGCCAGGTTGAAGGCGTGACCTCCACCCGCGTCGGCTACACCGGCGGCAACCTGGATAATCCCACTTACAAAGACGTCTGCAGCGATCGCACCGGACACGCCGAGGCGGTAGAAGTCGAGTACGATCCGGCCAGAGTTTCCTATGACCAGCTTCTCAACATCTTCTGGGAAAACCACGATCCCACGCAGTTGAACCGCCAGGGCCCTGATTACGGAAGCCAGTATCGCTCGGCAATCTTCTTTGAGTCTCCGGAGCGGGAGCAGGTGGCGCGCGCCTCGAAGGCAAGCCTCGAAAAGTCAGGCCGCTTCAGCCGCCCCATCGTGACCCAGATTGTGCCTGCAGTTACTTTCTACGAGGCCGAGGACTACCACCAGCAGTACTTGGAGAAACGCGGCCTGGCAAGCTGTCACATCAAGGCTTAACGTGTTCCAACCCGGAGGCGCGGAGAGGAAAAACAGCATCAGGACCAAACCCGCACTACTGGAAACTACTGGAACGCTCAGCTTTACCGATTCTCACTGGTTCTATAGAATCAAAAGTTTGCTGCCTGAAGTTTTTCAGCCGCAATCGATCCCTGCCTCAGTTCGGGAAGCACGATGAAAATTCACGAGTATCAGGCCAAAGCGATTTTGAAGAAGTATGGCGTCACCGTGCCCCGCGGCGAAATGGCCGAGAATCGCGACCAGGCCGAGGCGGCTGCGAAAGCTCTGTTCGACTCCGGCGCCAGCGGCGTGGTGATCAAGGCGCAGATTCATGCTGGAGGCCGCGGCAAAGGCGGCGGAGTGAAGATCGCGAAATCGGTGGAAGAAGCCGTCGAGCTCGCGTCGAAGATTCTGGGCATGACCCTGGTCACGCACCAAACCGGCCCCGAGGGCCGGGTGGTGCGGCGCCTGCTGATCGAAGAAACTTTGCCCATCGAAAAAGAACTTTACCTGGGAATCGTGATTGACCGCGCCGAGGCCCGCCCGGTGTTTATGGCCTCCATTGCGGGAGGAATGGAAATCGAGCAGGTCGCGGCGGAAAATCCTGACGCAATTCTCAAAGAATACGTCGCCCCCAGCATGGGCCTCGAAGCATTTCAGGCCCGCAAGCTGGCTTTCAGGCTGGGACTGAAGCCCGCGCAGATCAATCAAGCCGTGCAGTTGATGACCGGCCTGCATAAGGCATTCCTCGAAACCGATTCCTCGCTGATGGAAATCAATCCCTTCATCACCTGCAGTGACGGCCGCCTGTTCGCACTCGACGCCAAGATGGCTTTCGACGACAGCGGCCTCCTCCGCCATCCCGAATTGAAAGCTTTGCGCGACGTCACCGAAGAAGATCCGCTGGAAGTGGAAGCCTCCAAATACAGCCTGAACTACATCAAGCTCGACGGAAATGTTGGCTGCATGGTGAATGGGGCTGGCCTCGCCATGGCGACCATGGACATCATTAAGTACGCCGGCGGAATGCCCGCGAATTTTCTTGACGTCGGCGGGGGAGCCAATGCCGAGCAGGTTACGCATGCATTCGAAATCCTGCTCAGCGACAAGAACGTGAAGGCGGTGCTGATCAACATTTTTGGCGGCATCCTTCGCGTGGACACGCTGGCGCGCGGAGTAGTCGAAGCGGCGACGAAAACGAACATCAAACTTCCCATTGTTCTGCGATTGGAAGGGACCAATGTCGAGCAGGGACGCGAAATCCTGAAAGAATCCGGGCTGAATTTTATTGTGGCCCAGACCATGAAAGACGCTGCGGAAAAAGTCGTGGCTGCGGCAGGGGCGGCATAAGGTTGCCAGCCGTGATTCGTGTCAGGGCACGCCTTTAGGCATGCCGCAAGAAAACGGAAATCGTAACTGCTTCAGCCGCTGCCTGAACCTTTATGAGCATTCTGGTCGATAAATCAACGCGAGTTATCGTGCAGGGCCTGACCGGACGCGAAGGCACGTTCCACGCCAAAGCCTGTGCAGAGTACGGCACGAAAATTGTCGGCGGCGTGACTCCCGGCAAAGGCGACACCACGCACGAAGGCTGGCCCGTATTCAACAGCGTGCAGGAGGCGGTGGACAAGACCGGCGCCGACGCCTCAGTAATTTTTGTGCCTCCGCCGTTCGCCGCCGACGCCATCATGGAAGCCGCCGACGCCGAAATCGAGCTGATCATCTGCATCACCGAAGGCATTCCCGTGCTCGACATGGTCCGCGCCTGGGAGTTCCTGCAGACCCGCCGCGCGCGACTGATCGGCCCCAATTGCCCGGGAATCATTTCGCCCGGCAAATGCAAAATCGGAATCATGCCCGGCCACATTCATCGCGAGGGCCCGGTCGGAATCGTGTCGCGCTCCGGCACGCTTACCTACGAAGCCGTTTATCAGCTCACCACGAGGGGCATCGGACAATCCACCGCAATCGGAATTGGCGGCGACCCCATCGTCGGGACAAATTTCGCAGATGCGCTCGACTTGTTCAATCGCGATCCACAAACTGAAGCAGTCGTAATGATCGGAGAAATTGGCGGCAACGCCGAAGAAACTGCCGCAGAATTTGTAAAATCGCGGATGAAAAAACCGGTTGTCGGATTCATTGCCGGACAGACCGCCCCGCCCGGACGCCGCATGGGACACGCCGGCGCAATTATTTCCGGAGGCCACGGGACGGCGTCCGAAAAAATCAAAGCATTGGAAGCGGCCGGAATTCGCGTTTGCCAGTCTCCGGCCGAAATCGGCGAAACCGTTGCTGCAGCCATGGGAGTAAACGTCTAACAACCATCGAGCCCTGCCTTGATAGGCCAGCGACAAACGACCAGCGACGACAATTATGAAAACTCTTCAACGCACTCTGACCATCGTTAAACCCGACGCCGTGCGCAGGAATGCTATCGGCGACATCATTGAACAATTCGAGAAAAACGGCTTCCGCATTCTGGCCATGAAGATGCTCGAAATCTCCCAGCATCAGGCGGAGCAGTTTTACGCTGTTCATGCCCACAAGTCGTTCTTCAACTCGCTGACTCAGTTCATGTCGAGCGGGCCCATCGTCGTGCTCGCCCTGGAGAAGGAAGATGCAATCGCCGATCTGCGGAAACTGATGGGCGCGACGAACCCAGCCAACGCCGAAGAGGGCACCATCCGCAAGAAGTGGGCATCGAGCATCGAGCACAACGCAATCCACGGCTCCGATGCTGACGACACCGCACGCTTCGAGTTGAGTTTCTTTTTTGCGGGATACGAATTGGCGCAGTAACGCTTCTACCTGTGAGCCGCTAACCTAGCGCAAGTAAAGTTTCTTGCCTGTATTGTAACGTATACATCTGATCACTGAAGCTGTACAATGTATGCATGTCTGAATCCGCGGTCGTTACCTTGCGTCTCGATGCAAAACTGAAGAGACAGCTGGAGCAGCTGTCTAAAGCCATGAAACGCAGTCGTTCCTTTGTCGCCGCTGAAGCCATTCGCGAATACGTCTCTCTCAATGAATGGCAGATTGCAGAAATTCAGAAAAGCCTAGGCGAGGCCGAACGCGGAGATTTTGCCCGCGATCAGGACGTACGCAAAGTAGTCAGCAAGTGGACCCGCCGTGCGCGTTAGATGGTTGCGTACTGCGCTGGCAAATCTCGACGCCGAAGCCGAATACATCGCCGCCGACAGTCCCGCTGCAGCCGCCCGCGCGGTGACTGCCATTATCGAGGCCGTCTCGCATCTGTCCCATCATCCTTCACTCGGGCGCTCCGGCCGAGTCGCCGGAACTCGTGAGTTGGTCGTGAGGGGCACGCCCTACATCATCCCGTATCGCGTGACAGGGGACACAGTTGAGATTCTGCGAGTGTTCCACGCTGCAAGAAATGGCCTGAGCAGTTCTAGCGGTTCGGAATCGTAATCTCAGCTCAGCGATTCGTACAAATGCCCTTCCATTCGGTCCGCAATCTTCGATAATTCTTTCTTAGCGTATTGCAGGAAGTGTGGCGCGTTGCGATGCGCTTCCAGCGCGGCGTCATCCTTGTATTGTTCGTAGATAAAGAAGCGGCGGGGTTCAGTGCGATGCCGGTGCACTTGATACATGGCGCATCCCGGCTCTTTCCGCGATTCTTCGGTCAGCTTGGAAAATAAGACGGAAACGTCAGCTTCGTGTCCGGCTTTCGCCACCCAGGTAACCGCCAGAACGACCATCGCTAGCTCCGCGCCCCCTGTTTCGCGCTCAGCGAGTTCAGCTCCGCCGCGAATTCATCGATAAAAATTGTCTCCTCGCGTCCCGGCCCGGTTGACACCATTCCAATGCGCGCGCCGGATTCCTTCTCAACAAAATCCAGATACTCGCGCGCCGCTTGCGGAAGTTTATTCAACTCTGTGATTCCTTGGGTCGGCGTATGCCAGCCCGGCATGGTGCGGTAAACGCACTCAATTTTCTCCCACCCGCAAGCTTCGGCAGGAATTTCCTCGGTCTTGACGCCGTTAATCCTGTAGCCCACGCACACTGGAATCTCCTGCAGTTCATCTAGCACGTCCAGTTTGGTGACCACTAGCCACGAAGTCCCGTTAATCATGCCGGAGTAGCGCAACAGCGGCAGATCAAGCCAGCCGCAGCGCCGCGGACGTCCTGTGACCGCGCCAAACTCGTTGCCGCGCTTGCGTATCAGATCGCCTACTGAGTCGAAGAGTTCCGTCGGAAACGGCCCTTCGCCCACGCGCGTGCAGTAAGCCTTGGTGACCCCGATCACCGAATCAATCGCCGTCGGCGCAACCCCGGTGCCGATGACTACGCCGCCAGAGGTCGCGCTCGAAGACGTGACAAACGGATATGTCCCGTGATCAATGTCGAGCATGGTGCCTTGCGCGCCTTCGAACATCACCGAATGCCCATCGGCTATGGCACGGTTCAGCAGCACTGCGGTATCGCACACAAAGGGCGCGATTTTGGCTGACGCTTCGGCGTATTCAGCATACATTTTGTCAGCGTCGAGCGGCTCCGAATTGAATAGAGCGTGCCCAATCATGTTCTTTTCGTGGCAGGCATTCTCGATGTGCTTCTTTAGCAGATTCAGATCGAGCAAATCAATCACCCGCAGCCCGCGCCGCCCGGCTTTGTCTTCGTAACTAGGCCCGATACCGCGTGACGTCGTGCCAATTTTCACCCGCCCCGGCGCATTCTCTGACGCCAGCTCGATCATGCGGTGATAGGGAAGGATCACGTGGGCGCGATTGCTGACGAAAAGATTGCCGTTAACTTTCACTCCCGCTTCGCGCAGCGCCGAAATTTCTTTGAGAAATGCGATTGGATCCAGCACCACGCCGTTTCCAATGACACTGCGGCAGCCCGAGCGCAGCACTCCGCACGGCACGAGCTGCAACACAAACCTTTTCCCCTTGATGATGACGGTGTGCCCGGCATTGTGTCCGCCGGCATAACGCGCCACCACGGAGAACTTTTCCGAGAGCACGTCAACAATCTTGCCCTTGCCCTCGTCGCCCCACTGGGCGCCCACCGTGACCGCAGTCTTGCCTTTGCTCAACGCAGAAACTCCTGTTTGGATCATGCGGCTGGATCCCAGCCGCGACTAATGGCCCTGGCACACGCCCGTCCCGCAGAGATGCATCAATACAAAAGATCAGGGATTAACAGGGCAGAGGTGTACTGGAAATCATAACCCGCAGGAGGGCAGGGAGGCCAACGGAATATTCGATGGCCTCCATCAAAGATCAGCATGATGGACTCTGATTCTCTCCCGGACACCGGTCAGTTCTTCGGAGCGGCGGACGGCTTCAGCTCCGAAGGATCCGGCCGGATCACCGCCAAGTTCGCCGGCGCGTCGGGATGTACGCCGAAGTCCCATACATAACTATTCATCCCCTGTCTGCCAAGCAGTTCGGCAACAGCGTATTCGCCCGGCTCCAGCGGTGCTTTGGGAGTCAGTTTGATCCAGCCTTCGCTCATCTGTTCTGCCGTGGCCGGAACCGCATCCTGTTCCTGACTGGACTTCCCAATGACTGCGGTCTTGACCGCTCCCACGATCCGCTTGTCGCCCTTGACATCTGCCCGGACGATCCGAAACCGGTCCCAAGGCAACTCGGGCCCCGGCTTCGTATAGTCACTTGCCTCCTCGCTGGCATCCAGATTGATGTATATGGTCGGCAGCGAAGCATGCACTTGGATCTTCGAGCGCGGCCCGGCGATTTCAATCGTATGCTTGGCGCCGGCCAAAGGATTGATCGCCGCCCGCAGCACGTTGTGCCCGGTATGGCGATTCACCTCTCCCGTGCTCTGATCGAGCGGCACCAGTTCGGGCTGCGCCAGATACGTGTCCAGCGCATACACCCCGCCCTCCGAAGGGAGCCGCAGCCCCGCCGCCACATGCGGCGACCGCAGCTCTTCTTCCTCACGTTCAGCTTGCATCTCCTTGTCGAGTTCCGCAGCTTGCTTCGACATTTTTCCGGCGGTGCGGTCGGCTTCGTACTGCTTAGTGGCGTCCCAATCCACCAGAGAATTTGGGATTTCTTCCCATTCGTTGCGCTCGGTGCTGAAGAAGCGGACACGGTCGTCCTTAGTCTCCCATTTGGTCGCAAGCTGGTAGGAGCCGTCTTTGAGGATGAGCCGTTTGGACTGAGCCTGGGCAGCGCCGGGGGAGGGAAATACGGTCAGCGCGCATAGGAATAGGACTGCGCAGAAAGCTGAACGAAAGCTAACCATGACTCTTTCTAGTTTACTGCCGGCGGTCATTTGAGCACAGCTAGGGCACGGCCAGGCTCGTGTGGGAACGGACGCCCTCGCCCGTCCGCGGGACGCAGGCCCGCTTGCCTTTGAGTGCCGGTGCCGGTCGAGCTTCGCTCGACCCGACGGGCGGGGCGTCCGTCCCCACACCAGCGGTTCAGATCCCGAAGCCTAAAGCTGACGCCTGAAGCCGAATTTCTGTTTCCCTCCGCGGACTTTTTTGTCATAATTGACCGTGCACCCCAGCCCGCACAATTTTCCAAGACAATTCAGAGCGAGGCAACGATGTCGGCAAAGTACATCTTTGTAACCGGCGGTGTGGTGTCTTCATTGGGCAAGGGACTCGCGGCCGCTTCCATCGGCTGCCTGCTCGAAAGCCGCGGCATCAAAGTCAACCTGATGAAGTTCGATCCCTACCTCAACGTTGACCCCGGCACCATGTCTCCGTTTCAGCATGGCGAAGTCTTCGTCACCGACGACGGCGCCGAAACCGATCTCGACCTCGGCCACTACGAGCGCTTCACCCACGCCAAGCTTTCTCGCGACAACAACTGGACCACCGGCCGCGTTTACGAGCAGATCATCGCCAAAGAACGCCGCGGAGATTATCTAGGAAAAACCGTGCAGGTGATTCCTCACGTCACCAATGAAATCAAAGCGGCGATGAAGAAAGTCGCCCAGGATGTGGATGTGGCGATTGTCGAAATCGGCGGCACCGTCGGCGACATCGAGTCGCTGCCCTTCATGGAAGCCATCCGCCAAATGCGGCAAGAGTTGGGGCGCGAGAACACGCTGTTTGTCCACGTGACGCTCGTGCCCTTCATCGCCGCCGCACAGGAATTGAAGACCAAGCCCACGCAACACTCGGTCAAAGAATTGTTAAGCATCGGAATTCAGCCGGACATTCTTCTCTGCCGCACCGACCGTTTCCTCTCCAAAGACCTCAAGTCGAAGATCGCTCTCTTCTGCAACGTCGAAGAAGTCGCAGTCATCACCGCCAAAGACGTCGCTTCCATCTATGAGGTTCCGCTGGTTTTCTCCCACGAAGGCGTAGATGTCCTGGCGTTGAAGTACCTGCACCTGGAATCGAAAGACCGCGACCTGAAGCAATGGGAAGAACTTGTCCACAACATTTACAACCCGAAGGACGAAGTGAGCATTGCCATCGTCGGCAAGTACGTGGAGTACGAGGATTCCTATAAATCGCTCAAAGAAGCCCTGGTGCACGGAGCGCTGGCGCACAATCTGAAATTGCACGTGAACTGGGTTGAGGCTGAAGGTCTTGAAGAAGGCCAACGTGCCTGCGCCGAGCAGCTTCAGGATTACGGCGGCATCCTCGTCCCCGGCGGCTTTGGCAAGCGTGGAATTGAGGGCATGTTGCAGGCCATTCGCTATGCCCGCGAAAATAAAGTCCCATATTTCGGCATTTGCCTGGGGATGCAGACTGCCTGCATCGAATACGCGCGCGACGTGTGCGGACTGGCCGATGCCAACTCCAGCGAATTTGATCCTTCAACCCCGCATCGCGTGATCTATAAATTGCGCGAGTTGCGCGGCGTGGAGGAACTTGGCGGCACCATGCGGTTGGGCGCATGGACGTGCAAAATCGAACCCGGAACCCTGGCCCGCAAGATCTACGGACAGACGGAAATCACCGAGCGCCACCGCCATCGCTACGAATTCAATCGCGAGTACGAGGAGCAAATGACCGCGGCCGGTCTGCGGATCTCAGGCTCGACGCCGGACGGCACTTACGTCGAGATGATCGAACTGCCCGACCATCCTCACTTCATCGGATGCCAGTTCCATCCCGAATTCAAGTCGAAGCCACTGGAGCCGCACCCATTGTTCAGGACTTTTGTTCGCGCTGCCTACGAATACCGGCAGCAGCGGGAGGCTAAAAAAAACGCCGCCGACCTGGAAATGTTTCACCGGCCAGTGAAAGTGGCGAGATAGGATTTCACCGCCGAGATCGCCGAGGTCGCCGAGAAAAAACCAGATGTTCCTTTGCGCTGCTCCCCATCTGCTCTCATATCCGCGAGGGCTGATCGGTGACGGTGCTGTCAAGATCGCCAAAACGAAAAGCCCGCATTTTCTCGGCGATCTCGGCGTGCTCGACGGTTAGAATTTCTCTTTGAGCCTTTCATTCCAAGTCGAAGGCGTTCGCATTGGCGCTGGCGATCTTTTCCTCATCGCCGGCCCGTGTGTGATCGAGAGCGAGAAGCACGCGCTCTTCATGGCCGAAGTCATCAAAGGCGTGACCCGCTCCCTGAACGTTCCCTTCATCTTTAAAGCTTCCTACGACAAAGCCAATCGCACATCCATGCGCAGCTTTCGCGGCCCCGGACTCGCTGAGGGATTGCGCACCCTGAAAAAAGTGAAAGACGAGGTTCACGTGCCGGTGCTTACCGACGTGCACGAAGTGAAAGATGTGCCCAAGGTCGCCGAAGTGGTGGACGTGTTGCAGATCCCCGCGTTTCTCTGCCGGCAAACCGATCTGATCGTCGCCGCCGGAATGACCGAGCGAGTGGTGAACATCAAGAAAGGCCAGTTCGTCTCACCCTGGGACATGCGCCACGCCGTCGAAAAATGTCGCGCCGCCGGAAACGACCGCGTGTTTGTGACCGAGCGCGGTTCCAGCTTCGGCTACAACAACTTAGTTGTGGACATGCGCTCGCTGGCCGTCATGCGCAAATTCGCGCCCGTTGTTTTCGACGCCACCCACTCCGTGCAACTCCCCTCCGCTTCCGCCGACGAAGACCACGCAGTAAGCGGCGGCCAGCCTGAGTTCATCCCGCTGCTGGCTCGCGCAGCAGTCGCCGCCGGCGTTGACGGCGTATTCATGGAAGTGCACG
>WNGK01009119.1_pt1 | contig 10537 bp, 10 predicted proteins | sample 5400601 | NCBI WGS metagenome assembly WNGK01 (sample SAMN13153376, study PRJNA577476) | soil metagenome | isolation source: 60 cm soil or saprolite under Garry oak tree replicate 1 | place: USA:California | collected 2016-06-15
CTCGGTCTCGAAGCCGGGGTAGAGATGGCCCGCTTGCAAGGCGACTATGCCTGTTCTCAGGAGCACATCGAAGCGCGTGTGGCGATTGAATACGATCCTCATTCGAACCAGCCTACACGAGTGTAATGAAAACAGCTTCATCGATTGCCTCTTGTTGATTTTGATGTATTCTATGGCTATAGGAAGTATCTTGTACTCACTTAGACGATAGCAAAGGGTACCACATGGAAACAATTGATCTCGTTCAAGTTCGCGAATTTCTCCAGAATAACTTCGATAATCAGGTGTCTGCTGTACAACATATTGGCACAGGTTGGTGGTCACATGCCTACGCTTTCACAGTGGGTCAACAATCGTTTATCGTGCGTGTAAGCATCTTTGAGGAGGATTTTCAAAAAGATGCTTTCGCCTACAGGCGCTTTTCATCTCCAACCTTGCCCATTCCCAAAGTTATTCAGATTGGACGGTTTGACGACACGCGCTATTTCGCCATTACCGAACGATGTGCAGGCCGAATTATCGCGGCTATGGACGAGGCAGATATATACTCGATCATACCGGAACTGTTTGACATAGCCGGTGAGATACATCGCATCGACGTCTCACCTTTCAGTGGATGGGGGCTTACCGATGTGTATGGAAATGGCCGCTTTGAGAGCTGGCATCAGTATCTGCTCTCGTTGTACGATCAGAAATTCACCTTCGACCTGCACGACCTGGCTCGGAGCACGTTCTTTGAACTGGACGTGTACGAAACTTACCTCGAACAGATGAAGCAGCTGCTCCCCTATTGCCCCTCAGAGAAGTACCTGGTACACGGCGATTATGGCTTTGATAACGTCGTATCGGATGGCCCGAAGATCACTGGCGTACTCGATTGGGCTGATGATCTCCTGGGAGATTTTATCTACGACATCGCCTACCTCGATTTCTGGTCAGTAGAAGACATCCCCTACGGTGCATTGTGGCAAAATTACGCTGCCGCACGCGGAGAGCACGTACCTCACTTTGAGGAGCGCATGAGGTGCTATATGCTATATCTGGGTCTGCGTACCCTCCCGGCTGCTGCTATAAAAGGGAATAGAAAGTTCTATGACTGGACCACGAAACGATTGCAGTCGATTATGCGACCAGGCAGAAGGTAGAGAAGCTGCGTAAAGCTCGAATGAACCTGCGCAGCTTCTCCTTCTGTCATTTCATACGCATAACTTGTGCTCGGTTCTGTTCCGTGACAGTAGTTGCTACGCCTCTTGCGTTGTTCAACGCGCGCGGATTGCTATAGGGAGGGGCGATTGCGCTGCGCGCTGGCGTGGCAGGTTGCGCGAGATTATGCTTGGGCTTCTTCTTAGAGAAGAACATCCTCCGGCAAAGCAGCGAGCCTACCAGCACGATGCTGACCAGGTAGATGCCTAGCGCCCACCAGGTCTGTGTATCACTGCCGGTGCCGATCCCGTGTACAGCCGCCAGCGCAAAGACGCCCAGCGTCAGCACGTGGAGCTGTCGCCACAACTTGTAGCCGATGTGTGGGCGCAGCCAGGTGCTGATACCGATGGCGATCCCAAGGTAAAGGGCGACGATGCCAAGCGCCATCCACTCCGGGCGATAATGGCTCGCGAGCGGAATGAATATCTCGTTCCAGCCGAAGCTGGTGAAGGGATCAATCCACACGGCCAGCACATGCACCACCAGAAAGATGGTGCTGAGTAGCGTCAGAAAGTTGTGCAGTTCGCTATTGATCAAACGCGGCCAGCGGCTGGGCGATTGCAGTTGCGTCGAAAGCGCCAGGCCCACCACCACGGCCAGGGTGAGTAATACGTAAGCGGTGAATCCGCCCGCCCGGGCGACATCCCAGGTGACGGTTTGCCAGATGGTGTTCATGGTTGTACTTCCTCCATAAAATCTATTGGCCATGGTTCTACCGCGTCCCACGTGCCATCCGCGCGCACGAGCAGTCCAGCAATGTGGTGCTTCCTCAGAAAACCGGCTCCTTGCCCCGAACCAAGAATGAACGCAACTTTCGCCGCCACCTCGGCCTGCTCACAGCGGTCCGCCACAACCGTGACCGACCAGAGATCGCTCTGGGCTGGCAGGCCCGTGCGCGAGTCGAGCAGGTGATGCCGCAACGTCTTGCCCTGCCACCAGTGGCGGCGAGCAATGCCGGATGTCGCGATGGCCCCGTGGTGCAGCGGAATCGTCCAGAACTGCTCTAGCCCTGGCACGGAAACCGGCCACTGCTCTGCACCGGTAGGCAGTCCCAGGACTGCGAGATCTCCTCCCGCGTTCACCATGGCTGGACTCACTCCGCCCTGGCGCAGGCGCTCCAGGGCGGCATCGACCGCCATGCCTTTGGCGATCCCTCCAAAATCGAGCTTGATGCCGATCGGCAGGGTCACGTGCCGGCGTATCGGGTCTAAATGCCACGCCATCGCCCACCCGGTTCTCCAGGTATGATGGGATCGAAACTGACCGCCGGAAGTTCGTCGAAGGTCCGGTCATAGCCCACCCGCACCAGCTGATCGAGCAAGGCGGGATCGTAGACTCCCTCGGTGGCCTGGGCCGCCGTCAGAGCAGTTGCCAGGACAGTATAGAGCAGGTCGCTCACAGCAATGGGTGTTCCTGCTTGCGAATTGAGCTGTGACAACTCACTTTCAGGTAAGAAACGGCTCAAGGCCTGTTCCCACTCGGAAAAGAGCGTACGCACGATCTGCGCTCCCGATTCTGCTTGGCTTTCTGGCAGCAGCAGGGAGATGGTCGTTCCCATCGCCCGGAACTCCTCGCGGTGCAAACCGGCGGGAGTGCTATACTCAGGAGGTGTGAGTTCCGCTGACGGGTGCTGACGAAGAGCTACTTGTTCCACTGGTGTTTCCTCCTTGCTGATTAAAAAAACCATTGCTATTTTGAGAAGATGAACTTGATGACGAGTTCGTTGAAGTAGACTGACTGGTTGTCGTGGTGCTGCTAACCTGGTGCAAAGCAACCAGTCCGCCGAATGTGCCGAAGCCTACGATCGAGGCAATGGCGAGCCACCTTTTAAGCGTATTGGCCAGGGCCAGCGCTCGCGCCTTTGGCATTTTCTCCGGTACTCTAGGCTTCTGACCAATATCGCGCGGGGGCTGCCCGGCATTCTGTGGTCGTGAAAGCTGTTGCTGACCAACCTTAGAGGTGACATACCTGCCTTCATAGAGTTGGTTCTGTTGAGGTATCCACGAAGCGCGTGTATCAAAATCTTTCGAATTCGTTTCCATTATGAACTCCAATCTATAGAGAGAAAAATCATCGAAGAGGGTAAGCCTGCTCCTATTGTCTGTGAGCTTAGGCCTCTCAACTGCCAGATATCTTCATATCCTGTGTCAAGCATACCGCAGGTCTATTGGCTTTCCATTGGAAATACATGAGAAACTTCTCATTTCTCGTCTCCCTATTGCTGGAGCATCTGGTGCAAGGCTGTTTCAACGAGATTGGCCGGGATAGCGAAGCTGACGCCGCTAGCGGCGGTATTGGACTCGGTATTGACCGCGGTCAATGTTGGAATACCGATGAGCTGCCCCTGCAAATTGATCAAGGCCCCACCGCTATTGCCCGGATTGACGGCGGCATCGGTCTGGTTCTTCTTGTTGCATGTTCGTTGTCTCCTGCATGTTTCAAACATTCTTTTGATGCGCTTTACGAGTATCTGTCACACGTTGCTCACCTGCGCCACAATGGCGCTCACATTGTCATCTCCACCACCCGCCAGCGCCGCCTGGATGAGTGCATGGGCTGTATCTGATGGGGTGGACATGCGTGTGGCCACGATGTCGGCAATTTGAGGATCGCGCACCATTTCCCACAACCCATCGGAGCACAACAGCAGGCTGTCCAAAGCCTCGAGCGGCACCACAGAAGCGTCTACTTCCACGGTGGCCTCTTCGCCAAGACTGCGATAGATGCGATTGCGCATAGGATGGGTGTAGATGTCGTCGGGCGCGATGATCCCCTCTGCCACGAGCACAGCCACAGCCGAGTGATCACGGGTTACCTGGACGAGTCCGGTGGGTTCGCGATAGAGGTAGAGTCGGCTGTCGCCCACGTGCGCTACGTAGGCGGTCGCCTCGATCACCAGGACAGCGGTCATGGTTGTGCCCATCGCGGTTTCCTGTTGCTGGTTGCGCTCATACACGACCCGATTGGCAGACTGGACACCCGCTCTGAGCAGGGGGAGAAAGTCCTCTGCCAGCCTCTGCTGTGCGCCCAGGGAGCCAGAGACATACTCGGCCAGGGACTGGACCGCGATCTGGCTTGCCTCCTGCCCATGCCCCTGTCCTCCCATGCCATCTGCCACTACAAGGAGGTCAAACAGCTTCGGCGGGGTAGAGAGAGAGGCAGAGGGCATGAGGCCGCGCGTGACGAGAATCGTATCCTCGTTTGGCCTGTACCTGCGCCGTATGCCTGGGTCCTGGCGCGCTCCGATGCGCAAATCGAGGACTATCTGCCCTGTGCGCCTTCCCTTCTCTACATCAGCCAGCGTATATTCATGCATATGATAAGAGATGTCAGTATGGTTGATATTTTGTTGCAGTAACATAGTCATATCTCCTTTATTCAGACTTCACACTGTGAGCAGGTTCCTGCTCATAATGCTCATTGATGTTTGATGTGCAAGCATTGGTTTCTTGTGCTAGTTCTATAGTAACGGAACAACATGTGAAGCATATTTGAGGAAGATGGGAAAGTTCTCATAATGGAGAGTGGAGAGTCCAGAGGTTGGTCCCTGGCGAATCCAGGACAGTTCTGGACCCGTCAGGGGTGAGTGCCGCAGCCAGCAGCCACTGATCGGAGTGATCTAGTCGCTGGTAGACAGCGGCCCGCTATTAACCGATATCAATACTTGTGGCAGTAATGCTTCCATCGCTGTTGTGCGTCCCCATAACGTGAATCCGGGTGCCAACCTTGATGGCGCTCGCGGCGCCAGTGTTGCCAGCCTGGGTGTAGCGGGTACTCGCTGTCGTGTGGATCGTGACCGAGCTGCCACTCGCCGTTTTAGCCACGATCGTATTGCCATTCACGCTCGTCACGGTTACCGCCTCGCACTGGCCCTGGGCTCCCGGTCCGGCAGCAAAGGTCTGCGCGTTATTCGCGCTTCCCGGTGCAACGGCCAGCGTTTGCGAGCTACTGGACGTAAGGGCTGAGGCCTGGGCCGCGCTGCTCGATGCAGCCATCATCGCGCCCACGCCCGGGGCAAGCATGAAGGCAAGGGCCAGGCCCCCGATCAGGAGCCATCTGCGTCTGCGCCGAGGCGGAGCAGGTGGTTGATCCAACCGGGTCCAGGCCATCTCTTCATAGTCTTCCATTGGTATATCTCCTTTCTTTAGAGTGAACTGGTGCGGCGTTTTCGCTTGCCGCAATCAGAGTATAAGGCGGGGAGATGTGATAACAATTGGAATAACATGTGACTTTTCTCATCACAATTTTACATTTTCTTGTGATTATTTTTCGATCAGTGTCGTCTCTTCTCTTGAGACATGTCTAGCAATAAAAGCAGTAACTGCTGAGGTATCCAATTTGTATTTGAAAAGATGGGGAGCCACCTCCAGAGCAGTTGCCCCGCAGTTTTCACGTCTGTTCAACAGGGTGAGCGTGCATCACTTCTGAAGGAAAAAACGATGGAAGAACAAAACGACTTGACGAGCGAGGGACGTGATCAGGGAAAACGGTCATTCGGGAACTATGACCTGATCCGGCGTATTGATATGGGCGGCATGGGCGAAGTCTATCTTGCGCACCAGCGCACCGCCTTTCATCGAGAGGTAGCGGCCAAGATTATTCGTGATGATCTGTCGCGTGACCCGCTCGCTCGCGCGCGTTTTTTCCGCGAGGCTGAAGTCAGCTCACACCTCAAACACGACCATATTCTGCCCCTGTTTGAATTTGGCGAGGTCGAGGGCAGGCTCTTCCTGGTGACACCGTATATCTCCGGAGGGACGCTGGCGCAGCGCCTGCACGCTGCTCCCCTGTCATTGGGGGAGGCGCGGCAACTCTTCAGCGCGCTGGTGCAGGCGGTAGCGTACATCCATCGCCAGGGCATTGTTCACCGCGATCTCAAACCGAGCAATATCCTGCTCGACGACGAGGAAGCGTCCGGGCAGATCTATGTGCGGCTCATTGACTTTGGGATCGCCGCGAAACAGGGTGAGACGGCCAGCCCGCCATTGACGCCGCCGGGGCAAGAGATCGGCACCCTCGCCTATATGGCCCCTGAACGCCTCGATGGTATTGCCGCTCCGAGCAACGACATCTACTCGCTGGGCGTCATCCTATATCAGATGCTTACCAGGCGTCTTCCAGTGGAAGGGAGCATTGTTTCTGGCTCGCTTCCGGCATCCCTTGAAGCCGTTGTCCGGCGCTGCATGGCAGCTAATCCTGAAGATCGCTATGCCAGCGCTATCGATATCCTGCCCGCCTTTGAGCAGTCCTGCCAAGCACTTCAAGTTTCTGCCACTCCCCCTGCTTCTCAGTCAACACTATTACCCTTTCTATCGGTCATACCGTCTCAACCCATTTTCGCGGAAAATGTACCTGGAGCGCACACGCCAGGGGAAACTGGAGATTTGCCCTCATCGCAGCCCGAGGAGGGTGAGACATTCGGGGAAGCCGATTATGCCGCACCTACTATGAATATTGCTTACGCGCGTGTAGAGATGGATGCAGCGGATGTAGTAAGTCCACCGGAAAAGCAGAGCCTTGCTGTTGCTGCCACCGATACCTCCGTTTCCGGTGGCAAGAAGCTTGCCCTCAGAGGTCGTAGCGGCCAGAAACCATTGTTCGCGGTCGTCTCACTCTTGATTATCGTTGTGCTGTTCGTCATGGCGGGTCTGGTCTATTTAGCATTTCCCCTGGTTGTCTCGGCCAGCGTCACTATTGGCCCGCAGGTGCATATGCTCCAACAGGTGTACACCATCACGGCCCAGCCTTCACAGACTGGAATCGATGTTGTCACCATGTCTATTCCCGCCCTTGCGAAGGTCGAAACGATAACCGGCTCACTGACGGGGCAAACGGCAGACCAACCATGTAATCGGTTTTTCTTCATCCGGTGCCAGCACGCGGCCGATCTCACCTCACAGTTGCGGCTATCGCTCATCTCGAAACTTTCCGCGCAGATGGATAACCAGCTTCGGACTCTCCATACCACCGCAATCGGGTCAAAACAGTTTGCCGACCTCTCAGCATCTAGCACTCCAGCTAACGGTCCAGGGAGCAGGACGATCACGGTGACGCTGTCGGAGCAGGGGAGCGTCGAGTACATCAACGACATGGATGCGCAGCAATTGGCACGCCTGTTGCTGGCACGGGAACTGGGGCCAAATACGAGCCTCGTGAACTCCACGATACAGATAGGTACTCCGGTGGTTGAAGAGGGAACTGACCTCGGCATGGCGACGATGAAGGTTGCGGCGGCTGGCGTTGAGGAATACCGGTATCCGTCTACACAGGTACAAGCTATCCTAAATCACATCAAAGGGATGACGCTTGCGGATGCGCGCATCTACCTCCGGCGGCAACCAGGTGTGGATGCGAACTCGGTCTCGATCTCCATTCACGCCGCGTTCGGTGAGAGTAACACGCTACCCTCCAGTACGTCGCAGATCAAGATCATTTCTATCAATCCCACTAGTCTGCCTTCCGTCTCGCTGCCCGTCTTGTCCACACCCACGGCCACTCCGAGCAGCCTGACGCCCACCTTGTAGTCGAGAATACTACCGAAAACAGAACAGGATAATTGGCGCTCACTCCCTCAGGAGAATGCTGCCCACATTTTTTGACAGGCCCGGTAAAAGTAGGATTTGGCGGTGCTGGATGACACACTTGAAGAGGTGTTTGGCTCCCTTCACCCCGGGACGTCCGACCGCAGCCAGAGGCAGATCGTAGCTGAAAAACTCTGGAAAGCGCAGGAAGCTTTTCTCATGCCTCATTTGCAGTGAAGGTGATGGTGATGAGCGCCTTGTTTTGTGCAATGGCGATGTTGGCCAGGTTGGGCGGCTGGATGCCGAAGTCCGTCATGTAAATGGTGCTGGTCGCCGTGCCCGTGATCGTCTTGCCCACGACCTTGCCCTGCACATCAAAGACCTCTTTGTTGGTCTTACCGTGCATGGTCAGGTTGCCGGCCAGTTGAAAATGAACGGTTTGCCCATCAGTATAGCTTGCAGGTAAGCCCTGTGTGCTGACCGAGACGAACGTCGCGTTTGGATAGGTGTCCGTTTGCAGCGTGTTCTGTTGGATGTAGTTATCGCGCCTCGACGAATCCGATTGCAACGTCCTCAAGTCGACGGTGATATTCATTGCCGCGATGAGCGGCGATGCGCCGGTTCGTATCTTGAAACTGCCCGTCACGGAGTGCGTCGTGCCAATCGCGTCATTATTTGGTTCACTCTGAGAGATCAGGTTTTCGTACACGCTGTAGGATGCGGTGGTCTGGGCAGGCACGATCTGAAAGGTGCTCAGCCCGGTTGAGGGAATGGGCGTGTCGGTAGCCGTAATGGCTCCTGGCGCCGTATGGGTCTGGGTCTGGCTGACGGCGCTGGCGAAGTGCGCTGTGTACAGCAGACCAGCGACGACAATGACGAGGACAAGGCCGGTTCCGGCCAGCCAGATGTTACGTTTTTTCATGGTTCCTCCCTGGAAATAGTGAATATATCTTGAGGGCATTTCCTACTGTGCTCTAGCGTAGCATCGTTTCATTGGATTCTCATGAGAAGTGTATGAGAAAAATCACATGGAAAGTTTCTCTCTTAAAAGTACATCCACCTCCCAGACCATAGTCACCGAGGCGGTGCTTCTCTTCCCGCATATAGAGGTAAATGGAACGAGGCTGTCATCAAGTGCAAAGTAGCATTGTGACTGTCTTCTCTTTTCTCCCCTCTCTCTTTGCTGAAGGCTCTTCTCCCCTCGCTTTGCCCTTTTCCCTTCAGAAAATAGTCGTATGAGAAAACTCGTATGAGATACTGCATTCACATACGAGTTTTGTATCTCTTTGGGCGTCTCTTTCCCTCTCGAAGTTCTACAAGAAACATGTGCATGAGAATTTCCCCATCTTTTTCCAAGAGACTTCTCATGATCCCCTGCTACCCTGATCAATGCGAGGTGGTCGTTCTGGATCACCTCGGTACGAAATGAGAAGAAAAGCAATGATAGAGCTTTCACGCTCCATCATCTGGTCTCATGGAGGCCACATACCACTTTGGGAGGATTTATTCATGAGAGAACAAGTGAGCATATCTCTTGCCCAGCCTCATGCCTTGCATGAGGGCACACCTATCACCAGGCATAGTCTTTCAGTTATCTTACCAGCCTACAATGAAGCCCAGGTCATTGCCAGCACGGTCTCGACCGTTCACAACGTGCTGGATGGCTGGAAGGTGGATTTTGAGATCATTGTCGTCAACGATGGCAGCACGGATCAGACAGGAGCGATTCTTGCTGCGCTCGCAGCTCGAGACCCCAGGATTCGTTTCGTCACCCATCTCGTCAATCAGGGCTATGGCGCGGCCCTGGTGAGTGGATTTGCAGCGGCGACCAAAGAACTCACCTTTTTTATGGATGCCGATGGGCAGTTCGACATCCGTGACCTGCGAACGTTCTTCCTCTTCATCGATCGCAACGATGCGGTCATTGGCTATCGCATAGATCGCCAGGACTCGTGGATGCGCAAACTCAACGCCTGGGGATGGAAGCTGCTGATCGGCTGGGTGCTCGGTATCCACGTGCGAGACGTAGATTGCGCGTTTAAGCTCCTGCACACCGACTTCCTCCGCCAGCATCCTTTGGAGACACGTGGAGCCATGATCAATGCGGAGTTGTTGTACACCTTGACGCAAGCTGGAGGAACCTATAAAGAGCTTGGCGTGCAGCACCTGCCACGTCAAGCTGGTCGTGCCACCGGTGCGAAACTGAGCGTCATCCTTCGCGCTTTCCGCGAACTGTTCGCCTACGCCCATAAGTGGCGGCGAGAAAAACAGCAGAGGATTCAACAGGCACAGGTGCTTCACAAACCATGAGAACGAATCATTGGAACATTCTCATGTGTTTCCAATGGAGAATCAACGAACGGAGTGTAAGCTCAAAGAGATCGGAAAAGAATGCTTACACCACAGAATTGACACACGCTCTGGAGGATACCTTTCAAGCGGATAGCCTTCTCCAACGAGCGGAGTGTCACCTGATAGAAACGGAAGGAAAACAACACGATGCTTTCTCAATCGTCATGAACTTCTACCAGTTGGGCAAGAACGGCTTCGGGTCCTATTATCCGGCCGCCGTGCTAAGTATGATGGACAACTGGCACAATTTCTTTTTTGCCGCCTATGATCCCGGTGGCTTCGTCTCGATCGACAAACCACCTGTAGGATTCTGGCTGGAGGTCGCCAGTGCCAGGCTCTTCGGCTTCAACTCGGTCAGCATCCTCTTGCCCCAGGCACTGGCTGGCTTGCTGTCCGTTTGGCTCCTCTACTACCTGGTCCGACGCCACTTTGGGGTCATCGCTGGCTTGCTGGCTGCTCTG
>WNGK01016744.1_pt1 | contig 10536 bp, 12 predicted proteins | sample 5400601 | NCBI WGS metagenome assembly WNGK01 (sample SAMN13153376, study PRJNA577476) | soil metagenome | isolation source: 60 cm soil or saprolite under Garry oak tree replicate 1 | place: USA:California | collected 2016-06-15
TCCGATCAGCAACGCTCTCTTCAAACTGTTTGTCATATTCACCATGGTTATCTCAATATCCCGATTAGTTCGCGCCCCTCTTCGGCAAACAGAAAAGCAACTCCTATACCAAACGGTGTAGAGCCTTGTTCCAAAGCTTCTTAACTCCCCAGGCCGATCCTCTCGGGGAGGCCAATGTAAGATTTCTCGACAAAATATCCTGGCGCCGACAGATTGTCGGGCGCTAATCCCGTGCAGCTTGTCGTCGACAACTCGCGTGAATCCGACAAGACCCGCCTTGGCGGCAGAACCCTGGGTCGTCCCGAGGGCGCTACTTAGTCACGCTGATCGAGCTCGCGTGGACGTGCCCCGCGGCGTCCCGCGTCCTCGGGGCGATGGTTGAGTGCCGTTGGAGATCGACTAAGGTTCGTTTGCAGGCCAGGGCGGCGAGCTCGTCACCGCGACCATGCTCCAGCCGATCGGGAGAATCAGGCAAGATGACACCGCCGTTGTCGTATGCAGTCGCGCTGACCGTGCCGGCAGGCATGGCCGCTTCCCGCGGCGCATCAATCGTTGGCAACAGGTTCATGTCTCCGCGCGCGGCAGACACAGTGGCGATACATTCGATTGCAACATTGCGCCGCCGCCATTGCTGGTGTTCAATGCCGGTGGCATCACCGGCAAACCCAGAAGATCCATGTTCAACAAATGTCCGACGTGCGGCAGCCTCAACGTTCGCCGGTCGTCAATGCGTGCCCCCGAAGCCTCCGCGGCGCCGAGGCTTCGTTCGCCCTATCGCTGCCGTGATTGCGGCGCGCGTTTCTGGGTCATCAGTCGACGCGCCAGTTACCGAACGTGCCCGAAGATCCCCGCCGCGCATCGGAGCGCGCAGCTGTGCCTGTCGAGAGTGTTGCGGACACGATCAAACGCGCCGAGCGCTATGACCCCGTTGCCGAATACAAGCTTGCCCACCTGTATGCGACCGGGAACGGAGTGGAAGGCAACAAGCGGGACGCGCAAAGGTGGCTGGAACGTGCGGCCGAGCACGGCAGCACCGATGCCCAGTACGAGCTTGGCAATGCGCTGCGCGAGGGCTCGGGCGTGGTTCAGGATTACGAGCACGCGGCGCGGTGGCTGGAACTGGCAGCGGCGAATGGCCACCCGGACGCCCAATACGCGTTGGGACAGATGTATCACGCGGGCATTGGCGTACCCGCTGACAGTGCGAAAGCCTATATGTGGTTCAACCTCGCGGCCGCGCGGGATGTACCCGGTGCGTCGGTACAACGCGACGCGCTCCTTCGCTCCCTGACTCCTGCCCAGGTGCTGGAGGCACAGGCCGAAGCACGCCGCCTGAGCAGGGAACCCGCCAAGCGCGCAGCCTCGGCGCCCTAGGCTCATTCATGGGAACGCTGTTCGTGTGGATCGGGCGACTCGGCGGAAGCGTCGGCGTGGTCCTCAGCGCGGTCGCCGTGTTCGCGCGCTATCGAGGCACGTACAACGTTGCCGGCTTCCAGGTCGGGACCCTGCTGCTCGGCGGAATCGCGGCGATGGTCCTCGGTTGCCTGGGTTATCTCGCCTTCATGGCGGAGCGCGCCGGCAAATAGATCGCCGAACAAACGTGACCGCGCTGCCTTCGCCGCCATGGGCGTCGGGCTCAGTGCATCACGGTCATCACGCGTTCCCGGGCAGGGCCCTACTGTCGATCGCGCCCGAACCCTGGAAAGGCATGTTCTGGCCGCGGATGCCGATCGGTATGCATCCCGCAAGCAAGACCACAAGAATCAGGCTGATCAGGATCCGCATTCGACCTCCCCGGGGCGCCGGCTTCGCGCGTGCATATCCAGCGATGGTGCCCAGGGCCGGACTCGAACCGGCACGACGGAGTTACCCGACGAGGGATTTTAAGTCCCTTGTGTCTACCAGTTTCACCACCCGGGCCGGCTGCATTCTAACAAGCGTTACCTAGGCGGCTAAGCGCGACCGGCGCCGCCAAGGTCCCGGATCGCATTGCGGGTCCATTCGGGACCCCATGTCCAGGGCGTTCGGGCTCTGAACCTCGTATGCCCTTCGTTGCGGAATTACCTTCGATTGACGCGAACTTCCTCCGGGAAATAGTTGACTAAAACGTTATGGTATCGGCAAGGTGTCCGCAATCGCGGTGCCATCGGCTGTCAATATCTTTGTACTTTCAAATGAATGAGCGCATTACTTGAGACTTTAGTTAATCGCCCATATGCACATGGTTTCTACACGGCCGTCGAGACCGATGCCGTGCCCAAAGGGTTGTCCGAGGATGTGATTCGCGCGATCTCCGTCCGGAAATCGGAGCCCGAGTTCATGCTCGACTGGCGGCTGAAGGCATACCGTCACTGGCTCACGATGACCGAGCCCGAGTGGGCGACGGTCGAACACCCGCCGATCGACTATCAGGACATCGTCTACTACTCCGCGCCGAAGGCGAACAGCGACCGGCCGAAGAGCCTGGACGAAGTCGACCCGGAGCTCCTCCGGACCTACGACCGACTGGGCGTGCCCCTCAGGGAGCGCGAGCTTCTCGCAGGCGTGGCCGTCGACGCGGTTTTCGACAGCGTTTCGGTCGCGACGACGTTCAAGGAGAAGCTTTCGCGGCTCGGGATCATCTTCTGCTCGTTCTCGGAAGCCGTGCAGCAGCATCCGGACCTGGTCCGCCGCTACCTCGGATCGGTGGTGCCTTACACGGACAACTTCTTCGCCACGCTCAACTCGGCGGTTTTCAGTGATGGCTCGTTCTGCTACATCCCTCCGGGCGTGCGCTGCCCGGTCGAGCTGTCGACCTACTTCCGCATCAACGCCCGAGACACCGGACAATTCGAGCGCACGCTGATCATCGCCGACAAAGGCGCGTACGTGAGCTACCTCGAAGGCTGCACCGCACCGATGCGCGATGAGAACCAGCTGCACGCCGCGGTGGTGGAATTGGTCGCGCTCGAAGGTGCGCAGATCCGCTACGCAACGGTGCAGAACTGGTACCCCGGTGACAGGGAGGGCAGGGGCGGAATCTATAACTTCGTCACCAAGCGCGGCGATTGCCGCGAGGCGAACTCCAAAATCTCGTGGACGCAGGTCGAGACCGGATCGGCGATCACCTGGAAGTATCCAAGCGTCGTCCTGCGGGGCGACAACTCGGTGGGCGAGTTCTACTCCGTGGCGCTGACCAACAATCATCAACAGGCCGACACGGGCACGAAGATGACCCACCTCGGACGAAACACGCGCAGCACGATTCTCTCCAAGGGGATCGCGGCCGGCCACGGGCGGAACGCCTATCGGGGCTTGGTGAAGGTGGCGAATAGCGCGATCGGTGCCCGCAACTACACGCAGTGCGACTCCCTGTTGCTAGGCGACCAGTGCGCCGCGCACACCTTCCCGTACATCGAGGTGAAGCACCCGAGCGCCAAAGTCGAACACGAGGCGTCGACCTCACGCATCGGCGAGGATCAGCTTTTCTACTGCATGCAGCGCGGACTCTCGTCCGAAGACGCGGTGTCGATGATCGTCAACGGGTTCTGCAGGGAAGTGTTCAAGGAGCTGCCGATGGAGTTTGCCGTGGAAGCGCAGAAGCTCCTCGGAGTCAGCCTGGAAGGAAGCGTGGGGTGAACCGGCTGCAGCGCGAACCTCTCGATATCGCTCCCATGCTCGAGATCAGGGATCTCCACGTCGAAGTCGACGACAAACCTATCCTGCGCGGCATCGACCTGGCGATCGGCGCCGGTGAGGTGCACGCGATCATGGGACCGAACGGTTCGGGCAAGAGCACGTTGGCCCAGGTGCTTGCCGGCCGTGAAACGTTTCGGGTAACCGCCGGTGAAGTCAAATATCGAGGTCGCGACCTTCTCGCCATGGCTCCGGAGGAGCGGGCGCGAGAAGGCGTTTTCCTGGCCTTCCAATACCCGGTCGAGATCCCCGGCGTGAGCAACGTGTACCTGCTGCGGTCCGCCTTCAACGCGATCCGCAAGCATCGACACGAGCCCGAGCTCGACGCGGTGGACTTCCTGGCGCGGGTCAGGGAGCGACTCGGGGCGATGGGCATGGACCAGGTCTTGCTCAACCGTGGCGTCAACGAGGGCTTTTCCGGCGGCGAGAAGAAGCGCAACGAGATTCTGCAGATGGCGCTCCTCGAGCCGAGACTCGCAATCCTGGACGAGACCGACTCGGGTTTGGATATCGACGCGCTCAAGGTCGTTGCCGATGGCGTGAATTCCATGCGCAACCCCGAGCGGGCAATCGTGCTGGTGACGCATTACCAGCGCCTGCTGAACTACATCGTTCCGGACGCAGTGCACGTGCTCGTGGACGGCCGCATCGCCAAGTCCGGCGGGCCGGGCTTGGCGCTCGAGCTCGAGCGCCACGGTTACGGCGGGATGGAATCCGGACCCGCCGCCCCTACATCAATGAAAGAAACACTCAAAGAGACGTCATGAGTAAAGCCAACTTCTATCGGATCCCCATCAAGACCCCCAAACCGTACGCGCCGCGCCGGCATCCGCAGCCTCCTGAAGAGGAGCAGCGCGCGCACGGGCACGACACAGCACAGTGGCGCCCGGCGTATCATCCGGCGCCGCAGTTGCGTCGCAGCCGACGATCGTGGCTGCGCCGGATGGCGCTGGCCAAGGCGAAAGAGTTCAAGTGAACATCGACGCGGCGCCGAAGGTCGATTCCCGCGACCGCTATTTGCGCGCGTTCGAGTCGCTCGAGCCGCAGCTCACCGGCGGCAGTCTGCCGTGGCTGTCCAAGGCCCGCCGGGAGGCGCTCGATCGCTTCGACGCGCTCGGATTTCCGACGACACGGCACGAGGACTGGAAGTACACACGTGTCTCCGCCATCGAGAAACGCGCTTTCAAGACTCCGGCGCCATCGTCAGGCAGGCTGACCCGTGAACAGATCAGGCCGCTGCTGCTCGAGGGCACCCGGCGGCTGGTCTTCGTCGACGGTCGTTATGACCCTTCGCTCTCGCACGTCGAACCTTTGCCGCCGGGAGCCCGCGTCGGAAGCCTCGCCACGGTCCTCGCCGACGATGCGGATGGGCTCGAGCCGTTGTTGTCCGACGCCGACGCTGCATTCCAAAACGGCTTTGCCGCGCTCAACGCTGCGTTCTGGGCGGACGGCGCGTATGTCGACCTCGCCACCGGTACCGCGCTCGAGACACCCATCCACCTGCTCTTCATCGCCTCGGAACCCGACGCGGTCAGTCATCCACGCACCATCGTGCGCGCGGGCCCCGGCTCGAAAGTGGTGATCATCGAGCACTATGTGGGAATCCACCAAGGCGTGTCGTTCACCAACGCCGCGACGCACATCGTTGCGGAGGCAGGCGCCGGTGTCGAGCACTGCAAGGTGCAGGAGGAGGCACCGCGCGTGTTCCACGTCGCGGGAATCGACGTGCGACAGCATGCGGACAGCCGGCTCGCATCGCATTCGTTCGCTCTCGGGGCTGCGCTGTCGCGGAACGACATCGCCACCAGATTCGACGCACCAGGCTGCGAAGCCATACTGAACGGGCTCTACGTTGGCGCAGACCGCCAGCACATGGATCACCACACCAGCATCGACCATGCCCAGCCCCGGGGCGTCAGCCGCGAATGGTACAAGGGCGTGCTCGACGGCGCGGCGCACGCGGTGTTCAACGGTCGGGTGCTGGTCCGCCCGGGCGCGCAGAAGACCGACGCCTATCAATCCAACCGCAACCTGTTGCTGTCGGAGGCCGCCGAGGTCGATACCAAGCCCCAGCTCGAGATTTACGCCGACGATGTGAAATGCAGCCATGGCGCGACCGTCGGGGCGCTCGACGCGGATCAGATCTTCTACCTGCGCTCGCGTGGCGTCGATGAACGCGCGGCCAGAAGCGCGTTGACCTTCGGCTTCGCCGACGAAATCGTGGCTCGCTGCGGGATCGGGCCGTTGCGCCGCCGATTGCGCGCGTTGTTGGCGGCCCGCCTAGCCGATGCGCCTCTGGCCGGGGCACCGACATGAAGCTCAGCGCGCGCGAGCTCCTCGCGGTCCGGGCGGCGCACGCCGGCCCCGGCCCCGAGCGCTGGCGCGAGGATTTTCCGATTCTGAACCAGGTGGTTCACGGCCAGCCCCTGGTCTACCTCGACAACGCCGCGACGACCCAGAAGCCGAAATCGGTCATCGACCGCGAGGTGCGCTACTACGAGAATCTCAACGCCAACGTTCATCGCGGCATTCATGATCTGAGCCAGCGTGCGACGGAGGCCTACGAAATCGCACGCGAGAAGGTGCGGCGGTTCGTCAACGCCGCAAGCACGAGCGAGATCGTGTTCGTGCGCGGGGCGACCGAAGCGATCAACCTGGTCGCGCAAAGCTACGGCCGCAGCCGACTGCAGGCAGGCGACGAGATCCTCGTTACCGAAATGGAGCATCACTCCAACATCGTGCCGTGGCAGCTTTTGTGCGGGCAGACCGGCGCTACGTTGCGGGTCGCGCCGATCGACGAGGCAGGGGACCTTCGGGTGGACGTCTTCGAGAAGCTCCTCACCGCCCGAACGAAGCTGGTCGCGGTCGCGCATGTCTCGAACGCTCTGGGGACGATCAACCCGCTGCGTTGCCTGATCGATCTGGCCCACGCGGCGGGAGCGCCGGTGCTGATCGATGGTGCGCAGGCGGCGGCGCATGTCGCGGTCGACGTCCAGGATCTCGACTGCGATTTCTACGCTGTATCGGGGCACAAGCTCTACGGGCCGACAGGCATCGGGATGCTCTACGGCAAGGCGACGCTGCTCGACGCCATGCCGCCGTATCAGGGTGGCGGCGAGATGATCAGCCGGGTCACGTTCGCTGAAACGTCGTACAACGCGATCCCCTTCAAGTTCGAGGCGGGTACGCCCAATATCGCCGGCGCGATCGGTCTTGGCGCAGCGATCGACTACGTCAGCGCGATCGGGCTACCCACCATCGCCGCGCACGAGAGGGCGCTTCTCGAGGACGCGACCCGCCGCGCCCGACGCTTCCCCGGCTTGCGATTGATCGGTACCGCACGCGATAAGGCAGCCATCCTTTCCTTCACGCTCGACGGCGTGCACCCGCACGAAATCGGCACGATTCTCGACCACGAAGGTGTCGCCATCCGTACCGGCCATCATTGCGCGATGCCTGTCATGGACCATTTCGGGGTCCCTGCGACGGCGCGCGCATCCTTTGCGTTGTACAACACGCGCGAGGACGTCGACGCGTTGTTTGGCGCTTTGGCGAAGGTTCGGGAGGTGTTTCGGCAATGAATGATCTGCGCGACCTTTACCAGGACGTCATCCTCGATCACTACCGCAGGCCGCGGCACCGTGGTGCGTTGGTTGACGCCAATCGCCGCGCACAAGGTTTCAATCCGCTCTGCGGCGACCAGCTGACGCTCTACGTTCGGGTCAAGGATGGTGTGATCGAGGAGGTGAGCTTCGAAGGATCGGGCTGCGCCATTTCGACGGCGTCGGCGTCGCTACTCACCGAGAGCATCAAGGGCAAGACCGAGCGCGAAGCCGAAGCGCTCTTCGACCGCTTCCGCGAGCTGGTGACGCAGGATGACGTTACGCCGCATCCCGGGCTCGGCAAGCTCGAGGTGCTTGCCGGTGTGCGCGAGTTTCCGGTCCGCGTAAAATGCGCGACGCTCGCCTGGCACACGCTGCGCGCGGCGCTCGCTGGGCGGCACGAGCCGGTCTCGACGGAGTGACGCGGCCGCGAACGTTCCAGGAACGATGCGATGTCCATCTCCCACTGGCTCAAGCAACGCAACGACGGTGAGCTGCATAGCGAAGCGCCAGGCGGCTCGGTCGAGGGCGACGCGCTCGAGCGTCAGGTCATCGCGGCGTTGCGCACGATCTACGACCCGGAGATTCCGGTCAACATCTACGATCTCGGGCTGGTCTACGAGCTGACCGTAAGCACGGCGGGCACGGTGCGATTACGGATGACGCTGACAGCACCCGGCTGCCCGGTGGCACAGACCTTTCCGGGCATGGTCGAGCGCGCGATCCGGAGCGTTCCGGGGACGTCGCGCGTGCCGAAGAGCTCGCGCCGGGGTCCTGGCGGACGGCCGACGTCGATGACACACAAATCGTCGTGTTCAACGTCGATGGGCGTTACTACGCGCTGGAGGATGTCTGCACGCACGATGGCGGGATCCTTTCCGGCGGCACGGTCGACGGTGCGGAAGTGACGTGTCCGAGGCACGGCGCGCGGTTCTCGGTTGTCACTGGCGAGGCGCTGAGCCCCCCCGCCTACGAGCCCGTGGCGACCTTTCAAGTGCGGGTCGAGCAGGGGATCGTCCAGGTAAAGGACGACCGACAGGAGTGAGTATCATGGTTCGACACGAAGAGCCTTTGCGGTCGGGTCGTGACCTAACGCGTCCTGAGGAACCTGGAGAATCGGCTCAGCGCGCGATCGTCGTATTGCGCCAGATCTTGTTCTGCAGCTGGATGATGCCGTACAGAAGCTGCTCCGCGGTCGGCGGACAGCCCGGCACGTAGACGTCGACGGGGACGATCCGATCGCAGCCTCGAACCACCGAGTACGAATAGTGGTAGTAGCCGCCGCCGTTGGCACACGAACCCATCGAGATCACCCAGCGGGGCTCGGCCATCTGGTCGTAGACCTTGCGCAGCGCCGGCGCCATCTTGTTGCACAGCGTCCCCGAGACAATCATGAGGTCCGATTGACGCGGGCTGGGACGGAAGACCACGCCGAAGCGATCGAGGTCGTAGCGTGAGGCCGCCGCATGCATCATCTCGACCGCACAGCAGGCGAGTCCGAAGGCCATGGGCCAGAGCGATCCGGATTGCGCCCAGTGGACGGCCTTTTCCATGGTCGTGAGGGCGAAACCTTCCTCGGGAAGCTCGACCAGCGGCGTGGATGTCTGCTCTGTCTGGGACATCGTTCAAGCCTTCCACGAGATCCAATGACCGTCGTTTCTCATAGGAGCAGCTCCTACACCGGTCGGTTGGGTCGCGTTGCTCATGGGTTGGCGACGCGTGGGGCGAAGGCGGACATCAGAATCGGTGATTCCATCGTTAGAGAGCGACGGCATTGCCGAGTTCGCCGGTGCCAATGCCAGGCGCGATCGGAACTTAGGCACCGACCAGACCGAGCCCGCCGACTACGTCGATCACGCGGCCGCTTGAGCTTCGGCACAGGCCGAAAGATATCGCTTCGCCCCTACCGGTACTCGCGCCTGCACCGGCCCGCGGTGTCAGGCGACGACCTCGGTCAACAGCAGCGCGACGCCCCATCCGAGAAAGATCAATCCGCCCGCGGTGCTCAACCAGCGGCTTGCCGCTACGGTCTTCTCGGCGAGAACGAACGCGGCGAGCACGGCGATCCAGACGACGTTCATGATGCCGAGCACGAACAGCAGCAGCATCACGAGCCAGCAACAGCCGAGGCAGAAGAACCCGTGCCGCAAACCCATGGCGAGGGCGCCGCGCAGACCCGTGCGCCATTCGGCCGTAAGAAACTCGAGCGGCGACCGGCAGCGGGCGAGGCATGTCTGTTTGAGCGGCGTCAACTGATACACACCCGCTGCGATCAGCAGCACGATGCCGAGCCACCGACTCGACACCTGCATCATCGGAGCGACCAGACGCGCTTCGAGCAAACCCCATTGCAGGAGGGTGGCAAGCAGGCTGAACCCGCACCAGACAACGGCGTAACCACCCGCGAAGGCGAAGAGCTCCGCACTCGGGCGCGGTTCGCGCAGTCTCCGGCTGAGCGCAGCAAACGCAAGCAGCATCGGGGCCGCCGAGGGCAGCATCATGGCGATCATCATGACCGCCCACATGACGAAGACCAGCGCCACGTCCACCGCCTGCCACGATGTCATGCGCGGCATGATCACCATGCCGGCGCCGACCTCCATGTGTTCCATACCCCACGCGAGGTACAGCACGTAGACCCAGGCGAGGCCGCATAGCGTGAGCAGCGCGGCGATGGGCAATGCGCGCTCGCCCGTGGCCGAAGTGGCAGGACTCTCCTTCATGGTGCGCTTGGGGTCGCCGCTGTTGACAGCGTCAGATCCTGAGATTAAAAGGCATTGCCGCTTAGAACGCGATACCGCATGCGCCGTGCCCTTTGGGCGCGTCGTTGATGGAGGAAACGATGATTGATTGGGAAATCAAGGGCAAGGAATTCGCCAATTGTAATTGTTCATACGGCTGTCCATGTCAGTTCAACGCATTGCCCACGCATGGCTTCTGCGCTGCAGCGATCGGCTATCTGATTGAGAGTGGACATTTCGGGGAGGTGCGGCTCGATGGGCTGCGCACCAGCGCGCTCTATAGCTGGCCGGGGCCGGTGCACGAGGGCAAGGGCACCATGCAGCTTATCGTTGACAAGCGCGCCGATGAAAAGCAGCGGCAGGCACTGATCAAGATCATGAGTGGCGAGGAAACCGAGGAGATGGCCACGATGTGGTGGGTGTTCAGCGCCATGTGTTCCAAGAAGCTCGAACCGATCTTCGAAACCATCGACCTCGAAGTCGACGTCGACGCCAGGCGCGCAAGGTTCGTCGTTCCG